>ENA-ORBV01012220-ORBV01012220.1-microbial-mat-metagenome-genome-assembly--contig:-NODE-12220-length-13290-cov-6.602437_pt1 | contig 13290 bp, 9 predicted proteins | sample MGYA00237777_ERZ505514 | MGnify/ENA primary metagenome ERZ505514 (study PRJEB26160, sample SAMN06269048) | microbial mat metagenome | isolation source: Oligotrophic lake microbial mat | place...
TCAAGCAGAAGACGGCATACGAGATTCGCCTTAGTCTCGTGGGCTCGGAGATGTGTATAAGAGACAGCCCCTACACCCCCGCCATCGCCGCAAGAGTGATCGCACTCAGATCCACCCCCAACTTCTCTGCCACTCGACGACCATAATCCTCGTCGGCCCGGAAGAAATGACAAACCTGCCGAAGCTGTACACTCTCGCGCGCCTGCCCTAACACGCCGGCAATACGCGACGCGAGCCGGTCACGCTGCCCTTCGTCAAACAAGCGATACAGATTCCTCACCTGTGTATAGTCGTCGTGATCGACGGTTGAATCGAAACGATCGACGATCACCTGACCCAGTTCCCAGGCGGGATCGGCGAATCGTGCGTCGGGTTTCGGCGCACCCGTCACGCTGTTGGGCCAGTAGTTAGGGCTCCCACCGTACGTCTCGGCGGTGGCCATCACACCGTCACGCTGATAGTGCATCACCGGGCAGCGCGGCTTGTTGATGGGTAGCTGCTGATAGTTGTTGCCCACCCGATACCGGTGTGCATCGGCGTACGACATCAGACGCGCCTGCAGCATCTTGTCGGGACTCGGGGCAATGCCCGGCACCAGCGCCGAAGGAGAAAAGGAGCTCTGCTCCACCTCGGCGAAGTAGTTCTCCGGGTTGCGATTGAGTTCCATGACGCCGACATCGATGAGCGGGTACTCCGCGTGCGGCCAGACCTTGGTAAGGTCGAATGGATTCCAGCGGAAGGTGTCGGCCTGTGCCTGCGTCATCACCTGCACCTTCACGTTCCACCTGGGATACTCGCCACGCTGAATCGCGGTATACAGGTCGCGCTGGTGGCTCTCACGATCACCGGCAATGATATCGGACGACTGCTGGTCGGTAAGATTCTCGATGCCCTGCGCCGACTTGAAATGAAACTTGCACCAGACTCGCTCGCCGTCGGTGTTGATGAATGAGTAGGTGTGACTACCGAAACCGTGCATGTGGCGATACGACGACGGAATGCCGCGATCGGAAAAGAGGATCGTCACCTGATGCAGCGACTCCGGGCAGAGCGACCAGAAGTCCCACTGCATGTCCATGTCGCGCATGTTCGTCTTGGGATGACGCTTCTGCGTGTGGATGAACATCTGGAACTTGTACGGGTCGCGCACGAAGAACACCGGCGTGTTGTTGCCCACCATGTCCCAGTTGCCTTCGTCCGTATAAAACTTGACCGAAAACCCGCGCACATCGCGCTCGGCGTCGGCCGCACCACGTTCGCCCGCCACGGTCGAGAAACGGGCGAAGATATCCGTCTGCCGACCGACTTCGGAGAGGAACGCGGCCTTGGTGTACTTGGAAATGTCGTGCGTGACGGTGAAGGTGCCGTGCGCCCCCGATCCCTTCGCGTGCACGGAGCGCTCGGGAATACGCTCTCGGTTGAAGTGCTGTATCTGCTCCAGCAACTGCACGTCCTGCATGAGCAACGGACCGCGTGGCCCGGCGGTCAGGGCCTGCTGGGTCCCGATGGGCGCGCCGTCTGCCGTCGTAAGTTGGGGATCCTGACTCATAGTCCGTTGTCTTGTCTTGGGTTGCAACGTGGGCGCCGTGAGCACGGCAGGGCGCGACCCGCTTTCGGTAAGGCCGTTATGACAGGCGGGCCCGAGTGTGTCCCAAGCACGCCGCCACAACCTAGATTGAGGACTGATAGGCGTCAAAGACGAAATCGCTCTGCCTTGGATAGGCAGCACCTTTGGAGTCCTACCGTTCGATCGCTTAGGACGCGGCATCGCCATTACCGACGCCGGCCGTGCATGACGCATTCGCACCCAAAGTCAGGAAGCGTATGAAGAGTACGGCGGCTTATCGCTGCGGTAGGACTCCGGTCCAGTTCGTCGTGTCGCAAAATGGCGCTGCACAACAGGTTGCAGCGTTAGCGCCACGCTCGGGTGATCCGTCGTGCCGCGCCGAGTGATGGAGCGGGTGGCGCGCACGAGTATGAATGTTGCCAAGTCTGTAGCTCGACGATGACCCCTCTTGAAGCGACTCCGACCAGCTCCTCTCCGAACCCACCTGCAGCCACCGTGCATGTGGACCTAGATGGCGCACAGGACATTTTCGAGGGACATGGTTGGAAGTATTCACACGCTGACGACCCCATCTTCGAGAGCGGACTTCGCAACTTCCTGGACTTCTTCGCCGAGAATCGCGTACGGGCCACGTTGTTCGTCGTCGCTCGCTCGCTGCAGGACCCGCGCAAACGTGCACTCATCGAGGCGGCAGTAGCACAGGGCCACGAAATTGCCTCGCACTCCCTTACCCACAGCTACCTCACCCGCATCGACTCGGCGGGCAAACATCGGGAAATCGCCGAGAGTCGGCGTCTGCTGGAGAGCGAGCTGGGGGTGCAGGTGAAGGGATTTCGTGCCCCGGGTTATCGTATCGACCATGAATCGCTGGAGATGCTCGCCGACTGCGGATACGAATACGACTCGTCGGCCTTTCCAACCGAAAAGTACGCGGCAGCGCTCAAGACGACCGTCGCCACCCTTCGGGCCCCGCACTATCCGCTGGCGGAGCGCTCGCTCGTGGAGTGGTCAATGCCCGACCATCTTCCATTCCCACTTCCGTTCAACCCGAGCTATTCCTTGCTGCTGGGAGGATGGCTCTTCAGGTCAGGCGTCGAGCGATTTCGCCGAAGCGGAAGGCCTTTGGCACTGCTCTTTCACCTCATCGACCTCGCCGATCCGCTCCCGCCCAGTCGGTTGCGTGGCCTCTCGTCTAAAATTTTCACCTTGTCTAGCTTGAGCGCTGCAACAAAGCGAACGCGCTGCCAGGCAATGCTCGATCGGGTTCGCGCGACCTATCGCATCATGACCACATCCGAGGCCATTGCCGAATGGCGGCTGGGTGGAGAAGGGAACCGAGGGGTTGGCACACGGGCACAGGCGAAATCCGTTGGAGAGGCGAGTGCCGACACTCGTTGAGCGCTCACCCGCCCGCGTACTGGCGGCGGTCGAGGGGGCGCAGCTCTGGTGCGCCGACCTAAATCAGCCAGCCCACGTCATCGGACAAATGACGATTGTGCTCTCGGTGGCCGAGCGCGAGCGCGCTGCGGCACTGCGAAACGCGCCCGCCCGCCGCCGCTTTGTTGTGGGTCGCGCCACGCTTCGCGTGCTACTGGGCGAAGTGACGGGTGTGGCGCCCGAGCAGGTGCAATTCGTCTATGGTCCCGACGGCAAGCCGACGCTGGGTGTGGCAGACGGAAGTGCGGCTCCGTATTTCAACGTGTCGCACTCTCGCGACCTGGCGCTTTTCGCGGTGGCGGGCGATCGGCCGGTCGGTGTCGACGTGGAGTGGACGGAGGGTTCGGCGCCCATTGAAAGCGTGGCGCGGCGTTACTTCTCGCATGCCGAACGCACACTCCTCGATGCAGCGCCGGACGATCAGCGTCGACGACTCTTTTTCCGGATCTGGGTGAGAAAAGAGGCCTATCTCAAGGGACGCGGCGAAGGCATCTCGCAGTGGATTCACGAGACCGACTTTTCGTCCCTGGACCATGGGAGTGATGCCGCGCCGGGCGCCCCGGCCCGTGATCAGGACAATTGGCTGGTACGCGATATCGCGGGGCTGCCTGCGGGTCACGTGGCGAGCATTGCCCTTGCACGAAGCGGCTGGTGAATAGCGACGCACGCGTGACGCGCTTTTTGCGGTTATTCTGAGGCGAGAGTCATATGTGGCGCTTCGTGGCATCACGCTTGAGGTATTCGGCGCTTCGTGGCATCACGCTTGAGGTATTCGTCCCTGGGTATCTGGTGTCCATCGGTCTGCGCACGAATTTCGCAAGGAATCGTGATCCGCTACTGATGGAGGTCGTGCCTACACGAGGCAGGGTAGGGTCTAACCGTTATCAACCAGCAGAACCAGGGGAGAAAGAGCAATGGCGCAGCGGGAAAGAAAGCCGGTCGTGATCATCGGCGGCGGACCGGCAGGAACAACGGCGGCACTTTGCCTCCGAAAGCTTGGTCACGAGGTCAAGCTGTACGAAAAGATGAAGTTTCCTCGTTACCGGCTCGGCGAATCGCTGCTTCCGGGCACGTTGTCGATCCTCACCCGACTCGGCGTGGCCGACAAGGTCAACGACGCGGGTTTTGTTCGGAAGAACGCTGCGACCTTTATTTGGGGCGGTGGACGTCCCCCTTGGTCGTTCACCTTCGGCACGCCGAAAACTGCGCCATGGGTCTATGACCATTCGCTCCAGGTCACGCGCGCGGAGTACGATCACATTCTCCTCAAGGCCGCCGCCGAACACGGTGCCGAAGTCAACGAGGAGTGCGAAATTACCGACGTGCAACTGAGCGAGAACGGGGTGCCGAGCACGGTGAGCTGGAAGAGCGAGACCGGCGAAGGGACCGAAGAGACCGATTTCGTGATCGACGCCTCGGGCCTTCGCGGCTCGCTGTCGCAGAAGCTCACCAGCCGTCAATGGGACAAGTACTACCGCAACATGGCCGTCTGGTCGTACTGGAAGGGGGGCAAGCGCTACAAGGGCGACCTCGAGGGGAACATCTTCTCGGTTACCTTTAAGGAAGGGTGGTTCTGGATCATCCCGCTCAAGGATGACGTGTACAGCGTGGGCGCTGTGACGTCGATGGAGAACAACGAGAAGATTCGCGAGATGGGGCCGCAGGCGTTCTACATGGACTGTCTCAAGCAGTGCGACCTGGCCATGGAAATTCTGGCCACCGCCGAGCAGTGCGACGACGTGCGGATCCTGCGCGAGTGGTCGTACGAGGCGGAGTCACTCTCGCACCACCCGGCGTTCTTCTGTGGTGACGCGGCCTGCTTCGTCGATCCGCTCTTCTCGTCGGGCGTGCATCTGGCGACCTACTCCGGTACGCTGGCAGCGGCTGCTATCGATCATTTGTACAATCACCCGGAAGACAAGGCCGAGATTCACGCGTGGTACGAGAAGTCGTATCGCGAGGCCTACCAGCGCTACCACAAGTTTGTCGCCGCATTCTATGCCTGCAACGACGAGCCCGATTCAACCTTCTGGTCCAAGCGAAAGATTGACGGAGCGAAGGATGCCAAGTTCGAGGGCAAGCAGTGGTTCAGCGCCCTCACGGGCGAGACCGTCGATGCCGATGCGCCCGGGGTGGAAGAAGTGGAGCAGGGCGCTTCGACACTGGCCAGCCTCTGGCAGCATGGGTCGAAGGAGATTTCGGACGAGTACGATGGCAGCGAGTTGTCGAATCGTCGCCTGGTGTTCGCCAACGATTTGCTCAAGCAGTTCAACAGCATGGCGTCGATCCAGTGGATCGCGAAAGACGTGAAGCTTCACGCGTCGTACCGAGTGCATCCGACGACGTTCAAACTGGAACGGCAGCACTTCCTTGGAGACAATTCGGGCCGTGCCATGCGAGCCTACGCCCTCACCGAAGGGCACCGAGCACTGTTCCAGGAGCTCGCGAACACGCCAATGAGTTTCCACGCACTCCTGGCTCGCCTCAAGGAGCTGGGTGGCGTCGGTACACCGCTGCAAATCGTTGGTCGACTCAACGAAGAGCACTTCATCAAGGGTTACGACAAGGACGGGAAGCACGTCAAGATCTATAGCGCGCTGCGTTTCGGCGGCGTCGGCTCCGAAGACGATATTTCGTAGCGCTTTCGGAGCGCTTTCGGAGCGCTTTCGGAGCGCTTTCTGAGCGCTTTCGGAGCAGGGAGGTGGGTGCCGCCAGTGGCACCCACTTGGCAAGCGGGTGATTCGAGGAGAAGAGACGTGGATAAGCAAGCGATCGTTGACTTGATGATAGGGATGCTGCAGCAGACGCTGGACGCGCACATTCTCGATCAGGGCGGCGAGGCGGTGCGAGCCTCGGCCGACCTTCCGCTCATCGGTGAGGACGCGGCCGTGTCGTCAATGGCGCTGGTATCGTACATTGCCGATGTCGAGTCGACCTTGATGGAGAACTACAACCTCACCCTCACACTGGTGAGTGAGCGGGCGCTGTCGCGCAAGAAGAGCCCGTTCCGCACCATAAATGCGCTCGCCGACTACGTTTTCGAGCTTGTGGAGACTCCAGCCGAGGTGACTGCCTGACGAACACCGACGGAGTGGCGGTGGACCACATAGACTGGCAGCTGCAACGTTTTGCCGAAGGGGCAGACAAGACTGCCCTCATCTGGCGCGACCACGAGTATCGGTACGCCGACCTGGCGGAAGCTTTTCATGATTGGGTCACGCGGCTGACCGCCGCCGGTGTCACGGCGGGATCGTCGGTCGCGGTGATCGGCGACTTTTCGCCGGCCTCGGTGTCGGCGCTCGTCGCACTGGTGCGACTGGACTGCATCCTCGTCCCCATGTCGCGCGAGTCGCGGGACCAGCACTCGCAGTTCTTTGAGATCGCCGAGGTCGATTTCAAGATCGAACTCGATGAAAACGATCAGGGCACGATCACCAAAACCGACTTTCGGCGCGACCACCCGCTGCTCACCACTCTGCGTGAGAGCGCTGAGGCGGGCATCATCCTCTTCAGTTCCGGCTCGACAGGGAAGCCGAAGGCGATTCTGCATGCGCTGCCGCAGTTGCTGGAGAAGTTCCGTAAGCCGCGACACTGCTACCGCACCGTCACCTTCCTGCTCTTCGACCACATTGGTGGGTTCAACACCCTTTTCTACACCCTGGCCAACCTGGGGAGCATTGTTGCACCTGACGATAGGAGCGTGAACAAGGTGTGCCGCGCCATCGAGCGGCACAAAGCCGAACTCCTACCCACCTCGCCCTCGTTTCTCAACCTGATGCTGCTGGGGGAGTCGCACCGTGATTTCGACCTCTCCTCGCTCAAGCTGGTGACGTATGGCACCGAGGTCATGCCCGAACGCACGCTGGCGCTATTGAGTGCGGCCTTCCCCGAGATACGGCTGCAGCAAACGTATGGCCTGTCGGAGCTTGGTATTCTGCGCTCCAAGTCGGCGTCCAACCAGTCGTTGCTGGTACAGGTGGGAGGGGAGGACTACGAGACCAAGGTGGTGGACGGCACGTTGCGCATCAAAGCCAGGTGCTCCATGATGGGTTATCTCAACGCGCCCAGTCCGTTCGATGAAGACGGCTGGTTCAACACCGGCGACAGCGTCATTCAGGACGGCGAGTATTACCGGATTCTGGGCCGGGTGTCGGAGATCATCAATGTGGGGGGCCAGAAGGTCTATCCCGCCGAAGTGGAGAAGGTGATCTCCGAGATTCCCGACTTTATCGACGTAGCCGTGAGCGGCGAACCGCATCTGCTCATGGGCAACGTCGTCGTGGCGACGGTACAGATGGAACATCCGATGCCGGCCGCCGACGTCAAGCGGCGCATTCTGGAACACTGCCGCGGGCGCCTGCAGCCGTTCATGATTCCCGCCAAGGTGAAGGTGGTCACCGAGTCACTGGTGAACTACCGACAGAAGAAAGTGCGTCGTTAGGCCAGGCATGGGCGTCGAATTTCTCGATCCCGACAACGCCGCCGACGTTAGTAACGTCGCCGCGTTATATGAGGGGTTCCTCGCCACCAGTCCGGTGGTGAAATTGGGGCCGCGCTTTCTGCGCGAGTTCTTCTTCTCGCAACTCGTCAAGGACGAATTGCTGGGCTGCCTTGTCTGCCGGGTGGATGGCAAGGTGATCGCCTTCCTGTCGTGGACCAATCATCCGTCCGACTTCATCGGACGCGGCATCAAGCGGCACTTTCTGTCGCTGTCGTGGATCATGCTCAAGAGCATCGCGGCGCGCCCCGCCTTTGTGGGTGACCTGCTGGCGACCATGAAAATGGTCTCGCGTCGATCGACCGACGGTGGCACATCGGGCGAAACTCCCGGCGTGATCGAGGCCATCTCGATTGTGGTACCGCCCGAATTTCAGAAGCATGTGCCGCCAGGTGGAACCAGCCGCCTCACGGTGCGCCTGGTGCAGATGCTGGCCGATCACGCCCGCGCTCAGGGCGTCGAGAAGGTGATGTATGTGGTCCAGCCCACCAACACGTCGTCGTGCATCTTCTTCAGTGGCATGGGATGCGATTTCGACAAACGCACCTATGCGGGCCAGACCGTGTACGTCTACACCCACGACCTTTTGGAAACGCCTGAATGAGCGAGGAGTCGGCGTCCGATGTGCTGGTTCCCACCGGTGCCGTGGCGGACGACCGCCCCGTCGCACTGGTGACGGGTGCTCGCAAGGGAATTGGACGGTATCTCGCCGAGTTTTTGTTGGCGGCAGGATATCGGGTGGTGGGGTGCGGGCGAACAGACGAGTGCTGGGCGGCCGAGGGGTTCGACTACGTCCGGGCCGACGTGGCCGACGAGGGGCAGGTGCTGCCACTCTTTCGCCACATCTCCAAGTCGTATGGCCGCCTGGATGCCCTGATCAACAATGCGGGGCTGGCCTTCATGAACCACACGCTGCTCACACCGGTGAGCACGGTGGAGAAGATGCTACGGGCAAATGTGTCGGGCACCTTCTTGATGAGCCGCGAAGGGGCCAAAATGATGCGCAAGCGGAAGTTTGGGCGCATCGTGAATGTGTCGTCGGCGGTGGTTCCGATGCGGCTGTCGGGCGAGGCTGCCTATCTGGCGTCGAAAAGTGCGGTGGAGACACTGTCGCAGGTGATGGCGCGTGAGTTGGCCGAGTATGGAATCACGGTGAATGTGGTGGGGCCCGGGCCCGTGGCAACCGACATGACGCGCGGCGTTCCGGCGGCCACGATCGACAAGTTGCGCCAGCAGTTCTACACCAAGCGCCTCACGACCATGGACGATATCGCCAATGTCGTCTCGTTTTTCCTGCGTCCCGAGAGTTCGGCGGTGACCGGGCAGGTGATCTACTTGAACGGTGTGGCGAACGCCTAACGGGGGGCGGGGTCGTGGACTCGGCCAGTGGCGTCCAGCGTGCCTAGTCGAGAAGTCAGGCTACTACTCGGCAACCGCCGCGCCCCGGCGCTTGATGAGCAGCGCTCCACCAAGTGAGAACAGCGCGCCACAGTAGAAGGGAAGCCGCAGCCCGGCAAGGCCTGCAATGCCACTCGCCATCATCGGGCCGATGACCCGCCCGAGGCTCGATGCGCCTTGAAAGATCCCCATCACTGCGCCCCGTTCCGACGCGGCGGCGGTCTGGGTGATGAGTGTGCTGATACTTGGCGTGAATAACGCACTGGCCGCACCAAAGATCGCCAGTGGCAGCAGGGTGGCGTTGGCGTTCGAGGTCAGCGGCATGATGGCCAACGCCACGGCCAGGAGCATACCGCCCGTCCGTGCCAGGGCAAGTGACCCGAAGCGCCTGCTGAGCGGGCCGATAGCTCCCAACTGCACGGCCACGGAAATCACGCCGACGAATGCATACATGTACCCGAGCTTGCGCGGGAGGAGCGACAGGATCTCGGTGCTGAAGATGGCATAGGTGCTTTGGAGCATCGACACTGCCCCGGTTACCAGCATGGTGGACACGAGGAGCTCGCGCAACACAGGGCGCGACGCGACGGTCCATTGTGGCTGGCGGGGCAATGCCTTGACTGCCGCGCGGTGTTCGGGGCCGTGGCTCTCCTTGAGGAACAAAAGCGTGGCGAAGAAGGCGACCGCGCTCAACGCGGCCGCCGCATATGCCACAACAGCAAGGTTGCTTCCGCCGTCGTCGCCACCGGCCAGAACGCCGCCTAACGCAGGGCCGAGGATGAAGCCGAGGCCGAAGGCCGCGCCCAACATGCCCAGCGCCTTCGGGCGGTCGGCGTCGGAGGTGATATCGGTGAGGTAGGCGTAGGCCGCCGAGATGTTGCCTGCCGCTAGGCCAGAGACGAGGCGCGACGCGCCCAGCTCCCACGAGCTGGAGGCCAGCGCGAGCAGCACGTTGGCCCCGGCGTTGGCGGCCAACGTGGCGAGCAGCACCGGGCGTCGCCCGATGCGGTCGCTCAAGGCACCCCAGAGCGGAGCACCGAAGAGTTGTCCCATCGAATACAGGCCGAAGAGAAAGATCACCATCGACGACGACGTTCCCAGTCGCTCCGCATAGAACGGGAGCACCGGGATGATCATGCCGAATCCGACGAGATCGACGAAGACGATGAAGAAGAGCGTGGCCATCAGGAAATCGTCTTGCCCGTGGCCGGAGGAAGGAAGACGGGGGGAAGCCCAAGCTTCTGCAGGAGCGTATTGAGCGCCTTGATCTCATTGGTTTCGAGTTGCTGCAGTCGTTGCAGCTGCAGGTCCACCTTCTGACCGAGCTCGCCGAGAATCTCCCCGTGCTGCCTGGTTGGTGCCGCGTCCTGCCCCAGCACCTGCGAGTTGAGCGACAGCATCATGTTGTACAGCCTGATGGGAAAGTGCAGCGTGGACTGGTCATCATGGTTGTACCAGTCCACCAGCTCGGTGCGTACCACTTCGAGCTGTTGCCGGACAGGCGTCGCGGCATCCTTGACGCGCTTTGCGTATGCCTGCTCCGACGAGTGCGCCACCCGAACGTCGATCTGCTTCTGCAGATCTTCGATGCGGCCAAAGGCATCCACGATGGCGTTGATACGCCCTCGCACCTGCATTCCGAGATCGAAGGCTTCCTGCAGGTCGGCGGTTGTGGCGTCGAGGCGCGGGTCGAGCAACACCTTGAACGATCGAACCATTGTGTCCCGGCCGACAATGAGGCGAACCCGATAGTCACCAGGCACGATGCTGGGTCCGGCCAGGGTCCCCATGTCGTTGACGACCGTCTTGATTTCCTTCGCGTTCGGATACCGCAGTTTCCACAAGAAGCGATTGCTGCCCAGGCGTCTCGTGACAATGGAGTCGGAGGCAGTGTAGGCGAGCGAATCGGCCTTGGCTGCTTGGCGAGCCGAGTCGGCGAGGGCTACTGAATCGAGTGGGACGTTCCGCGTTGAGTCGTTCACATTCAAGGCTTGGCCGGAGGCGTCCGAACCGGTGACGTCGGTGCCGGCGGAGTCCTTGGAGGCGGCGCCGGCTGATTGTCCTGAGAACGTCCGCATCACTGTGCCGCGACCGTCCAGGAATTCAAGCGTAACGGCCCCCTTGAGCGGCGCCTTGATCCAGTAGTCGACCAAAACGCCGTCGTACGGGTTCTCTCCGGCGCCGCGGCCTCCGCCATGCCCTCCGGCGAAGCGGTATGCGGTACTGGGCTGGAAGAGGTGTACGGGCTTGGCGGTGACCGAATCGTGCAGCTGACGGAGGAGTGAAATCTCGTCCAGCGCCCAGAACGACCGGCCGTGTGTAGCGACGACGATGTCATTGCCGTGCACACGAAGGTCGCGGACGCTGACGCGCGGCAGGTTGAGCTGTAGTGTCTCCCACCAGCCGCCGTCGTCGAACGAGACATAGACCCCGGTCTCGGTGGCGGCAAAGAGGAGCCCTCGGCGCACCGGATCCTCCCTTATGGAGCGGGCGTAGGCGCCGAACGGGATTCCGGCGTCGATGCGCGTCCAGGTCGCACCGTAGTCACTGGTCTTGTACAGATAGGGGCGAAAGTCGTCCAGTTGATAGCGAGTTGCCGAGAGGTAGGCGACTGCGGGATCGTGGCGCGATGGCTCGATGTTGGTGATGCGTGTGTGCTTCACCATCGCCTTGGGCGTGACCTCGGTCCACGAAGTACCGCCATTTCGCGAGAGGTGTACGCGCCCGTCGTCGGAGCCGGTCCAGAGGAGTCCCTTTGCGGTGGGCGATTCGGCGAATGCGTAGATGGTCGCGTACCACTCCGTTCCCGTCATGTCCAGGTGTACCGGTCCGCCGCTGGGGCCTAACGTGGCGGGGTCGGCGTAGGTGAGGTCGGGAGAGATCTTTTCCCAGCTCGAGCCTTCGGTGGTCGAGCGCCACACGTTCTGCGACGTGGCGTACAGCACGTTGGGATCGTGCGGCGACAGCAGCACCGGGAAGGTCCACTGAAAGCGATTCGGAACGTCTCTGACGGCCATCCCATCGTAGTTGTTGAGCCAGATGGCCACGTCGCGCGACTGCTGCGTGCGGTTGTCGTGTCGGTTGAGCATTCCCGTGTAGCACCCGCCGTACGTGATGTTCGGGTTGCGCGGGTCCACCGCGATGTGTGCATTCTCGCAGCCGGCAACGGACCACCAGTCACGTTCGCCAATGGAGCCGAAATCCGACCGGGAGGCTATGGAGACGGTGCTATTATCCTGTTGCGCGCCGTAGATGCGATACGGCCACTGGTTGTCGGTGATGACGTGATAGAACTGGGCGGTGGGCTGGTTGTAGATGGACGACCAGCTCTTCCCCCCGTCCAGCGACACGGTGCCGCCGCCGTCATTGCCGTTGATGAGGCGGTTGGGGTCTTTCGGGTCCACCCACATGATGTGTGTATCGCCGTGCGGCACGCGGGTGCGCGTAAAGGTCTTCCCGCCATCAATCGACTTCCAGACCTGCAGGTTCATCACGTAGAGCGTGTTCTCGTTGGTCGGGTCGGCTGTGACCGCCGAGTAGTACCAGGGGCGCACCTGAAACTTCTGCTCGCCATTGGTGCGTAACCAGGTGGCACCGCCATCGTCGGAGCGGAAAATGCCGCCTAACGTATCCTTGGCTTCGACCGAGGCGTAAATGCGCCGCGGATTGGCGGGAGACACGGCGACCCCGATCTTTCCCAGCGGGGCTTTCGGCATTCCCGGGTTGGTTGAGAGATCGGTCCAGGTATCGCCGCCGTCGGTCGTCTTCCAGAGGGAGCTGCGGCCACCGCCGGCATCCATGCCCCACGGTGAGCGCTGGAACTTCCACATGGACGCGAAGAGAATGCGTGGATTGGTGGGATCCATGGAAAGGTCCGTCGCGCCGGTGGAGTCATTGAGGAAGAGGACCTTGGTCCACGACCGGCCACCGTCCACGGTGCGGAAGACGCCGCGCTCCGCGTTAGGCCCGAAGGCGTGCCCGATGGCCGCGACGTAGGCGACGTCGGGGTTGCTGGGATGCACGCGAATGGTTGTCACCTGGTGCGTGTCGGTGAGCCCCAGATGTTGCCACGTGTCGCCGCCGTCGGTGGAGCGGTACACCCCCGTTCCGTACGTGAGATCTTCTCGCAATTGCGACTCGCCGGTGCCGACGTAGAGCACATTGGGATCGGACGGCGCCACGGTGACGGCGCCGACCGAGGAGATGTCGCTCTTGCCGTCTGTGATGTTTTCCCAGGTTATTCCCGCGTTGATCGTCTTCCAGATGCCGCCGTTGACGGCACCGAAATAGAAGACGAGGGGCTTGCTGGGGTCGCCGGCCACGGCGTCCACGCGCCCGCCGCGAAAGGGCCCCACCAATCGCCAGCGGAGCGCCTTGAACGCCTTGTTCG
>ENA-ORBV01012224-ORBV01012224.1-microbial-mat-metagenome-genome-assembly--contig:-NODE-12224-length-13287-cov-4.707040_pt1 | contig 13287 bp, 11 predicted proteins | sample MGYA00237777_ERZ505514 | MGnify/ENA primary metagenome ERZ505514 (study PRJEB26160, sample SAMN06269048) | microbial mat metagenome | isolation source: Oligotrophic lake microbial mat | place...
CTACACCTCTCTATTCGTCGGCAGCGTCAGATGTGTATAAGAGACAGCGCATACCGCGGTGATGAAACTGGCGGCACGCTTGGCCGACGAAAGCCGCGCGGCCGGTGTGGATGTAGATGTGGATTGGACGGTGGTGCGCGAGGTCTTAAAACAAGGTTTAGACGGTATTCCCGAGCGCCAAGTGTTTCTTGCCGGTGGCATTACCTTTTGCGGCATGGTGCCACAACGGGCCATTCCCTTTGCGGTGATTGCCCTATTGGGCCTCAACGATGGTGATTATCCACGACCACGGCCAGATACCGGCTTGGATTTAATGCAGAGCAAACCGCGATTGGGCGACCGTGATAATCGCTCCGACGATCGTTATTTGTTCTTGGAAGCGCTGATGAGTGCGCGCAGCGCCTTGCATTTAAGTTATCTGGGTGAAGGCGCGCAAGACGGTAAACCACGCAATCCGGCCCTGCCCTTGGCCGAATTATTGGGATTTTTGGATCAGCAACATGAGTCGAATTCGGCGGCATCCGATTATGATCCGCCCTGGCGCGTGCGCCACGCCTTGCAACCCTTTGACGCGCGTTATTTTGACCCGCATAACGCCAACCGCGGCAACTCAGACGCCGCTAATCCGCGGATGTTCTCCTATTCGGCAAGTTTTGCCCATGTGCACAGCGATCCAAATGCAAGCGAGTGGCGTTTCATGCGCAACGCGCCCGCGTTGGAACGCGCCAGCAGCGCGAATGTGGAATTGCGCAATGTGATTGCCTTTTTTGGCGATCCAGCGCGCTGGTTGTGCAAAAACGCGCTGCGATTGTCACGTGACGCGCTAGAAAACCAAGCACCCAATGATAGCGAGCCACTGGGCACCGATATTCATTACTTCGACACGCTGCGCACGGATTTGGTCTGGACGGCGCTGCAAAACGGTGCACAGCAACTGCCTGTAGAACCCCCGGTTTATATCCGTCGTTCTGGCCGTTATGCCAGTGGTGAACTCGGCCGCCGCACTTGGCAACACTTGCGCATTGAAGCACAGGCCTTTCTAGATTTAGCCATCACTCTACCGCCTTTTTCGGGCGGCTCGGCGATCGCCACGCCGGTCGCCATCGATTTGCACATAGACGACCTACGCTTGCTCGGCAGCATCGGCCGCATGTATCGCGCCGGCGACGAACTCTGGCTGGTCGCGATGATCAGCAGCGGCATGAGTTTCAAACCATTGACTGCCTTGTTTTTACAATGGGCCGCATTGCGCTTGTCCTTGCCAAACCAAGTCTGCCGCTACGCATTGATTCACAAAAACAACAAAGGCGAGGCTGCAATGGAGCCGGCCATCACCTTCAGTGAGGATTTGGCCCAGCTGCAGAACGGATTATTGACCTTGATGACGCGTTATCGCCAAGCCGAAAAAACCGCTGGCACCTATTACGCCAAAAGCAGTTACGCCTATGCCTTGACGATGCATGATGGACAATTCCAAAAGGCGCCTGACCACGCGAGCCGCCGTTGGTTTGGACCCACGGTGACGGATACGCCCGGTGAACGCGATTACGCGCCGTATTATAATTTGATGTTGGCCGGCGACGAATCCTTCATTCAATTTGGCACTGAAGAAAATGCGCGCTTCACCGCCATTGCGACAGAGCTATTGCAAGCAATGACCGGCGCGGCGCCAACGCCATGAGTGTGCGAGCAAATTTAGATTGGCGCACGCTGCCGCTAATTGGCACTAGTTTAATCGAAGCCAGTGCCGGCACCGGTAAAACCTACAATATCGCGCTGTTGTATCTGCGCTTGGTACTAGAACGCAAGCTCAATGCGCGGCAAATTGTGGTTGCCACCTTTACTGATGCCGCAGCGCAAGAGTTGCGCGCCCGTATTCGCCTGCGATTGATTGATGCGGAGCGCGAAGTGAGTTTAGCGCTGGGCGCAAATGTCGCGCCCACGACTATTTCAGAATTATTGGCTGATTGTTGCGCTGCCGATTCGACAGACCAAGTACTGGCGCGCTTGCGTTTAGCCTTGGCGGAGATTGATTTAGCGCCAATCTCCACGATTCACAGCTTCTGTCGACGCATACTCGCTGAATTCCCGTTTGACACCGGTGTGCCATTTACGCTGGGCGAGTTTGTCGATGAAAAGGCGGTCATTCGCGAATGCGTTGAAGATTTCTGGCGTATGCGTTTTTTGCGCGAAACACTCGATCCCCTGGAATTGGCCTTCGTGGTTCCGGGCGGTGTGGGCGGCCTCGCCAGACGGGTCACCCTGCTGCTAGAAGTTCCAGAAGATGCATGCCAATTCGGTGACGCATCGCTGTTGCGCGATTGGTGGCAGACCTTATGTGATTCGCAAATCGATGCATTGCAGCGCTTAGTAGACCATGCGGCATCGTTTGCCCGCTCCAATTCTGCTTTGCGCACGCAGTTAACTAAATTATTAAAATGCGCGCAACTGGGCGATCCTAGTAAGCTTGATTGGGGCCGATTAGCAGCGGCATTGGACAGTGAAAAATTACGGGACTATGGAAACTCACGATTAACGACGCCGCTGGATCAACACCCATTATTGCAGCCGTGGAGCGCGATCAGCGTCTCATTGCGACGCGCCGATCAGTTGATTGCCAGCGATGTTGCGCGCCTAGGTGCGCAGTTTGTGCGGCAAGCCTTGGCGACGCGTTTGCAAATGCGCGGGCAGACCACCTTTACGCAGTTGATTTTCGAGGTACACCAACGGCTGTCCGGTCCATTTGGCGCAAGCCTAGCCGAGCGTTTAGGCCAGGCGTGGCCGGTGGCGTTAATCGACGAATTTCAAGACACCGATGCGCGTCAATGGTCCATTTTCCAACGCATACACCAGGCAGAAAGCACGCAAAGCGCGCTAATTTTGATTGGTGATCCTAAACAATCGATTTACGCTTTTCGCGGCGGCGATATTCATGCTTATCTGGCGGCGCGCGATAGCGTGCCCTTGGATCGCCAATTTTCGATACGCGATAATTACCGATCACACCCAGCGCTGATCAATGCATTAAATGGCGTTTACGGGCTGGCCGGCACGCTCAGTTTTGGCGAAGCGCAGATTGATTATGTCAGCGTAACGCCAGGTGAGCCGGGCAAATGGTCCAAAAGGAGTCAAGCCTTGCGGCTGCGCTTGTTGCAATCTGACAATCCGAGCGTAGGCGTGCGCGATTCGATCGTGCTGGACGCATGTGCCAACGATATCGTTGGACTATTGGCAGATCCCAATGCGGCCGTTTCTCCCGGTGATATTGCGGTGTTGTTGGACAGTAACCCGCGCATTCGTGCGCTGCGTGAAAAGTTAATCGAACGCGGCGTGCCGGTGGTCGGCGCCGGCCGCGCCAGTGTGCTCGATAGTCCCTGGTGTTTGGATGTGCAACTGTTGCTGTTTGCGCTTTTGCAGGTCAATGACGACTACGCGGTACGCGGCGCCCTAGCCACGCGCTTATTGGGCGCCACGGCGCGTGATTTGGCGCAATGGGCAGCCGACCCGCACGCCTGGGACGCGCAACTGGAGCGTTTTTCGCAGTGGCGTCGCTTGTGGGAACGCCGCGGCGTATTGGCGGTGCTTGAAACGGTGATCGCTGAGCACGCGCAGCGTTTGCTGGCTGCTGCCCATGGCGAGCGCGCGCTGACCGATTTGCGGCACTTGGGCGAACTCTTGCAAGACGCGGCCAGCCATTGTTATGGCCCCGAGGAACTCTACGCGTGGTTGATCGCCGAGCGTGACGTGGGCTCCAGCGGCGAAGAGGCCAGTCGTGAGCAGCAACTGCGTATCGAGAGTGAAATGGGTCGGGTGCAATTGCTCACCATCCACGCCAGCAAAGGCCTGCAGTACCCGGTGGTCTTCGTGCCGATGGCCTGGCGACCCAGAAGTGATGCACGCTTTGATGTGCGTGCAGATGTGGCGCGATATCACGATGATCAGCATCGTCTGTACTTGGACCTCGCCTCTGATCAATTCGATGCGCACAAACTCATCGACCGCATTGAGGATCTGCAAGAACGCCTGCGCGCTTTGTACGTCGCGCTGACCCGCGCGGAGCAGCAATGTGTGGTGTATGGCTTTGAATCCACTGCAGCATTACCGAGCATCGGCAATCCGCAGCGCGGTGCGCTGGATGTGCTGTTGGGCGGCGCGCTGGCCGGCGCTGGGCCTGATTCGTCGTGGGACGCATTAGCCGCGGCCGTGCCGGCGTTGTGCATTGATCGCTCACCGAGCGCCGCGCAGCGCTACCAACCGGCAGCGCTAGCCCCGCTGCAACGGCTGGCCCGGGCGCCGTTGCCGGCGCCGCGGCCACGCATCGGTTTGTACAGTTTTACCGCGTTATTGCGGTTCGGGCCCGGCTCAGTGGAGGTCGCGCGCGGGGCCGAGGACGAACTTGATCAGGCGCCAGAAGCGCTGCCGGAACGCTTGGCCAGTGATGGTTTGCATCCGCACCTGCTGGCGCTGGAGTTGCTCAAAGGACCGCGTTTTGGCGATGCCATGCACGGTCTATTGGAAGCCGGTCGCGCGCTGCCAGAAGTGCCCAAAGCTGCGCGCGCACGCTACGCGCTGCAAGCGCAGCGCATTGCCCTAGCGCTCGATCAACAATCGGTGAGCTTGGAAAAGGGCAAAGAGGCGGCGCAATTGGCAGCGGTGGGCGATTTGTTGGATCGCACGCTCGATAGTGAATTGGCACCGGGATTGCGTTTGGCCACGCTGGCCGCGAATCAAACGCGCCCCGAGTTTGAGTTCGCCTTTGCGCTGCATCAAGCGCGCTGGTCGCAATTGCACGAATTACTGGCCGCGCATGGCTTGGGCGATTGGTGGCCGGCCAATGATCAAGAGCGCATCCTGCGCGGTTTAATGAAGGGTTTCATCGATTTGGTATTCGCATGGGACGGCCGTTACCACGTGCTGGATTACAAAACAAACTGGTTGGGTGAAGGACGTTTATCCGATTACGCACCCGCCAGTTTGCAGCTAGCCATGCAAGCGCATCATTATGGCATTCAAGCCTTGATTTACACGGTTGCTTTACACCGTTATCTGGGCCAGCGACTGCCCGATTATGAAGCGACGCGCCATTTAGGCGAATCCTGGTATCTATTTGTGCGTGCACTCGGATTAGCGCCCGCTGCCGGCGTTTGGCGTAAAGCATTTCCGATTTCCCTCATTCAACAATTGGACAGGCTGTTTGATGATCACCAATAGCCTATCGAATTCCGATCGTGATCCCACCAGTACCGCCATCGCGCTGGAACGGTGGGCCAAACAACGCACCGATTGCGCGCCTTTGGCGCGCGCGCTCGGTCAGGCGGCGGCGGCGGAAGCCCAAGGTCACGCCTGCGCCATGCTCGATGCGCGGGAGTTTGAAGCGGTGCGTGCGCATCCGTGGGTGGGCAACGGCGCAGCGCTCACCCCGGCGGTGCTCACTGAACACGGCGAGTTTTATCTGTGGCGCAATTGGCAGCATGAGGCGCAGATTGCCGCGGCCTTACGCGCACGCATGAGTGCCGGCAGAGCAGCGCCTAGCGCCGCAGATCAGGCTGATTTAGCCCGTTTATTTGTCAATGTGGAAACGCTCAAAGGCCAATTGCAGCGTGCCGCCGTGGCCGGCGTGGTCGGCCAGCGCTTGTTTGTGCTGAGCGGCGGCCCCGGTACTGGCAAAACCACCACCGTATTACGCATGCTGTTGTTATTACAGCGTATTGCGCAGCGCACTACCGGCATGCTGGCGATCGCGCTGGCGGCGCCGACCGGCAAAGCCGCGCAGCGTTTATCGCAATCCTTGCGGGACGGCGCCAGTGCGATGCGCTTCGCGCTGGGCTTGGCTGGCGGCACTGCGCAGCAATCCGCGTCAGAACAACAGGATTTGGCCGACTGGGAATCGGCGCTGGCCAGTTTGCCAGAGAGCGCCAGTACCCTGCACCGCTTGCTGGGTGCACGCCCGCAGGACGATCAATTCAGTCACGATGCCAATAGTCCCCTGCCCTTCGATTTGGTGGTGGTCGACGAGGCCTCGATGGTCGATTTGGCCCTGATGCGTGCGCTGCTGGATGCCTTGCGCCCCACTGCACGTTTGATCCTGATCGGCGATCCGGATCAGTTGGTGTCGGTCTCGGCCGGCTCGGTGCTGGCGGACATCGTCGCAGCCGCTGAAAACGGCCCGCTAAGGCATCAGCATGTGCGTTTGCGCCACGTTTGGCGCACACAGGGGCGTCTAGCCGAGGTTTATGAGGCCGTGCGGCTGGGCAATGCACAGCTATTGCAGGTGTTGCTGGCCGCCGAGTTAGGCGCCACGCTGCATTCGGTGGCCGATCGCGTCGCTCTGGGGCGGCGTTTGCGCGTTTGGTTGGCTAGACCAGAATGGGCGCAACTAGATATCGTCACCCAAGCAGACGCCAATCCAATGCAGGCCTTCGCCGCATTGCGTGCGCTGCAATTATTAACCGCGCTGCGCGGTGGTTATTTTGGCGCGCAAGACATCAATGCATGGCTGGACTTACAGCGTCGCAGTCGGTTTGGCGAAGCCAGCTGGTACCCCGGTCGACCAGTGATGATTCGCCATAATGACTATAGTCGACGTTTATTCAATGGCGATATTGGCCTGACGCTGCGCTGCGGCGATCAATTGCGCGTCTGTTTTGAAAGCACCACGGCAAACGGCCAGATCGAATATCGTTATTTACTACCCCGCGAAATACCTGAACACGACGTAGCTTACGCGCTCACCATCCACAAAAGCCAAGGCTCTGAATACGGCCATGTCGCCGTCCTATTACCACCAGACGCCGACCACCGAATACTATCCCGGCAATTACTCTACACCGGCGTATCGCGCGCCAAACGCAGCCTAGAAATTTGGTCCAGCGCAGCCAGTTTAGCCACCGCATTAGCCAGCCTGAGCGTACGCAACGGTGGATTAAGACGGCGCTTGGCGTGATACGCCTTGCGGCAATGCAGTCAAATACGTAAACTGAATGCGTAGAATGCATTTGTATGAGGTGATGCTTTTGCCATGCTGACAGCGCGCAATCTGCCCGATGAAGTGCACCGCGCGTTACGAGTAAGGGCTGCCCAACACGGGCGCAGTACCGAAGCCGAGATCCGCGACATTCTAGCAACCGCGGTCAGACCACAGACACGCATTCGTTTGGGTGGCCCGTCGGGGAAGCTCATCGACGCGGCCGACGCCGGCGATATCGAACTTTTCACCAGCCCGGCCCTGCTAGCCGAACTCACCGACGTGCTCCACCGCTCCAGGTTCGCCAGACTGATCGTCGATGCCGCTCCGCTGCCCGCGGCAACGCCGAAGAAGCGCGGCCCCGCTCCCAAGATCCAGCAACAACTCGAACAAATCGGCCGCCTGCCCAAGGCCAAGCAACGCGCAGTCATGCAGGTGCTCGATTCCATACTCGCGCAAGCCCGCTGACCTCACCGATCACACAGGACCCCGCCGATGGAACGCATCGCCCAACTGCATATCGAACGCCTGTCCGAAGGCGTCTATCTCGCCACCAGCGACGACATCCCCGGACTCATCGCCCAGGGACGCACCGTCACCGAGACCATCGCGATCGCACGAGATGTCGCCCGCAAGCTGATCGAGGCGCAGACCGAGCGCGCCGGCAGCGTGCGTCTCGCCGATCTTGAGGACACCTTCGACTATCCACTGCTGCTCGGCTGAACATGGGACGCCTCGCCGGGTTCCACTATCGCGACATCGTGCAACGACTGCGCGCCCTTGGTTTTGCCTTCGATCGCCAGGCCGCCGGTTAGCACGAGATCTCGAACTGATCGAGATCGCGCGGTAGCGCTCAAGCCGGAAACGAAGTGTCCGGCGCGAGCCCGGGCGGTGGGAGCATCAAAAACAGACTGTCCTGTGTTGTTCGGGTCCTGGCGATTTTGTCGTCATTCGCGAGTTAGTATTCTCGGAGCTTCGGTGAATACCGATCCAATATCGAATAAAAGAGGCGCATGCCAACATAGATTAACGCATGATAAGCAAAACAAGAATACCGTCTTTCGAAATAGTAAGCGCCTGACAGCCAACGCCGTGCCGATATAAGACCCGCTTCTGTAGCTTCTAAAAGGAGATCCCTGCCGGACGCTACGTCTTGAGCAGTTCCTTTGCCTGAGCATTTAAGGCGACCGAGATTCGCTACAGCAATTCGATTGCGGCCATTCGCGACCAAATCCTCGTAGGCACTGAACGCACGCCGATACGCCTCAGGTGTACCTAGCTGCATTCCAATACGACCCACACCCAAGCTCGCTTCAATGGTGTCCACTTCGTGACATGCCCGTTCGTAGCAGTCCATTGCCCGCAATAGATCCCTCGGGAAATCGCTCGATCCCGTCTCGAAGCACCCCCCCAGTAGTACCCATCCATTCATCCAATCATTCGAAATCAAGCCACGTGCAATTTGCACTGCATCAAGCACGCGCCCGTTGCGAAGTTCGTTGAAACCTCGGGAGTAAAGCTCATTGTTACTTTGTTCTCCCATTAGTCGGCAGGAGGACCTTCGCCATTATTTCTTCTGGGTGACCTCGCACTGTCTCGCTGCATCTGCTGAATATTCTCACGATCTCGGAAAATACGGCTAGGTGATTTTCCCTCCACGCACCCAGTAATCCCCAGAATCGTAACAAACACAGCGTAACGGCACGGATCTGATTGGGCAACTTGATAGCATATTCTCGCGGTGGTAACAACGGCCGGCGGAAGTAGTATGCCCGCGCCTGCCAATGTCGCTCCCATGCCGCCCGCTAAGGCCGCACCATTGCCGGCATTACTTATTTGCTGCGCATCTTCAAAGTGGAGAGGGTTTCGAGTGAATGGGTTCAAAGTCACGGTAAACAAAAGGCCCAAAGCATCCGAAAAGGCCAGCGGACTTCCCCCAACATACCCATACGTACTAACCCCACCCCTCAACCCGATCGGATCACTCTCCACATACCTCCCCGTGCCCGGCTCATAATCTCGGAAGTAGTTAGTTGTAATTCAATCCCACCGCCGCATCCCATTGCAGTCCTGGAAATCGCAAGTCAAATCTTACTGAGCTCGCATTGCCATCCGGATTCTCGTCGGCAGGCTGCGGGCCAAACGCATTGGATCCAGTCGCGGTTTGTTGATTGAGCTTCCAGCGCCACACCACGGTGCCCGCCGCCTGACCGCCCTGCGTTTGCGCATTGGCCAGCGCGCGCGGGGTGTTGAGGTGATCGCTGTGGATCACGTGGACCGCGTTGACGGCACTCGTGCCGCTCTCCACGCGACCGATCGGGGTGTGGTCCAGCCGCACAATCTCCTCATAACGCAGCGATCGCCGGCGATCAGCGTGCTGATCACCTGCCCGGCTTCGTCGTAGACATAGCCGCGCACACCCGACGTGGTCCATGCCGCCGAGGTGGCCGGCAAGCTTGGCGCTGGGGCGCCTTGGCTGGCCAGCACGCGCTCGCCGCGGCCGTTGTAGTTGCTGATTAGCTGCGCGCTGCTTCCGGTCGCCACCTGGGTCAGTCGGTTGCGCACATCAAAGCTGGCGCTATCGGTTTCCAAACCAGGCACACCGCTCTGCGTATTGCCGCACCAAAACTGCGCGCGGTGGCGCCCACTTGGCTCAATCGATGGTTCTGCGCGGCGTAGCTGTACGTAGTCACCGGATTGGTACCGATCTGCTGGCTTAGTCGATTGCCCGTGGCATCGTAGGTGTAAGCCTCAAGCAGCGCAAGATTGGCATCACGCACTTCATTCAAACGATTAAGCCGGGTGACAAAGACATTGGTTTGCGCTGGGGCCTTGTCAAATCGCGATTTTCGCGGCCGATACCGGCCGGCGAATATCGGCGTGAGAGCCGGATGTCTCGCTGTGAGCGTGGCATTTGGCAAACAGAAACGACAACGCCCGGCGCAAGGCCGGGCGTTTGGTTGCAAACCCAGTGCAAAAACAGGGTGTCCAGATGTTTAGCCGCTTCGTCAGCAGGCGCCTAGTCCAAATCAACCGCCCGGCAAAAGGTGCGCGTCCAATTCTTCGCGCGCGATGTCGACATCCTGGCAAACCGCCGTCAAGTCTACGAACAAGCCCGCCAGAACCATCCCGAGCGCTGGATCAAAGGCACCCGCAACTGGTCACGTAAAGACGCCGTCCATCTCAACCCTCTACGCGTCGAAAAGGTGGGCAAACCAAACAAATAAATCGCTAATTTATTAGCAAGAAAAAGCGACAAATGAGTTGACGGGCTCCGGCACGTACTTGGGTGAGTGAATCGTCGTGTGTCGGCAACCTCGCTTGGTGTCATAGGGTCTACGCGTGCTGAAAAAGGACGTTCGCAATGACGAGGCTCATGTCAACGCTTCGGAGAAACAGAATAGGGACCGAGAAAAGAGCGCCGAAATGACCTGGTCCCGGAGGGACCCAATGTAGGTAGAAACAAAGCACACAGACAATCCGCGTCCCGTAGGGACCTAATGTCGGTCGCGGAATATCTCGAGTACCACCTATGTCGCGGTAACCGGTGGATTCCGCACGGTGAAGCATGTGCGGGATCCACCCTACCATTACATTTAAGCCGCCTTACACGGGTTGCCTCCCCTTGCCGCAGCTTCGCTCCGGCTTCGCCATCCAGACGCGGCTTTCCAGATAGCCGGACTTTTCGAGAACAGGTATTCTTGGTGTGAAAGCGCAGAGCAAATCAGAGCTACCCTCGGCACCGGAATTGGCCGCCGCGAAGCGGTCGCGCCGGCGGTCAACTGATCAAAGATCAGTCCGGATTCACTGCGTGCGACGTCCAGCCTGAGAGGCCAGGATGCCTTTCAGGCTGTCCCATGGTTCAAGAAGTCGGAGGTGGTTGTGCTGCGTATGAGGCTTGCCGTGTTTATGCTCATCTGGTTTTCCAGTTCGGCCCACGCCGCCATCACCGTCGTCGCCCAGTATCGGCTCGGGGAGAGCGATCCGGGCGCCCTGCCCGCGAATATCGGCGGCAACCCAACCCTGCCCGCAGTAGGTGCGGTGGCCCTCGCCCGCTCCGGGTCGCCGTTCTATTCGGCGCAGCGCCCGCCGCTGATCGACAGCACCTTGTCGATGGCCTTTGCGGGCGGCAGCGATCGCTACACCGGCGCGATCGTGACCGCCGCCGCCGACAACTTCGGCATTGAGGCTTGGGTGAAGTCGAACGGCAGCACCGCTTTGAACGCCGCCCTGGCCTACAACGGAAACACCGGGAACTCGGGCTGGGGCCTGTTTCGCGCCGGTGCCCAATATGGCTTTCTCTACGGCGGCGTGGCCCTGGTGCCCGTAGCCCCGATCTCGATCGACTGGATGCACTTGGCCTTGGTTCGTGATGGCGGTACCACCCGCTTTTTCGTCAACGGCCTCCAGGTCCATAGTTCGACTTCGGTGCCTAGAGTACCGGCCGGGGGCTTCATGATCGGCGGCAACCCGAACGTCGCCAATGAGGGCTTCGACGGACTGATCGACGAAGTGCGCGTATTCACCTTCGCGCCCGGTGCCTTCGTCCCCGCTGATCTCAATATTGTCTTCCCGTCGCCGAAACAGGTTCCGGTTGGCTCCAGGCTGGGCGCCGGCCTTATGCTCGCACTCATGCTGCTGCTCGGTGGCGTGGCGCTGCGGCGTAGCGGCGCCTAAGCTGAGGCCGATCGAACGTCGCTCAGCGCTGATCGGTCAGCACGCCTCGGCTGCGACCGAGGGCAAACGTCAGGCGCCGCCGGCGAAGCCGAGCTGGCGATAGCCGCCTGTCGGACTTGAAGGAAATCGGCTGCAAATCCGTCTGCACGGGGTCGAGAACCTGACCGCGCAGACCGAAGCCGACGACGGCGCGCTGCGCTTGCTGCGTTGGCGCAAATGTCAGAAGCTGGTCGAACTCCTCGCCGCGTAACGCGCGCAGAAACGCAACAACGGACACCCACTTTGTAGGAAATCTCCTACCAAAGCTGGCGCCGTTTTCTAACTGACACGAGCTTTGGCCCGGTCGATGATCGGTGCCATGACCTATCCCCGCTCGATTCTGGTAACACCCGGTTCGCCCGGCACTTTTCACTGCGTCTCGCGCTGCGTGCGCCGCGCCTTTCTCTGCGGCGAGGATCGGCGCACGGGCCGTTCCTTCGAGTATCGCCGCCAATGGGTGGAGGATCGGATCCACGAACTGGCTGGCATCTTCGGCGTGTCGGAATGGGGCTATGCGGTGCTGAGCAATCATCTGCATGTGGTGGTGCATACCTTGCCGGAGGTGGTGGCAAGTTGGTCTGCCGATGAAGTTGCCCAGCCAGCGTAGGATGCGTTGAGTCACGAAACGCATCGATTGTGTACGGATCGGAGACGCCGCAGTATCTGTATTGGCGGCCCTTCTATCGATGCGGTTGGCTGCGCTCACCGGCATCCTACATCCTTGGCTTCATGTCCGTTTGTTTCGCCGTTCGGTGCATTGCACCGAGTATCGTCTTCCGGATAACGGGGCCACTTGGTTTTCCACCGTCAACCTGCTGTGTTGCAAGGGAAATTCTTTGCCGGTTGATCGCATCAATGACCTAAGCAAATCGATACGCCATGTGAAAGCTACTCGGCCGTTTCGGATAGATGTGATCGAAGCTGGCACCGATGCGCTGTTATTCCAAGGATAGGCTTGTCCTATTTAACTAACTAACTAAATCTCTTAAACCACCTTACTTCCCGCCAACTGCCTCAAAAAATACTGCAAAATCCCGCTTTTTAGGTTGCACTTGACTTATTTCGGTGTCTTTGTCCACTTAAATGGCCGCTTCACGCAACGCAGCTATCGCGTTTTCCGCTAACTTCGGCGCAAACCTTACCCGAGGCACATCAGCAGCCATCTCACGCAGCCGCAAAGCCTCCGCAATCTTCATCAAATCATTCCCATGCGCTTCCGCAAACGCTTTTCGATGCGCGCGCAGCTCTTCAACAATCGGGTCGTCAATCATGGTCATTCACCTAACAAATCTTCCGATGAACACAGGGTTGGGCAAATCCAGCCTTCGTGCAAAATGACATGGGCAATCTTGGCCTTGGTTTGGACATTGTTGATGTGTTTGAAATTCCACGTCAGTATGTAGTCTGCACCGTTTAATGTCGCTATCGCGATATGAAGGGCGTCAATAAAACTATGTTTTGGAACAGCGTTTTCCGACAGTAGTCTTTGCGCCAGCGCGGTTGCTTGGTCGGTTAGCGACACAACCGGTAATTTGCCCCACTCGCCGCACCCGCTTTCCTGGCAGACTTGAGCCAATTCTTCAACGTCCCAATGTTCACCCCGCAAG
>ENA-ORBV01012225-ORBV01012225.1-microbial-mat-metagenome-genome-assembly--contig:-NODE-12225-length-13287-cov-3.442922_pt1 | contig 13287 bp, 24 predicted proteins | sample MGYA00237777_ERZ505514 | MGnify/ENA primary metagenome ERZ505514 (study PRJEB26160, sample SAMN06269048) | microbial mat metagenome | isolation source: Oligotrophic lake microbial mat | place...
TTTTCAAGCAGAAGACGGCATACGAGATTCGCCTTAGTCTCGTGGGCTCGGAGATGTGTATAAGAGACAGCCCGGAGACAGACGCTGGCCTAGCGCGAATAATACTCCACCACATATTGTTCACGCACGGACGGCTCGTTCATTTCGTCGCGGACCGGCATCGACTTGAAGGTGCCGCTGAAGCTCGCCTTGTCGACCTCGATCCAGCTTGCACGCTGGCGGTTCTCGGCTGCAGCCAAGGCCGCTGCAATGAAGGGAATCTTCTTGCTCGCTTCCTCGATTTCGATCTTGTCGTTCGGATTCACGCGGTAGCTCGGGATGTTGACGTACTTCCCGTTCACCTTCACGTGCATGTGGCGAACCAACTGGCGACCTTGTGCGCGACTGGAAGCCAAGCCCATGCGGAGCACCACGTTGTCGAGACGACGTTCGATGAGGCCCAGCATTTCCTCGCCGGTGCGGCCCTTGAGATGCGTTGCCTGCACGTAGTAGCCGGCAAACTGCGCTTCGAGCAGGCCGTACATGCGACGCATCTTCTGCTTCTCGCGCAGGCGCAAGCCATACTCGCTGAGCTTGATACGGGCCTGGCCGTGCTGGCCGGGCGGATAGGGGCGGCGGCTTACAGCGCACTTCTCGCTGTAACAACGCTCACCCTTGAGATAGAGCTTGTGCCCCTCGCGGCGGCAAAGCTTGCAGACTGCACCAATGTACCGAGCCATGTATTCCTCGCCTCTTACACGCGACGCCGCTTGGGCGGCCGGCAACCGTTGTGGGGGATCGGCGTCACGTCGCGAATCAGCGTGACCTTGAAACCCGTTTGCTGAAGCGCGCGGAGCGCGCTCTCCCGGCCCGCGCCCGGACCCTTGACGAACACGGCAACCGAGCGGAGCCCGTGCTCTTGCGCACGACGCGACGCTTCTTCCGCCGCGAGCTGGGCTGCGAACGGAGTGCTCTTACGCGAGCCCTTGAAGCCGCGCGAGCCGGCGCTGGCCCAGGAAATGACCGCGCCATTCACGTCCGTGATGGTCACGATCGTGTTGTTGAAGGTGGATTGGATGTGAACGATGCCCGCGTAGATATTCTTCTTTACGGGCTTCTTGGCCGGACGGCCCTTTGCGGTTGCGGGAGTTGCCATTTGCTAACCTACTCCGCTCAGGCCCGACGCCCGAGGTTCTTGCGCGGACCCTTGCGAGTGCGAGCGTTGGTACGGGTACGCTGACCGCGCACGGGAAGGGAGCGACGGTGCCGAAGGCCGCGGTAGCAGCCGAGGTCCATCAAGCGCTTGATGGACTGCTGCACCTCACGGCGCGCGTCGCCTTCGACCTTAATCGAAGCGTCGATAGCGTCGCGGATCGCCTTCACGTCGGCCTCGGAAAGCTCGTCCACTTTGCGAGTCTCCGGAATGTTGGCGCTCTTGCAGATCTGCTTCGCGGTCGATTGACCGATGCCGTAGATGTAAGGGAGCGCGTAGGCAATCGCCTTACGACGGGGAAGATCGACACCTGCGATACGAGCCATATGGTTCTAGTTTCCTTGACGAGCTGCGTGACGGTCGAAGCGGGAATGCATGTTCTGTCTGAGGCTAGCCTCAGCCTTGACGCTGCTTATGGCGCGGGTTGTCGCAGATGACGCGGAGCACGCCGCGTCGCTTGACGACTTTGCACTTTTCGCAGATTTTCTTGACGCTGGGTCGCACCTTCATGACGTGCCTCAAATCGTTTCGGTAATTTGTCCTCGGCTCGGATCGAGTTGGGAAAGTTGGACGCTGACTCGGGCTCCGCTGATCAGTCTTACGACTGAGTGGCGCAGAGCAGGAGCGACTCCTGCTCGAACCCTTCGACCATCGTCGAGACGCACCCGAAACATTGCGCTCGGTAGAACCTCTTCGATGATGCCAGCCTCGTTCGTTTCCTTCGTTCCGATCCTCCGTTCATGCTTCCGGCTCAGCCGGCAATCTGGGAAAGTATTCGGGTCGTGATCTCCGTCGGAGATCCAACTCCATCGACTCGGCGCAGGAGTCCGAGTTTTTCGTAGTGCGGGAGCAGCGCCGCGGTCATCGCATCGTACTGATCGAGGCGGACCTTGACGGCTCCCTCCTGATCGTCGGCCCGATGTTCGAGCTCAGCGTCCGGGGGCGGCGGACTGTACTTGAGGTGATAGATTTGTCCAGTGCGTTTGTCCGTCCGGCGGAGCGTGGCTCGCTCCATGAGAAGCTCTCTGGGGACGTCGATTTGGACTACAACACCTAAAGTAACACCTAAACGTTTGAGCAGGGCAGTAAGTGCCTCCGCCTGCGGTACGGTTCGTGGGAATCCGTCCAGGATGAAACCCGGCTTGGCGTCTTCCAACTGTAGCCGTTCCTCGACCAATCCGATCACCACGGAGTCGGGCACCAGCTTGCCCGAGTTCATCGCGCCAGCTGCCTCGTTGCCGAGCGGTGTGCCGGCGGCAAGCGCTGCTCGCAGCATGTCGCCGGTCGAAACCTTTGGCACACCGAACTTCTCGCAGAGTACGGCTGCCTGCGTGCCTTTGCCGCTGGCGGGGGCACCGAGCAAGATCAGCCTCAGAGCGGTCAAGCCGGCCTCCGCCCACTGAGGCGAGTCATGCGTGGGCCCGTCAGGCCTTCGTAGCTGCGGGTGATCAGGTGCGCTTCAATCTGATTTACGGTCTCGAGCGCTACGCCGACCACGATGATGAGGCTCGTTCCGCCAAACTGGAACGGCACCCGGAACGCCTGCGCGATGACGGCCGGAATCACACAAATTGCCGCGATGTAGATGGCGCCACCGGTCGTCAGCCGGGTAAGAACGCGATCGATGTACTCGGCCGTCTGACGCCCAGGGCGGATGCCGGGGATGTTTGCTTGCTGCTTCTTCAGGTTGTCCGCGACGTCCACCGGTTGGAACGTGACCGCCGTATAGAAGAAGGCGAAGAAGATGATCAGGGTGGCGAACAGGGTGTGAAAGACCCAGTCGCCTCGGTTCAGCATACCGCTGAACGACTGCATGCCCGGGATGTTCATGCTGGCTAGCGTTGCCGGGAACATCAGCAAGCTCGAGGCGAAAATGGGCGGGATCATGCTCGCCATATTCACCTTCAAGGGCAGGTGAGCGCTTTGTCCGCCATACACGCGGCGACCAACTTGACGACGCGCATACTGGATCGGTATCCGTCGCTGCGCGCGCTCGAAGAACACGACCACGGCAATACTCACCAAGAGGACGCCCAACAACACTGCGACGGTGAGCGGTTGTACATCGCCGCCGCTGCCCGCCCAGTAGCTCGCGATGCCGCTTGGAATGCCGCTCACGATGCTGGCGAAGATGATCATCGACGTGCCGTTGCCGATGCCACGCTCGGTCGCCTGCTCTCCCAACCACATCAGCAACGACGTACCGGTGGTGAGAGTAACGATGGTCAAGGCGCGAAAGCCCCAACCTGGATCGGTCACGACGTCTCCGAAGCGACCTCCGCCCATGTCCGCGTTGTTCATGCCCTCGAGCATCATCGCGACACCGAACGCTTGGAAGCAGGCGAGCACCACGGCGCCGTAGCGAGTGTACTGCTCTAGCTTGCGTCGACCGGCCTCACCCTCCTTCTTCAGCTCTTCGACCTGCTTACTCACCAGGCCCATCAGCTGCATAATGATGCTCGCCGAAATGTAGGGCATGATGCCGAGAGCGAAGATCGAAAGGTTCGCGAGCGCGCCGCCGGAGAACAGGTTGAACAGACCCAGTAACCCGCCTTGGCCCTTGACCACGCTCTGCATGACCGCCCGGTCCACCCCGGGCGTGGTGATGAACACCCCGACGCGGTAGATGGCGATGACGATCAGCGTGAACAGGATGCGCCGGCGTAGCTCCGGCACTTTGCCAATGTTCGAGAAGCCCGCCAGCGCTGCCATGGGGCTCCGCTCAGCCCTCGGACGCTGTTGCCGCCGGCGCTGAGTTCGAGATCACGACAGCCTTGCCGCCTGCCTTCTCGATCTTCTCCGAGGCAGACTTGCTGAAAGAGTGAGCCTCGACCGTGAGCTGCTTCGTAAGCTCGCCGTCCCCGAGGATCTTGATGCGGACGCCGCGCCCCTGCACCAGACGCGCTTCGCGCAGCACAGCTTCGTTGACCGTCACGCCCGCGTCGAAGCGGTCGAGCTCCGCCACGTTCAGCGCCACAGTAACGTCCGGAAACGGAACGCGGAAACCGCGCTTGGGCAGGCGACGTTGAATCGGCGTCTGGCCGCCCTGGAAGTGCAGCTTGCCGAAGTTGCCGCCGTGGCGCTTCTTCTGGCCCTTGGTGCCCTTGCCGCAGGTCTTGCCCAAGCCGGAACCGACGCCACGCCCAAGGCGCTTTTGCGTCTTCCGCGCGCCTTCGGGAGCGGAGAGCCGAGAGAGAATCGTGCTCATGACTTCTTTTCCTCTACCTGGACCAGGTGGAGCACCTTCTTGATCATGCCGCGGAAAGACGGTGTGTTCTCCACGACCACGCTCGAGCCGGGACCGCGCAGGCCGAGGCCCTTGATCACCGCGCGCGTGGTGTGTGGGCGCGCGATGACGCTAACGGTCTGGGTAACGAGCAGCTTGGTCACGGTGTCCCCGGGCTGGCAGCGTTGCCAGATACGATCGAGGATGCCTCACCAGCGTGGCTAGCCATGGCTGCCACCGGGTAATCGCTGGCGATCTCGTCCGTTTGCTTGCCACGGGCGGACGCGATTAGCTCTGGCGCACGCAAGGTCTGCAGCGCCTTGATCGTCGCATTGACGACGTTGTGCTTGTTGGTTGTTCCCAGGCACTTGCTCAAAATGTCGTGGATGCCCGCCGACTCGACGACCGCGCGCACCGCGCCGCCAGCGATAACGCCGGTTCCAGGGGCTGCCGGACGGAGCAACACGCGACCCGCACCGAAATGCCCGATCACGTCGTGCGGCACGGTGGAGCCAATCATCGGCACCTTGAACATGTTCTTGCGAGCTTGGTCGTTGCCCTTGCGAATGGCTTCAGGGACCTCGTTGGCCTTGCCCAAGCCCACGCCCACGTGGCCCGACTCGTCACCCACCACGACCAGCGCCGAGAAGCTGTAGCGGCGTCCGCCCTTCACGACCTTCGCCACGCGATTGATGTGAATGACTCGCTCTTTGAGCTTTTCTTCGTCGATATTGTCGATCGCCATCTTCGTTTCCTCAGAACTTGAGACCGGCCTCGCGCGCGGCGTCGGCCAGGGCCTTGATGCGGCCGTGATAGAGGTAACCATTGCGATCGAAAACGACCTGTTCGATCTTCTTTTCGAGGCAAATCTTGGCGATCAGGGCGCCGACCTTCTTGGCGGAGTCGGTCTTGTTGTCCTCCTCCAGAGTGCTCTTGAGGTCACGCGACAAGGTCGAAGCCGCTGCCAGCGTGCGACCATCCTCGTCGATCACCACCTGGGCGTAGATGTGACGGCCCGTGCGAAACACGCTGAGGCGCGGGCGTTCGGTCGTGCCCGAGATTTTGCTGCGAATGCGGAGCTTGCGGCGCTCCCGACCCGTTAGCTTGGCCATCGGAATTACTTACCCTTGCCCTTAGCGGCCTTGCCGGCCTTGCGACGGATGTTCTCTCCGCGGTAACGAATACCCTTGCCGCCGTACGGCTCGGGTGGACGGAGGTCACGGATGGAGGCCGCCAGCTGCCCGAGCAGCGCCTTGTCCGCAGAGGTGAGCACGAGCTGCGTGCCCTTGGAATCCGGCGGCACGACAGCGGTGATCGAAGCAGGAACCTCGACGTTCGTCGGATGCGAAAAGCCTAGCGCAAGCGTGATGACCTTGCCCTTGACCTCGGCTCGATAGCCAGTACCCACGAGCTCTAGCACTCGCTCGTAGCCCTCGGCGGCACCCTTGACCGCGCTGGCCAAGAGCGCGCGACTCAGACCTTGAAGGCGGGCGCCATCTCGACCGGACGCGCTGCTCACGAAGCTGATGGCGTCGCCATCCTTCTTCGCGGTCACCTGCGCAGGAATCGGCACCGAAAGCTTGCCCTTCGGCCCTTGAACGTCGGCCTTCAAGTCCGACAAACTGACGGTCACGCCCTTGGGCACGACGACCGGTCGCTTGCCAACGCGAGAAAGCCTGACCTCGGGGGTCGCGGATACTTCAGCCATCACCAAACCTCACAAAGCAGCTCGCCGCCGACCTTTTGGCGACGTGCTTCCTTGTCCGTCATCAGCCCGTGCGAGGTACTCAGAATCGAAATCCCGAGACCACTCAGTACGCGCGGGATCTGGTCGTGACCGACGTACACGCGACGGCCCGGCCTAGACACCCGGCGAATGCCTTTGAACGCACTGCTGCGTTCGTTGCCGATGTTACCGGAGTACTTGAGGACGATCGTGAGGGTCTGGTGCTTCTTGGGGCCCCACTCCTCTTGGCGCACGTCCGCGACGTAGCCCTCTTGCTTGAGGAGCTCCGCGACGCTCCGCTTGAGCTTGCTCGCCGGCAGCCGAGTCAGCTCGTGGCGGGCCATGGCCGCATTGCGGATGCGGGCTAGCAGGTCGGCGATCGGATCGGTCATCATGAGATCACCAGCTTGCCTTGGTAACGCCCGGAATCTCACCCTTAAGGGAAAGCAGTCGGAAGCAGAGACGGCACAGCCCGAAGTCGCGATACACGGCATGCGCCCGGCCGCAAACCTTGCAGCGGTACACGAAGCGTGTAGAAAACTTCGGAGGACGGTTCATCTTGGCCCACTGTGAAGCGCGCGCCATCGTTAGCTCCTGAACGGCATGCCGAGGCTGACGAGAAGCTCCTTGGCTTCCTCATCGGTGTCGGCGGTTGTGACGAAAGTAATGTTCATGCCCTTGACCTTATCGACCTTGTCGAAGTCGATCTCCGGGAAGACGATCTGCTCTTTGAGGCCGAGCGTGTAATTGCCCGAGCCATCGAAGGCCTTGGGGCTGGTGCCGCGAAAGTCGCGGACGCGCGGCAGGCTGAGAGTGACCAAGCGGTCGAAGAACTCCCACATCCGTTCGCGACGCAGGGTGACCTTGGCGCCAATCGGCATCCCCTCACGCAGCTTGAAGGTTGCGATCGACTTCTTGGCCTTGGTGACGACCGGCTTCTGACCGGTAATCTGAGTTAGCTCGGACACCGCCGCGTCAATCAGCTTCGGGTTTCCGACGGCTTCGCCGAGGCCCATGTTCAGCACGATGCTCTTAAGACGAGGCACCTGCATCACGTTGGTGTAGTTGAAGCGCTTCATCAGAGAAGGAACGATCTCCTTCTTGTACTTGTCGTGAAGGCGCGGGCTCACAGTGGTCTCGGACATGGCTCAGCTCTCCTTCACGACGGTGAGAACAGCGCCGCTCTTGCCGATGCGCTGCTTCTTGTCACCGTCCACCTTGGCTCGAACGCGAGTGGGCTTGCCCGACTCTGGATCGATCGGTTGAACGTGCGAGACAGGCAGCGCCGCTTCCACCTGCAGGATGCCGCCGCCACGTTGGGGAGTGGCCTTGAGGTGGCGCTTGACGGTGTTGATGCCTTGGACGACGACGCGGTCCTTGTCCCTGAGTAGGCGCGTGACCTTGCCGCGCTTACCCTTGTCGTTGCCGCGAATTACCAGCACTTCGGTTCCGACCACGAGGCGGTTCATCACAACACCTCCGGCGCAAGCGAGATGATCTTCATGAACTTCTTGCCGCGCAACTCGCGAGCCACGGGTCCAAAGATACGGGTGCCCACTGGCTCGAGCTGCGCGTTGATCAAGACGGCGCTGTTGCCATCGAACTTGATGTAGCTGCCGTCTGCACGGCGGTACTCGCGTGCGGTGCGCACGACGACTGCCTTCGCGGTATCGCCCTTTTTCACCTTGCTGCCGGGGAGCGCCTCTTTGATGCTGACGACGATCACGTCGCCCAGACCGGCGTAACGACGCCGAGAGCCGCCCAGCACCTTGATGCACTGAACGCGCTTCGCGCCGGAGTTATCGGCGACGTCCAGAAAGCTCATCGTCTGAATCATCTCAGCCGAGCCCCTCTGCCGGACGGGCAATCAAGCGTGTGACGATGAAGCGCTTCTCCGCGGATAGCGGGCGGTGCTCCTGAATCTCGACGCGGTCCCCAGTCTTGTACTGGTTGGTCTCGTCGTGGGCCTTGTAGCGCTTCCGAACCCGCACGTACTTCTTGTACAAGGTCTCGCGCTTGAAGCGCACGACCTCGACCACCACCGTCTTGTCCATCTTGTCGCTGCGAACGCGACCGATGAGCTTGCGGCGGTAGACGGACGGCGAACCCTTTTCGGCTTCCGACTCGCTCACGACTTCCGACTCGCTCACGGCGTCTCTCCTTTGAGGCTCGCGGCGCGTTCGCCGAGCAAGAGCTCGATGCGAGCAATGTCGCGGCGGGCTTTGGGAATCAGGCTCGTGTCGTCGAGCTGATTGGTGAAATTCTTCATGCGATGAGAAAACAGGTCTTTGGAGAGCGTCGCCTTTAGCTCGGCGAGGTCCTCCGTCGACCGCTCGCGCAGGTCCTTGGCTTTCATCACAGGACTCCTCGCGTCAGGAACTTGGTATCGAGCGGGAGCTTGGAGGCCGCCAACTTGAAAGCTGCGCGCGCGTCCGCTTCGGGGACGCCGGCGATCTCGAACAGCACCCTGCCGGGCTTGACCACCGCGACCCAACCTTCGACGCCACCTTTGCCGGAGCCCATGCGGACTTCGAGCGGCTTCTTGGTGATGGGCTTGTCTGGGAACACGCGGATCCATAGCTTGCCGGCACGCTTCACGTGGCGCTGAATGGCCATACGACCTGCCTCGATCTGTCGTGAAGTAATGAAGCAGTGATCGAGCGCCTGGAGGGCATAGTCTCCGAAGGACACGTCCGAGCCGCGCCAGGCGATGCCTCGGTTCTTGCCCTTCTGTTGCTTGCGGAACTTGGTGCGTTTTGGTTGCAGCATGGCGCCATCACTCCGGGATGCGGCGCGCTTTGCGCTGCAAAACTTCGCCCTTGAAGATCCAAACCTTGACGCCGATGGTGCCGTAAGTGGTGCGAGCTTCGGCGAGCCCGAAGTCCACGTCGGCCCGCAGCGTGTGCAGCGGGACACGGCCCTCACGATACGTCTCTACGCGGCCCATTTCAGCGCCGCCGAGCCGACCGGCGCAGCGAACGCGTACGCCTTTGGCGCCGAACTTCATGGCCGTTTGCAGCGCCTTCTTCATGGCGCGGCGGAAGGCGATGCGTCGCTCAAGCTGAGTCGCGATGTTCTCCGCGACGAGTTGCGCATTCGTCTCCGCCTTGCGCACCTCCTGCACGTCGATGAACACCTCGTTGCTGGTGAAAGACTGCACGCCAGCGAACTTGGTCTCGCCCTTCGTCGCAGTCGCGAGGTTACCCACCTTGAGGATTTCGATGCCCTTGCCGCCCTTGCCAATCACCATACCCGGACGCGCCGTGTACACGATGATCTTGGCCTTGTTCGCGGCACGCTCGACCTCCACGGACGCGACGTTCGCGTTGTAGAGGAACTCCTTTACGGCCCGCTTGATACGAATGTCTTGGTGCAGCCAGTCTTGGTACTGCTTGTCTTCGTACCACTTGCTCGTCCACGTCTTAATGACGCCAAGACGAAAGCCATACGGATGAGTTTTCTGTCCCATGGGGGGGTTCCTGTTATCGCCTTGCTTCGCTGGGAAGGTCGCGCGTCAGCTTCGATGGAAAGCGCGTCGCGCCGGCCTCGCCGGTTTCTTCGATGGGCTCGGGCCTACTCGCGCTGATCGTGATCTGTTCTTCCAAGGCTTTCATCTCGTGGTGGCTTCGGCTTCGCCTCAGCACGCTCCGTAAAGTTACCGTTCGGGTTTCGTTAATATTCCGGCTTCGGCCTAGCGGGCGTCGAGCTCGATTAGGATGTGCGTCACACCCTTTTGGATTTGGGTGGCGCGGCCTTGGGCGCGGGGCCTCCAGCGGCGAAGGTTCGAGTTGGGTCCCTTGTCGGCTGAAGCTCGGCTCACATAGAGCGAATCCACATCGACCTCGGGTCGGCGCTGCTGCGCGTTGGCTAGCGCGCTTGCCAGAAGCTTCTTCACGAACGGCGCGCCGGCCTTGTAGGTGAAGTCGAGGATCTGAAGCGCCTCGGCGGCATCCCGTCCCCGGATCAGGTTGATGATCATGCGCGCTTTGCGCGGACTGATCCTCTGAAAGTTGGCTTTGGCGATGCTAATCATGGCGACAGTTTCTCCGTGAGACTTGTCGACCCCCGGAGCGACGAGTGCCGGCGCTCCGACATCCGCCACCGGGGGCCGCGGCTAGTGCGAACCGACTTGGTCCGCGCCGCGCGCCGCCCGCTGGGCGGCTGGCGAGAACCCACCTTACTTAGGTGGGCCAGCTGAGGGGACGCGCTTCGTAGCAAAGGAACCCCCGCTAGGCAAGCGAACACCCGTCGCTTCAGTGTGGAAGTTTCTCCAATGCGGTCGAATTTCCAGTACCACTATCTGGACGTTCAGTGTTTCCGCTACTGCTCAGCAGCTGCCGGCAGCCAAGCGGCACTTAGACGAGAGTCAGCTCGAGCCGATGGCGGTCAGCAACTCGGCGGCATGACCTCTGGGCGTCACCTCCGGAAAGGTACGCTTGATGGTTCCGTCGCGGCCGATCACGAAACTGACTCGAGAAGCACGCCCGTTCTTGAGCCCGACGCCGAAAGCGTTCGCCAACTCTCCAGACTCGTCGGACGCGAGCAGAAACGGCAGCTCGTGCTTCTCGGCGAAAGCGCGGTGCGAATCCTGACCGTCGCTGGAGACGCCAATGACCACGGCGTCGGCTTTCTTTATCTGCTCATAGAGGTCACGAATCTCTTGCGCCTCGACCGTGCAGCCAGGGGTGTCGTCCTTTGGGTAAAAATAGACGACGACCGGCTTGCCCCGTAGGCTGGCCAGCGTAACGGGAGCTCCGCTGTGCACATTGAAGGTGACCTCGGGCGCGCGCACGCCGGCGCGCAGCGGCCCAGAAGCTGGGGCGGGCAAAGCGGAAGGCGTTCCCGCAGGCTGCGAGCCGGGCTCTGCTCGTGAACAGCCGAAGTGAGGGAATGTGGTTGCTACCGCGCACAGCAGCCAGCCGCTCAGACGAGGGAAACCCGAGGAAGCGGTGGTTTGCATATGGCAGGTTTCCTAGAGCCGCTGGCGGCCGACGCCAATGGCGAAGTATTCTTCCCGCAAATGGCTGACGCTGCCACCTACCAATGCCCGGTTTGCGGCGCTTTTGCTCGCGAGCAAGAGTGGTCTTGCCGCCACTGCTCGACGGCGCTGGCCACGCTGCGCTGTGCCCACTGCTTCGAGCTCAGCTTTCCCGACTCCCTGCACTGCCGGGGCTGCGGCTCCGAGCTAGGGCTGGAGCCCGCGGGCAGCGACACGGCGCACACGTGCCCTGATTGCAAGCTTCCGCTCAAGGGCTTCAAGGCTGGCAGCGGCCGCTTGGAAGCCTGCGAGCGTTGCGGCGGACAAATGGTGACGCATGGCCTGCTGCGAGCCCTCCTGGAGCAGCGCGAAGCGGTAGGTCAGGCCGTGCCCGCCCATCATTCCGCCGCTGCCGCGCGGCGCTCCAATCCTCTTGCACAGCCAGTTCGCTATCGGGCGTGCCCCTCCTGCTCGGAAATGATGAACCGCAAGAATTTCGGTAGCACGAGCGGCATCGTCATCGACGTCTGTGCGCTTCACGGCTGCTTTTTCGATGCAGGCGAGCTACCGCGCGTGCTCGACTTCGTTCGACTCGGCGGGCTCACGCGCGCCCAGCGTACCCGCCAGGTCACGGCTTCGAGTCCAGCGGCCTCAACCCCTTTCGCTACCAGCGTGGTGTCGGCCGACCCCACCTCCTTGGGCTTCGATGCACTCGAACTACTTAGCTTCGTGATCGACGTACTCTCGCCGCGCAAGTGAGCTATGGCGCGCGGGGCTCGGGTGCCAGCTGAAACATCCCGCTTTCGGCAACCGTTCCCAATAGCCTCGCCAGGTCATGCCCCCCGGCCACGAAGGCGCCGGCGATGGGCGCGATGAGTTCGTCTTCGTCGGCGTCCGGCAGCCGCGCCAGCCCGTGCATGTACGCCTTGCGCGCCAAGCAATGGGCAAGTCGCGAGTCAGCTTGGACGAGCCGCGACAGCTCGCGCGCTCCGTCGAACGACGTCTGGAAATAGCTGCCGCGGGTGCTCAGGGCAGCGCCGTTGTCGTCGAGCTGCTGTTGGCCCAGGGCGTCGAATTGCTCGAGCCCAAAACCAATAGGATCGATCGTCTGATGACAGCCAGCGCAAGCCGGCTGACTGATGTGACTCTCCAATTGCTCGCGTCGAGAGACTCCCAGCCGCGGCTCCGGCAAGTTGGCGTTGACATTGGCCGGGGGCGGCGGCGTCTCGTGGCACAGCAACTCGGTAACGAAAATGCCCCGCAAGGTCGGCGAGGTTTCGGTTGCACGCGAGGTGGCCGCCAGAATGGCCGGCTCGGTCAGTAGTCCCACTCGAACGGCGTCCTGCGCAAGGAGCAGCTTGCTGAAGCCCGTGGCAGGCGGACTTACTTGCGGAATTTCTGGCGCGCTGACTCTATAGAAAGGCGCCAGCGTGGCGTCGACGTAGGCGAACCCGGGCTCGAAAATTCTCAAGAAGCTGACGCGTTGTTGAATCGCCAAGTCTATGCTGAGGAGCTGAACGGCCTCCTTCATCGCGGCGTAGAGGGCCGGCGTCGCTTGCGGAAAAGCACTGTTCGCCTGCGGTGCGGTTTCCAACCGGTGCAGCGCCAACATTCCCTCGGTGAATGCTCGTACCCCCCTGCCGAGGCGTGAGTCGTCAGCCAAGAGTCGCGCGCGCTGCACGGCAGGGCGCGCGCTGAGCTCTCCGCGCGCCGACGCAGCCAACAACTCAGCGTCGGGCGTGGAATCCCATAAGAAATAGGCGAGTCTCGTCGCGAGCTCGAAATCGCTGAGCAGGCGCTCGCCATCCCGTTCGACCCCGATTTCGACCTGATACAAAAAATTCGGACTCAGCAACATTCCGGTGAGGGCGAGCTTGGCGCCTTGCCAAAAGTCTCCGTGAAAAAGCGTCGCCATGGCGCCGACCTCGGCGTAGCGTCGGGACTCGTCCTCGGATAGCGGCCGACGGAACAGCCGCAAGCCAGCGGAAGCTACAAAACTCCTCAGGCACGCCGTGTCCGAGTCGCCAGCAGGAGTGCAGCCCGCAAGTGACAGTCGCAGCGCGGCGTCGGCCACGACACGCTCGGCAACCAGGCGAGCAGCCGTTTCGTACTTGCGCCTGTCTCTTATACACATCTGACGCTGCCGACGAATAGAGAGGTGTAGA
>ENA-ORBV01012226-ORBV01012226.1-microbial-mat-metagenome-genome-assembly--contig:-NODE-12226-length-13286-cov-5.603679_pt1 | contig 13286 bp, 15 predicted proteins | sample MGYA00237777_ERZ505514 | MGnify/ENA primary metagenome ERZ505514 (study PRJEB26160, sample SAMN06269048) | microbial mat metagenome | isolation source: Oligotrophic lake microbial mat | place...
CCTTTGGACAATACGTGTGGGCCAGCAAGCTTTTGAGCAGCTTTTTCAACGTACGCAGGAACATTCCACGTGCTCTACGCGATTCCAATTATGGACGTCAATGGGGCAACCTTTTGACCTTGGGCACCATTCATTTGTCACCACGAGAACATCCCATGACGGAAAAGTTTATGGACTACCTCCGCCGCACCTATCCCGCGGCGGCATCCAACGTCCTCTTTCGCATGCACGATGATCAAGACGTCGCCATGGAATACGTGATGAGTCATTTGGATGAAGAACGTACCTGGGCTGTCATTGATTTGTCGCAGCTTCATGACAGCAGCGACGAACACAACGCCGACAAGGGCGGATCCTTTACGATTCGTCTCAATTACACCACGGTGCCGAATACGGCTCTGGTGGAAAATTATGTCGCCAGTGGATTGTCCACCAGGTACCAGCGATACTTCCTTTCCGGATATTTGACGCTCCAGCGAACTCTCAATGAGTTTGTCATGTCCGAGAGTGGATGCCACGCCGCCAACTCGATGGATCCTTTCTACACCATGCCGATGCCTACGGCTGCCTACGACCAAAATGTCTTCTTTTTGCACGTCGGATACCTCCTGGGATTGGTCCTTACCATGGCCTTTTTGTATCCCACATCCCGTCTCATTCAGAGTTTGGTCGAAGAACGAGAGACGCGCATGAAGGAGACCTTGTTGATTTTGGGCGTCCGTCCTTGGGCCCACACTACGTCCTGGGTTGTGACGTCTGCCATGAGCTTTGTGATCATCACGTTTTTCATGACGATTGTTCTCCAGCACATTATGCTTCACACGGCCTTCGCTCTGGTGTGGTTTTGGCTTGCCACGTTTGGCATGGCCAGCATGGCCTTTTGCTTCTTCCTGGCGTCCTTTTTCAGCAAAGCCAAGTTAGCTGCTGTGGTTGGTCCCATGGCCTTGTTTGCCAGTTTGTTGCCTCGATTTGTCTTTTTTGGAACCAATCGCTACGAAGCGATTGGTGCCAAGTATGCGGCCAGTATCCTTCCGGGAACAGCTTTGGCGTTTGGAGCTGATGTCGTTGGCGACTACGAATACGGAGAACAAAGCGTCGGTGACCACTTTTGGTCAGGTGACTACTCGTTTGGAACCAGTGTTTTCTTTTTGATCTTTGATACCATCTTCTACATGGTCTTGGCGTGGTACACAGAGCAAGTGATTCCTCGCGAATATGGAGCTGCCGCCAAGCCTTGGTATTTCCCCGTCATGTGGTGCTTCCCTCGCGTCTTTTCTAGCTACAAGACTGTGGCAGACGGCGACGATGATCTGTCGGTAGCTTCGCTTGCCAAGACCGGAAAGGGCGAAGAAGGAGAATGGTAAGATTTCATTTCATTGCATCGCATCGCCAGGAGATATTTACTCGCGCAATGTCGTTTCTCACCATTATAATCTTCTTCTTTTGCTTGCTTGTATGAACAGCGTGGAGGCCGTGACTGATCCAGCATTGATTCCTCGTGTTTTCATCAATGATCTCGTCAAGAATTACAACAGCAAGGCCCCCAAACCAGCGGTCAACCATTTGAGTCTCACGCTTTACGAGTCTCAAATCACGGCATTGCTTGGCCACAACGGAGCTGGAAAGACCAGTACTGTGTCCATCTTGACAGGTCTTTACCCTCCAACATCTGGTGATGTTTCGATCTACGGACATTCCGTTGTGGATGAATTGGCCAAGGCACGCCACTCCATCGGAATTTGCCCACAGCACGACGTCCTCTTTGATCGGCTTACAGTGATGGAGCACTTGCGGTTCTTTTCCAAGATCAAGGGCATGGCGTTTGACGATCGCATTCTCCGAGCAAAGGCGCTGGAGCTTGGGCTCACTGAAGACCAGCTTCGAACTACTGCGTCGGCGCTAAGTGGGGGAAACAAACGCAAGCTCTCGGTTGCAATTGCTCTTGTTGGTGATCCAAAGTTTTTGATCTTGGACGAGCCAACATCCGCCATGGACCCAACAGCCCGTCGTCGTTGCTGGGAGGTTCTCCGCAGAAAGAGGCAAGGCCGTGTGACTCTTCTGACCACTCATTTCATGGACGAAGCAGAGCACTTGTCCGACCGTGTGGCTGTTGTCAAAGAAGGCGAGTTACAGTGCTGCGGCACGCCTCTCTATCTTAAGGACAAGTACAATTTGGGCTGGAACTTGACAGTCGTCATGGAAAAACCAGAGGAGAGCGAAGGCGTGGAAAACGAGTACGCTGGGTGCCAGAATCGCATCACTTCTTTCCTGCAGCAGTACGTTCCTCTGGCGGAGCTTGTACGAAGATCCGGACGCGAGCTCACCTTCTGCCTACCCAAAGGTTCGGAGGACTTATTCCCTGAAGCCTTCGATGCTTTCGAGCAGAAGTCAAAGGAGTTGGGAGTTTCGTCGTATGGCGTGGAGAATGCCTCGTTTGAGGAAGTCTTTTTGTTGCTTGCTGAGAAAGATGGCAACGGATCCAACGACAAAACTGATGATGTGTCTGTCGCGGAAACACGCTCTGTCAGCACTGATAACGCATCTCGTGCTATGTTGGATTCTGACAGCGATTCCGTAGCTTCCTCCAAGGTTACCGCTGAGTCTGGTGATACGTCTGACAGTGGTTCTGATAGTGAATCTGTGGCTGCTGTTGACCCCAAAGTGAGTCCGCTGGACTTCAAGGATACCGCGAACTACCAGAGCATGTCGGCTTTCCGCCAGATTGGCTTGCTTTATTGGAAGCGCTTTACTGTTCAGAAGCGAGACATCAAGGGCGCATTCTTTGCAATTATCGTGCCGGTGATTTTAGTTGCACTTGTCGTTTGTGTGCTGACTGTGAACATCGTGGTGGCGGGCCCCCCTAGAGAGCTCTCACCTGCTCTATACGAGACGTCCTACACATCTTCATCGAGTGGAAGTGTGAACACGCAGATTTTGGTCGGTGGCGGAGCGACAGCACGTGATCCGACCGATGTTGAGACGAAATATCTCTTTTTGGATTCGGGCCTCAAACACGATTATCCAAATGCCCAATCCACACGCCTGGCACAAATCCAATCTTCCGCGGAGCTCTCGGATTACCTCTTGGAGACTTACAATGATCATGATCGCCCGGTGAGGTTTGGCGCCTACTCGGTGGATGATGCAGTCCAGGTGAACATCAATGTGAACTTTACCGCCTTTGGAGAGCAACTTGAGTATTACCGGAACCGTACAGCTTACGGAGCAGCCAAGCTGCGCAACCAGCGTAAGTTAATAATTGATGCCAAAGTGCAACGGCGGAATACTTGTACTTACCTTTCGCGCATTTTCTTTGGCAATATCCTTTTCCGCAGGTTTTGATCTCCTGGAAGTGATGGGTGTAGCTGGGGTGAATGGCCGATTTTATTGGCGAAAGTCGGTAGCGGATTTGGCGACAGAGTTCTATTCCCTTACGTCTATGGATCCAAAGATCCAAGTGCGCACGGTAAGCCAGGCTTGGTTGATCGGAAGGCACACCCCCAGCGGCGTTGAGGTCCCCCTCTCTCACAGATGTTTTCTTGTCACTGTGTATGTAGGAGGATTTGCACAAACTCACCCAGAAGGCACTGATCGGCATCATGAAGAGTTCTAATAAGGACCTGGCCGAGACAAGAGCCAAGTACGAGCAAGGCGTCCGCACATTGGTTGACGAGCTCTACAACACCACCTTAAGTTTTCTTAAATCACGTCGATTCCGACACTTTCAAAGCAATGTGAGCCAGCTAGTAAATGACTATGGCAACCAGATGACTTATGTCTTCGAGCAGACGGAGGAGATTGAACGTGAGCTAGGCGATATGATACAAGATTTCGTCAAGTCCACGTTCGAGCAGCTCCCTTCCGAAAGCGTTCGCAACCAAAAGCGAGCGATTTACCGTTGGCAGGGTAACATGAACAGTTTTGTGGGCGACATGGTGAACAAGCTGAAAGTACTTGGCGGAAACCCAGATGAGGGTCTTCCATCCTTTTATAATGTCACTATGAAGTTTGCGGAGGACGCGAAAAAGCTGGCAAATCAGACACTGGAGGAAGTCACCAGTGGTAACTACACTTATGAGTCTATCGAAAACACCATCTCTGATTTATTTAATGGACTTGTGGACGACCAGTTCGATCGAAATGTCATTCTGCGTGAAATTTCGACCATGGTAAACGGCATTTCGAAATTGTACAACCTTGACGATGCCGACACCACGGAGGCTATTCAGTCGGCCGTGAACTGGATTGATGATCGACTGGCCGACTACTCGGACGGTGCAATCAAGGGTATCCCTTCCCAGGTGTTTGTGGCCCCTCTCATTTTCGCGGACTATGTCCTTGGCAGGTACAACTTGACGACCATCAGCCCTGAGGAGGCCTTCGGATATTTGAGTCAAAGCTTGGGTGGAAGCCGTCGGAAACTAAACGGCTTTATTTCCGTTCGAGCAAAGGATATAACTGTCGACCTTGGAAAGCTGGCTATTGATTTCAACAACATCTACATCACTACAGGACATGGAGCTTATGAGATTGATAGGGAAATACCCCTTTCCTTTTCACTGGACGCGCTGCAGGGTCTAGTGCCAGCAGGCGTTTCCAACCTCCAATTCCAATTTGAAACATACTCGAAAACAAGCCTCATGCACAACGCATCATCCCCCCACGCCGTCGCAGCATTTCACCAAGCGTACATGGAACATGAATACAAGAAGTGCATTGGCGACAACAGTGGCAGCGCGCGTCTGGTCTCCGTGAACCATCCACTACCATTAACTGTTCGCCAGTCGCTTGAGCTGAAGGTTATGTTGAGCGTCCTTGCGGGACTGTTTATTTTGATTGTAAGTTCATGGTGTCATTCTTTTCTCCCCTCCCAGGATTCTTGTCACCTTGCCCTCACGGAAATATTTCACTATCGGGTAATTCAGCCATTCTGCTACATTCCCGCTACCTTCATTGTTTTCCTCGTTAGAGAAAGAGTTTCGAAGTCCAAGCATTTGCAGTTGGTCAGCGGCGTGTCGCTTTCTGCATACTGGATTGCAACCTACCTCTGGGATCTTTCTCTCTACCTTTGCCTCACTTTCTGCATCATGATCGTCTTCCTCCTCTACGGAGAAGATGCTGCGGTATTTGTCGGAGACAAACAAGCCTTCCTCGCCACGTTCGCACTTACCTTTGGTTACGGCGTCAGTGCTCTCCCTTTCGCCTATCTTTTGTCGAGAATGTTCCACAACAGCAGTACTGCGCAGATCTCTGTTGCTGGAATTGGATGGTTGACAGGGTTTGTCACCGTCATTGGCTATGTGACAATGGATTCCATGGAGAAAACACAGAAATACGCTCAGGCTATGGAGCCCTGGTTCAGGCTTTTCCCTGCTTACAATGTTGGGCAAGGTTTGATGAAGATGAGCGTGTCCTTCTGGTATCGGTACGCACATTGCAAATCTGGCGGCTTTGTTAACTGATGGTAATCAGGCCAGCATGAAACTAACCACCTGGTTCCTTTCCTTCTCATGTCGATGTTTAGCGAGATCCTTGGTTGGGAGCAATACCCGATGGACTGGGACGTTGCCGGCCGCTCCATCATGATGGTTTACCTCTTGGCCCTGCCATATTTCTTCCTTGTGTTGGTCCTCGAATATACCGATGATGGGGGCTCTGGTGGGTGGATTGGACGCGGACTTCGCGCCATCGGATACGCATTCACGAGGCTTCGCCTTAGCTGGTATGGCATTCGCATGTCAGGACACGAGGCTGATGGCGCGCAGGACTCGCCTGGTGGTGACGACATGGAAAGCGCCCGACTTGGCGATGATTCGGATGTGGCTCAAGAACAGCAGTATGTTCTGAAGAACAGCGAGGAACTGCGACAGACTGCCCCTGTAGTGTTGCTTAACTTGTGGAAAATATACCCGCCTTCGGTTGGTGTTCTGGGCACTTGCATGAGGAGCATCCGCAGTATTTTTGCAGCAATCTGTTGTTTCTGCTGCAGGACTGGACCGCTGGACGAAAATGAGAACGAAAAGCCGTTTGTTCCGAAGCAAGCTGTCCGTGGTGTTTCTACTGTCATCAAGAAAGGAGAAACGTATGCCCTTCTTGGAGCAAATGGTAGGTTGCTGGAGCTTCGCTAGTGTGGCTGTGCCATTAGAAAGTCTCATTGTTTCTTCCGTGTTCTTTTTTCTGCAGGCGCTGGCAAAACCACAGCCATGGGCATGCTGACTGGAGACATCACTTCGACAAATGGAAGTGCTTACATTGCTGGCCACAACGTGACTGGTGGTAGTACCAACGGCGTGTCTGAAGCCCGAAAAAACATCGGGTTTTGCCCGCAAAAAGACCCGTGAGTCTCTACCTTTTCGTGATTGTCTTGACGTCTGGTGCTTTTCTTTTCATCTCCTGTTCTTGCTCATTGTCTTCTTCCCTTCGCACAGCCTTCTGGACTTGATGACCGGGCGTGAAACGCTGACCATGTTTGCAAAGCTTCGTGGCATCCCTTCCAACGAGGTCGATGCCCTGGTGCAGGATCTTTTGGGCCGCCTAACCCTGACACCACACGCCGACAAGGTCACCAAGGCATACTCCGGTGGAAACAAGCGGAAACTTTCGCTGGGGTTGGCATTGATTGGCGATCCCAAGGTATTGCTCATTGATGAGTCATCTTCCGGGCTTGACCCCCTTGCTAAGCGGCGCATGTGGGATCTGATCGAGGAGGCCGCGCGCTCTCGGTCGGTAATCCTGACGACACACTCGGTATGTTCATGAGTCGCAGTATCACTGTCTCGTACTAGTTTGTAATTCGCTGTCTGACACATCCTCTGTATTTCAAAATGTAATTTATTAGATGCAAGAAGCCGAAGCCCTTTGCACCCGAGTAGCCATCATGGTCAAAGGGCAATTTGTTTGCTTGGGCTCGCCCCAGCATTTAAAGAACAAGTATATGGATGGGTACTCGGTCGACATTTTCTGCAAGAGCACTGCGTCCGATGCTGTTGTGAATGCTGTCGAGAACGAAGTCTTGTACGCGTTGCCCGGGTGCCGTGTTGCGGAACGCCATGGACGCTTCATGCGCTTCGAAGTGTCGAATGTGTCTTGTCTGGGGCTTGGGACCTGTTTCCGTCGTTTGCAGGAGCTCAAACTTAACCCCGACCTTCATGTGGAGAACTATGCTGTGTCGCAATGCTCTCTGGAGCATGTTTTTGTCAAGTTGGTGAATAATGGTGGTGAAAACAATGTAGACGATATGGAGAATTCTTCCTCTTTTACTAAGGCCTCCTTTTAGGCCTCACCTGCCTGTTGGCACCTTGCGTTGCTTCAATTGTTGCCACGCAAGGATCATTTGAAAATACAACGAAATTGCATATTTTTTATGGGTCTGTGCCGATGAACCATCCCTCTGATGTTGACATGATTTTGAGAGAAAATCATTTGGAGAGATCTGGTTTTGTGATTTGGCACGCAAGGGCATAATTGATCATGATGGCGAGCGATCTAATTGTTTGAGCTCATTGCATATTACTAATATTTTAGGATTGGGTTTCTCCCATCGTGTCCGATATCTGACTAAACGCTAATAGTAGTAGCTAGCTAGTAGCTAGTAGGGTGTTTTGGTTCTTGACGGCAAGTGAAAAAACAAAGGAATTGAGTCTGAAAATGCACTACTAGCTAGCTAGCTAGTAGTGATAGGTTGGCATGCCTATCAAACAGACATGGATCCGGAAGACGTATTAGTTATTTACACTGGAGAACCTTGGATCTGTCATTGCCTGGCTGGCATGCAAGACACAATTTTGATTCTTGCAGTTGTCCAGGAGGATGCCATGGTTTGCATTGATTGGCGCACCTCCCCACACACTCATCTTGGATGCACGTTGTGCATTTTGCATGCTTGATCCAAGCAGAACACAGACTTGACACCCGCTGCAGCCCTGAGTGATGACTGCTGCAGGGATCAACGGCACAGTTGACGAATCTAAAGGAAAGGCTGTAGTCACCAGCCACCTGCCACTGGTTTGGCAGCATGGTCATTTTGTAAAAAATGTTTCTCAGTTGCTGATTCAGGTCAACATGCAACTAAGAGGCCATCACTGGTGGCCTTTACGAGGGGTGCACAACAGTCACATGGTGTTGACAGAATTTAACGCATTCTCCAAATGTCCCAAGGCAAGCAATCTAATGACAAACTTGACCTTTCACAACTTTTGAACATTCTTGATAGTCTTTTCCATGATGGTCCAGATTGCTCTGCTCCCAGACCTTGAACCACTCTTTGTGAAAAAAATAGTGAATCCACAAAGATTTTTGTCTTCAAGTTTGTTCTGGTGCACTTCGGCTGATGAACAATCCACTGTTTGAGCATTCTTCCATTGAAGAGACATGGCTGCCACTTGTCCCTTGATCTGTGGCTATGTCCAACATTCAGCAGGGGACTGCAGGTTTTGAGGTTGCAACACCCAACTGAAATGAGTCCCGCAAGCCTGCTCAAGAGCATTTTGTTGTGAAGGTCATAAAGGGACGTTCTTCTCCACTCTCCTCAGCTGGGACATCAATGCATGCTAGCAGAATCTTTAGAGTCTTCAGCCCAAGTTGGACCATGCGTTTTGTGCCTGATTGCATCGGAAGGATGTTGTTCATGAACACAAATGTAAATTTGTTGAACTTTTGTTTGCAGCATGTCTCAATGACATGGTTGGCAAAGAAAAAGGTTTATTTTCTTTATTCAAATGGTCAGAGTGAAGCAATCTTCACACCATGATTATCATTTGGTTAGGTACCTCATCCAATGAGCAGCGCTAGCTAGTAGCCATGTCTCTCCATTCTTTTTGTGTTTTGTTGGTGGCACTGTCATGGCAAACAGTTTTTCCAGTTCATTCTTAGTTCGGACCCACACTGCCTCCTTTGCTCTCTGCGGATGGATGACGAACCAAACCGAAGGTTCGTAGCAATATAATAATTATGTAGCCGTTAGGAGAGGTCTACGATAAATCCACGTAGAATTGGTACTAGTACAGTGCGGTGCAGTATCAGCAGCGGCACCAACACAGGAACAGCAACAACCAACAACAAACAAACAGGCATAGCTTGCTACTCTTTCGCTGTCTCTGATTAGTAGTCGTTGCCAGTACACAAAAGGAACTAGAACATAAAGACAATCAACTCCAATAAAGTATGGATTTGGAAAGCATGATGGCCGCTCAGGGTGGCGGTGGAGGCGCACCCGCAGGTCCCCAAGACGATGGCAAGCTGCTGGACCTGGGACCCAAAATTGAGACGCAGTCGTGCTATGCCAAGAATGTGGATACTCGATTTCCCATGACCAATTTGTTCATTGGCGATACGCGATTGGGTTGTAAGAGCGATGCCGATGAACAGCTGATTTTGCACATTGCCTTTCAAGAATTTGTAAAGGTATGTGAAAATGACTTTGTTGTGCACGGTTTGTTTTGTTGGTGGGGTTGACGCATACTACACGCTCTGGCCTCTCTTTCAAGAAGCGCGGCCCTTTAGCAGAACTGTCTTGATATTGAGGAGGGAGTCGAGGCGGATTGCGAGGCTCCATGCCAGATAGGAGAGTGTGCTGTGCCGTACCGCCATTCGGTTTTTGCAGTCATCAAGAGGAAATGACTTTTTGTGTGTTTACTCGTTTTGTCTTGCCTTGCCTTGCCTTGCCTTGCCTTGCCTTGCCTTGCCCTTTATTGTTTTTCTCCCTGCTAAAGACGCACAAATCGTCCTTTCTCCTTTCGCATTCATTTTTTTCACATTTTACCTAGCTTCATTCGATTAAGTTCACGGAATTTAACAATGGCACCGACCCGGAATTGAATCCTTCCAAAATTCATATTTTCATGAACCGTGAAGTCGGCTTTGAAGATTGGGAAGACGTGGATCCGACGCAAACATTGCATTTGACTGCTGAGGATCTAAAAGAGACTGCCGATCCTACATGCCTCAAATACGTCATTTTTCAACGTGTCCGTAACATCACTCTGTTCATTGAAGACAATGCGGGCGGTGATATTACGGCCTTGGGTGGATTAAAGTTTATTGGTCGACCCGTGGCAACGGTCAATATGGATGACTTTAAGGCACAAAAGGGATGAGGCAGCTAAACTGTTGATGAAATGGTGGTAGTGACATACATTTATATGTGTGTGAGTGTGTATTGGTGGGGTGAAAAACTTCAAGTTCGTTGGGCGAGCAATGAAAAACGAACAATCAAAACAACCTCATTGCGGTACCGCGCGAAAGAATGGGGATTCCCGCAACAACAATCGGTGCATGCGAGAAAAGAAGGCAGGAGAGGCTACATCATGCGTCTACAAATACACACACACACAAGAAGAAGCTACCACCAATCATCAACCACAGGCGTCGTAAATTGAACAAGGGAACGAATGCTTTTCTGGAATGACGGAGGGGGTTGCCATCAGTTCTACAGTACTTACATGTACTTACACGAACGTGGTTCTTTCTCCTGAAAGAAGCAGAAAAGTTGTATTTTCTTGATGAATTTAGTATTATTTTTTCTAGAGAAGTAACAGCAAAACTAAAAGCGACTTCATAAATATGAGTTGGGCCTATGACCATTATGTGTTCCGTGAGCATTCACATCTCCTGCTCATTCCAGCCTTCTACCTTGTCTTCAGTGGCTATGGTTGGTATTGGGGAGTCGTTCCATTCGACTATTCCATGAACTGGATTTTTTAAGAATTGTTTCCGCTAGGAGTCGGTTTGGACCCCCACCAACTCGGTTGTTAGGACCCCCGCAAATTCCGATAATTTGTAGGATATCATTTTGCAAGTGCACGATCTCCTTAAGCTCCTGGCAGGAATACGGAGCATCCTCAATCTGCTTCTCCTCATCAGCAAGCTGCTCCTTCTTGTCAGCAATCTGCTTGTACTTGTCAGCGAGCTGTTGCTGGTACCCTGCGCCCACCTTTTTAAATTCGTTTACACTAGTCTGGTAGTCAAGTACTTCCCTCCCTTTGGTTAGTAAGGTCGAACCTCCTCCCTCCATGCTCGTAATGGATCGGCAATGCCGCAGTCGATACCCACTTCGCCGTCCGCAGCACCACGGTCCGCACCAGTGGTGGGCACACCAGCGGCACTGCCTAAAGTCGCAAGAAAGGCAACAGCGAGTGTAACAGCAAAAAGGATGCTAAAAACTCTCATTCTACAGTATGTACTGTAGATGGCTGAATTTCACAAGTGAGCATAATGCTGGACGCCGATACAAGAATACATAAACATGTTTGCTATTTTTATCAAGGGTTTGGTGTGTACAAAAAGCCGGGCTTCCCTGACGAATCATTGTTGCAAAATTAGTTCCAAACCCCAATGCAGAGATATTTAGCTAGCTAGCTGTCCAAAGTTTTGAGGTCTTCCTTGGACACAATCCCAGTTTTGATCAAACCCCAACGCGCCAATGGCAACGCTGCAATCAAAAGTGGTGACACCACTCCATATTTGGACTGCGTAATCTTCATCATTCCGTACAAGCACACCATTTGAGCGACGGTAAACATGGTGACTACCGGTCGTTTCACCGCTTGAAAGCGTTGATCGACTTGTTCTTTGAAGAGTCCTCGAATCCGATCCCACATGTCTAGTCCAATCAAGGAGGTAAAACCTAGATACAAAAAGACACCACTGAGGACAGGTTGGGGTACTTGTGCCAACAATTGTCGGGGAGCGGCCGCTACGGCACACAATCCAATCAAGGCATGAATGGAGAAACCCGAGACTCGATTTTCCAAGGTCCCCTTGATTTCACCACTTTTGTCATCGAGTATGCTCAAAGCTCGAACATGTGCGGCACTTCGGGTGGGAGCACCACACATCCACGGCAATCCCAGCAATGAGGCAATAGCGGTAATACCCGCCAGCACGAGCATATCCCCATGCATGCCATCTAAAACGGATGTCCGTTTTCCTTTGGTTTGTTGAAAGCGTGGATTGTTGACGAGTCGTGCCGTAATATTTTGATCCAAATACAGCAAGACAGCCGCGGCCAGACCTGCTGGCAATGCTACCATCCACCGTGTCGAAACGGTCAAGGTCGACAAGGAAACCAACCAAGGACGTCCCGTGGACGTAATAAATTGAGTGGGTAACAACAGAGCTGGCAATGCTGCACCCCAGTAAATGCGAGCCGATCGAGCCGCCAAAGATCCTACCACCACTCCAATGGCCGGTGCAAAATTGGCCAAATTTTTGCGAATGGATTTGGTCAAATATTGTGTCTTATTCAGACTTCGCAATGCCACAGCCGTTCCAAAGGTAAGGCTGCATGCCACCAAGGTCAAGAGGGCCGTAGTGGGTGGTCCAGCCACAGTAAAGGTCTTGGCCACATCTCCGACAGCCTGTCGCAAAAAAATGACACTGACCAGTACGCTAAAAATTTCATCGGTCCATCTCGTCAAATGTTGAACCAAATTCGAGGCCGAAATCATGGCAAAGACTGCCAAAAAGCCACTCGCCCACAATCCCGTCCAAGCATACAATGCCAAAAAGGGTGTCTTTGTGACCAACGCCAATTGATACAAAGCTGCAATGTAGGCCACGACAGGACCTTGGGGTCCAATGAGTTGAACGGGTTGGGCGGATACGGCAGCGTACAACATGCCGCTCATGCTGGTACTGGCAATCATTTCAATTACCCCCATACTATTGCCCGTGGCTGCTCCCAAGACACTTCCAAAGCCAATGGCCGGAGCCAAACAAGCAAAAAACAAAAAAATGGTGGTCGCCAAGGATTGAGCATTGAGACCATCGGTAATATCCGACTTGTAGTCGGGCAAGCGATTCCCAAAATCGCGAGCAATGCCTTTGAAGAGAGGTTCCATGTTGGGGACTCCAATAGTAGTATCATCATCATCTTTGGAATCCTCGCTGTCATTGTGGCTGTTGGAATCCTCGCTGTCGTCATCTGAGGGAGACGAATAGGCATCCATAAAGGGGTGCAGTTGCTTGGGAAGGTAGATTTTGCGTGGAAATAAGGATATTCTACTTCTGGTGCTACCAAAGTTCAGATGTCTTGAGGGCGAAGTTGTTGTAAAGGACGACACCCTGGCAATCCCTTGCCAGAAAAGGCATGCGACAACTACAACAGCACTCGAGAACTTGACCATGGTGGCTTTGTGTAGCAGCACTGTACCGTACTGTATGATGGGGTGCCTTACTCCTCACTGTTCAACAAAGTAATAGCAACAATAATGGTCATGTCGAGCAGCGCATGGAGGAGCTCAAGTTAAGATACTACTAGCTAGCTAGTAGCTAGAGTCTAGTACCTC
>ENA-ORBV01012228-ORBV01012228.1-microbial-mat-metagenome-genome-assembly--contig:-NODE-12228-length-13286-cov-5.346809_pt1 | contig 13286 bp, 9 predicted proteins | sample MGYA00237777_ERZ505514 | MGnify/ENA primary metagenome ERZ505514 (study PRJEB26160, sample SAMN06269048) | microbial mat metagenome | isolation source: Oligotrophic lake microbial mat | place...
AATGATACGGCGACCACCGAGATCTACACCTCTCTATTCGTCGGCAGCGTCAGATGTGTATAAGAGACAGGTCCCACCCGGGACCAAATTTGGTATGAGTTTCCGGGAGTCCTAGTAGTGTTACTGATGCTAGCAGCACTTCTCTTACTAGCTAGAGACGCTCATGGTCTTCGGAAATTCAAACTGTTGAGGTTGTTTATATTTGGCCCGAGAAGGCAGGCTGGCAATTCGCTAACTACCTACTACAGTAGACTAGTAGTAGCTGCAGAACTAGCTAGCAGGAGAGCAGACTACTAGCTAGCTAGTAGCTAGTACGTCGTACCGCAAACGGAATGCACCTGCGGAAGGGAACAACGACGAGACCAGCCCCGCGCTCCCGAGGGGCTCGCAGTGTCTACGCCCAACCGGAATGCCCTGGCTCTGTCATGGCAGCATTCACGAGCTACCACGCTGCCACCCCATGCAAGTTCCTATCATCTCGTACTACGTAGTAGCTTCGAATAGCTCCGAGTCACGACGGAAAGTAGTGCAACCTTTTTGATGGATTCCGGCCGGCAGGACCTCTTGGGATCATATTGCGCAGTGCCTCAATGCTTCTATTTGCTTCGGACAGACAGACAGCAAGTTGGGAGCCAAGCGTTTGGACAAGCTTGTTTCTCAGTCCTCCTTAGCCGACGGCGAGCGTCTTCAAATGTTTGCTGGACCGGCTCCATCTGAATTCCGCACTTTTCGTAGCTAGTTTGCCCTCGGGCAACTCTAGCTAGCTAGTTGAATCTGACAGGAGTTAGCCATTTATGCTTCAGTTGTTGCCAGCTCAATGCTGGCTCTTTCGTTTCGTTTGTCAGTAGTCTCATGATCGTGGGACTTAGCCAATCTTGCCGTGCCGTCCTTGACATTGGCTCATCAGGCGGCTTGCTTGCTTCCGTCGTCAAGTCAAACGTCGTTCTTCCTCCGTCTTCGTCTGCGTCTACTCGTCCATGTATGCCTGTCTGAAGCAAGCAATCATGCTTGAAAGGACTGGCAACGGTACCAGGTCGCATGCTCTGTCGCCCTTTTGGCCAGCCCGCTGCAGACGAGAGATCGGTCGGTGTCTAGCTCGCTGAGACGACAGCCAACTGACAAACAGCACTCATGAGCGTGAGGCGTGCTCTGGCTGCTTAGTCGTTGTTTGCGGCGAGCACTGTAGTGGCGAGATAGCGATGGCCGAGCAGAGAGGCACGGACAGCTCAAATGAGAGAACACAGTAGTTTCTGGAATATAGAGCCAGCCTGGGTAAAGAAACTTGACTAACTCCGAGCATTTTCAGTATCGAAGGGCGGAAACAAAAAACAGCAAAGAGCACGACTATCCCAAGCCGAAAGGAGAAATTAGCCGAAGAGTCACGGCCGTCCCAAGCCTTCAGCTAGCCTCCGGCATGCAATCTTGCCCGGTCTTTCGACGTCGTCTTCAATCGATTTTCCCTTAGTACTGTACTTCGTGTAAATTGTCCCTGGTCGATAAATACCCGAAAAAACACAGGCACATGCTAGGATACTAAAACAAATGCAAGGAACTAAAAATTCTTTTTGACTGCTTTTTGTAATAGACTTATTTAGATCGCCACGGAAGTATTTGATTTTGTATCATATGAATTCGTTCGATAAACGCGCTGTGCTCAACGTCGCTCAAAAAAGATCATTGTCGCCCAATGCTTTGGCGCCGGCTACTCGTTGCACGCCTCATTATGCCTTTTTGTATGGGACAGCAAACTTGTTCAAGACAGTTTTGCACTCTTCCATGTCATTTCCATACACACCAATGTTCATCCGGGTGTGATTCTCTTCAGGCTCAAAGGCACTGTGGATGACAATGATGCTCTTACCCTCATTTGCTGTGTTGTAGGCATCAACCTCTGACATCAAATCAGTCATCTTGCCATAGTAGTTGATATCACCTCCACGGCGGAAAAGACCACATTCATATCCATACTTCTTGTTGAAGAGCATGAGAGTCATGAGAGCAGGACAACTTCCAGTGACACGGGGATTCAGATCCACCAAAAAACCACTGTCGTCAGAGTCGAAGAGCACATCAATGCCGCAGAAACCCCAGAAGCCAAGACTCTCACAGTATTGGACAACCTCCTCCACAAAGGGAAGCTGCATTTCCTTCATAGACACTTGGTCTTTCATCTCCAGATAGGAGTCCGTGGAGAATGATCCATCTGGAAGACGCTTGTTCTCGTTGGATCCAAACCAGGTGACCGACTTGCCATCCGGGTGCATGTAAAAATGGCAGGCAATGTTACGCTTGATGTCTACAAAATCTGTGACAACAAAGGTAGGGTTACCTGATACCTTCAAAAATTCTTCAAATTCCTTCTCATCTTCGTCATTTTGGATGATGAAAATTCCCTTGGAACCCATGCTGTGAGTGGTCTTTACAACACAGGGCCTGGAAACCCGGGTATCAGTCAAGAGCTTGGTGGTCTTCTGGGTCATGAGATGGATAGCATCCTTTCCAGCCAAGTGATAATGAGTCATTGGATCATTGACGTGGTTCTTGATTGCTTCCACTGGTAGGTATGCATAGGCGGTGTCCTCCTCCTTAATCGTGTTCACAAATTTAGGCATGACCAAATTGCCTGGAATGACCTTTTTCCAGTGGTCTTCTAACCCAGCAGGGGGCTTGCCATCCTTCAAAAACGCAGGCAAGGCATCACCATTCCACATGCTGTACTTGCAGGGGCCCAAAATAGCCTTGGACTTGGTGGACTTCGGTGGTGGCCAGTCGTGGAACTTGTATTGAGTTTTGTTGTGGAAGGAAGATTCAGTGGTAGAAGAGGAGGGACTCTCAAACAACATGACAACATTGGAGGGATCTCTCTTCAAGAACTCCATGCCTTCCTTGATGTACTCAGAGTAGCCCTTCATAGATTCTGGATCCCAGTCAGTCACCTTCAATTTGGTGTGGGTAAAATCAAAATCAGCCAGAGCAGCAATCAATGTAGCACTGTCATTGTTCTTGTCCTCATGGATCTTTTCAGTCTCAGCAACAATAATCAAACCTGAGGTGGGGAGCTGGGGTTGTTCCATGGGATCATATTCCTTCAATCCACCAGTCTTCTCTCCAGATGGAAAATCCAAATTCAAAATTGTCAAGTCCTCAAGAGAGGAGCTCACTCGGTGGTGCTTCTTGCCGGGGGGAGCCATCGTGTCTGATTTTCGCTGGATAATTTTCCGGTTACTGAAATAATTTCCTTGCTCGCAACGAACGTGTAGTTGTCGAAAGTCTTAGTTTTGTATATGATCAAGCGATGTGCCGTTGAGGTGAGACGTCGAAAAACACAGCCGAACGTCGAGCGAAATAATAATACTGATTTTCTGAATTTGCTTAGTTTTGGACCAAGCGATGTTGTTGTTGTGAGACGACGAGAAACAAAGCGGACTTGTTGTTGTTGACGAGACGAAGGTTGATGGGGAATGATAAGATTTCGCGGAACCTCCCGTTTGTACCAAATCCACGTAAAAAGCTACGTGCGATCCCTGTCTTGACATGATTTTTTCCGGAAGGTTCTTGGCTCGTGTTGGCGTGATAGCTTGTCGGAGTACCGGTACGACGGAACTAGCCAGTAATTCCCCGTGGTTACTCCAGTTAACTTTTTTTGAATTCCTGCGTGCTCGTGAGTATGAGTATCGTAAACGATCCGCAACCAACCCTGTTACGTTGCGACATCGTCACTCAATCTTGCGTTGAGCTATCATATCTTCTTTCTGGACATCGAGCTCGCTCGAGGTCTTCGTTCAAAGGCAGCTGGACAACCAGCCAGTCGCCACAGTCAGGTCTGTGATTGGTACCGAAGTTGGTGGAAGAGTGCCTACTACTAGTAGTACTAGTACCTGTCATTGGCTCGAGCTCGAGCTAGCTAGGATGAATGCTGAGCCAACTAGACTAGCGTTCACCTAAGATGAGAAAAAAGGGGGTTCCGGAGATGGCAAAAGCGTGGTTCTAAGTGAGTTGTCATGCTAACTTATTTTATGGTGCCTGGTTTCGATTTGGCGAAGTTCAAGATCTCAAGCTAGTTGGAACCAGAAACGTGAAATCGCATGGCAAGATCTACCGCAAATTTGAACATTGACAAGAGGCAGCGTCTCGTTCATCAATTGACCCCGGCCACAAGATTCATTTCCAGAGAACGTGGCTGTTTCCAATACACCATGTCGCTGTCCCGGGAAAAATTTCGGAGCCTGATTTCCTTCTTCTTAGCACTCCCGTTAGTACTATTTTTGCTGCTTCAAATGTGCGTGAGATGGTTGTCACCTCTTTACAGCGTTCGGCCTTGCCGCCATACTGGCCAGGCATGGCCGTGTAATAGAGTACTCTCGAGAGAGCGATTTCTTGGGACAGAGATTTTGATCTTTGCTTCTAATAAATGCCGTGTGATGCTCAGCTTCAATATGCTTCACCCTCAAAAGCTTGCAGAGGATAAATAGGCAGTGTAGAAGAGACTTATGACCTGGCGCACGGGACGCCGGAGGATCAGAGGGACCGAGAAACAAAGGATATCGGCTGGTATCCACACTCGTAATAAGTCTGTTTCGTCCCTTCCGAAATGCGAGCCGTAGCTTGTGAGACCATCCTGCAACCACAATGCAGGATCCATGGCACCACTAAAGACATTCGCCTTGAATGTGTAGTATGTTGGAAGGGCAATGGACGACATGATGAGCAAGTCCAACAATACTTGTAAAGCCAAACTGCGAAGTCCAGGACCATCCTTCACCTTGTCGGCCCAAGGCTGGCTGGTAAATTGTTCCACATTGTCAAAGAGCTTGGAAAAGATATTCACTTGATAAAGGTATTGAAAACCGCCCTGGTAAAAGGCCCCAAAGAGACAAAACAGAAATGTTCTGTGCCAGTCCACTGCATCCAAGCCAGTCTGAGCAATGACAGTCTGGGCAAAAAAGTCGGCAAAGGCAGCTTTGCCAGAGGCAATCATCATATTGTTGACCATAGGGAAGCTTTTTGCAAACGATCCATAGTCCAAAAATGAAGAGACTTGACCATTGTCCAAGCTGGACCGTTCTTCTTCCATGTACAAATCTGGAGAAAAGTTGTAATCAATCATCGGCTTGTCGTCAAATTGGCCGATTTCGTCTGGGGGAAGCAGCACATCGGCATTGCTTCCCACAAAGTCACTTGTTAACGTGGATACTGGCAGGGTTCCTTTCGTGTTGGAAACTTTCCCAGGCAGCGGACCAACTCTGAAAGCCGAGGACTTTGGAAGAAATGGGAAAGAAGCCACCAACGAAAGCAGACTCAAATATCTCATTTTCCTCGTCGTTTCTTGAAGCTTCAAATTTATGGTTTACCTTTTTGTTTGACCAGAATCTTTGTCAGGTTTTAAGCGATTAGGTAACTACAGCCGGTTAGAATAGCAGCTCATTGTCGACTCCGCTTTGCTAGGTGCCTAGGTCTTGATTTCGAAATTTCATTTTTCTTCCTTCGGCATCATCTTCGAGTCGAAAAATGTTTAGTGACTTGAGTCGCCGTGCTCCCTCTTTAAACCCGGTGTACGAGGTCTTATCAGTACTTGCTCTACTACTAGTAGCTACTAGCTAGCTAGTTACAAAGTAGAGTACTGTAGAAAGTACATGTAGGAGCTAAACTTTGCCAGAGCTAGTAGCTAGTATGGGACAAGGGATTAAATAACGCCATCCCTATCTTTCATAACTCTATCCCTATCTCGTCTGGTCATTTGGACAAAATCTTCGGCCTCTTTTTTTGGCCAGGTTTTGCCGTCTGTCACAACAACAATAACATCCCGCTGATGAGTGTAGTGTTTTGGAAAGGAATGGAGGCTCTTGTCGTATGATAGATACTAGAGCCGCTCTAGTAGTATCAGCATTACAGATACTCTTGTATCAGCGTCTACAGCACTAAGCGTGCTTGAGATTCTCAAAGTTAAAATTTAGGGGGGAAATCACTGCTTCATATTCCTTATCGATAATAATATCATCGCCATGCATGTACTACACCTACAACATGTCATGAGAGTTCTCTTTGCTTCATCATTATTGTTGATTCCTCTGCAACTGACCACTGCCAAGACTATTGAGAACGAATTCCAGCTTTCTCAATTGAATACCGAAGCTGTTCTAGGCAGCTTTTGTGTATCGAAACACAAAAGAGGACACTTGAAATTCCAATTGTTGTATCAACATGAGGGCGAACCGGTAAAAATCAAAGACGAGGATTTAAAGTTCCAACTGCGATTGTACCGCGACGATAATTGGACCAGCTATCAGGCAGCATCTGGTTGTATAGAAAAGGAAGCCTTTGCCATTTACAATCACACAATCAATTTCACAATTGCCGGAGGAGGAGCTATAGCGCAAACGCCACAGCATGCCACCAATGATGGGAGTGGCAAAACACCCATTCATATGCAAATTCCAAATCACGATCAACAACGAGCACACTACTACTATGTCGTGGTTGCGGCTTGTTCGCTGCTGGATGAATTTTTCATGGACCACAGCAAACAGCTGCCCGTCATGGAGTATACTTTGGAACTCACCAACAATGGTTCTCATTTGAGTGCCGATGAATTGCACCTGGTAGGTACTCTCCCTTCTACAAAAGCGCCCCACTATTTGTCAAAATCGAGCTGATATATTTTTTCTTTGTTACTCCAGAATAGTATGCACATTGTGACTCTCTTTGTGAGTGGCATCTTGGCAACACTCCTCGCGTTAAAGGTACTCATTGAATTCTACGAACAAAACACAGTGCACGCGGCTGTCATTTGGGTCATGGCGGCAGCGGCAAGCGATTCCTTGGCCAGTTTGTTGGCCATTATTCATTTGGAGCTATATGCTCACGATGGTATCGGCAGTCCGTGGTTGGACTCGCTGTCCTGTCATTTGGAAGCCACATGCGACTCCTTGGTAGCCTTGTTGCTGCTTTCCATTGGTGCTGGTTGGACCCTGCCATCCGACGTGGTCGATTTACACGATAATTCTCTCACGAACAACAGCAATCACAATCAACATAATCTTTCGCGCAATTCGATCCTACAAAAACTGATACGAGGGCTTCAATCCCCATTTGCGTCGCTGGAAGAATCATCTCCCTCCGCTATTTTGGCCGCATTTATCATCTTATCCCACGTTTTACTGGCGCAGTGGGGATTGCATTATCACAACAATGATTTTGATTCGTACCATGATTTGGAGCATTTACCTGGAAAGACCTTGATGGTTCTGCGCGGGCTTTTGGGCGTGTGTCTGTGGGTCTGCTGCGCCCATACAAAATTGAAATGCAGCCGTTCACAAAGCTTGGTTAGCTTTTACAACCAGTTGGCGCTGGTGGGTACCCTATGGTTTGAATCCCTGCCCCTACTGACATGGATTGTCAATTCCGCAGTCGCCGTACATTTACGGCATCACACCATTGGTGTGTGGGGAGCTTCTCTGCAGATGATCTCGATTGCATTGCTCAGTTGGTTGGTCACGGCACACTCCACTCGCTATCATACGCTGAGCCATTTGTCGGCCAACGCGCCACAAGATAGCCTAACCGAGTGTTTGAGACTAGCGTCGTCCCCTGGTGAAGGACTGCGAACCTGGACCTGTTTCGGCAAGGCCAAGATTCGGTTGGATTAAATCCAAAAATTTGCGCGGCTAGGAAAACTTTCTTCACAGTCTCAATGCTACCTTTATGCTACAGCCGACTTCGGATGATTTCTCAACAAACTACCATTTAGACTGGGCAAACGATTGAATGATCTCACACACCTCAGAAGGAATCCAAGAGGACGGCGGTTGCTTCAGACTGTGGATGGCTGTCAAAATCTGGCACGCACCTTTCTGGTCATAAAATCACTGGGACTTCTCTCGCAATTGTACTACTACTATTGTAATAGCTAGGAAACTCATTTTGCTACCATAGATAAACAACCTATCTAATCCAATACAATAAACTCGTGTTGACTGTGTTTGCAGAATTTCCGTATCAAGAACGCACGATTGCTTGGGTACCGGTCGTTAATTAAAAAAGTCGTGATCAACGGCTTTGATTGATTCATTCTCTCTGGTTCGCGGTTCGAATGTACTACAGTACAGTAGACACTAGCAATGACAACAAAGACCTACTAAGTCATTGCTAGTCTCTCCAATTGATTCACCAAACAAGATTGCATTTTGTCTTCATTTCGACCAAGACCTAAGGAGAGGAAACTAGAAGGAAGGAGAAGAAACCGAAATGACGATCGCGGAGGTAGCATGGAGAGGAGTGGCGGCGGCGGCGCGAGCAGTGTTTTACTTGTTTTTGATCGTCTTCGCCATTATGTTGTTTGACACAAGAAAGAACGGCACGGGCTATGGTGGTCGTTCTGGTGATTGCCGTGAGCTTGCCGAGGGACGCAAGCGTGCAACGCAGGACGAAGCGGAGCAAGACGCAATCACAGTTTCCTATTTGATTCACGTGGCTCCCCAAATCCGAGACATGACCCTGAAGACATGCGATGTAAAGCCTCTCGTGGCGGTTCTAGAACGAGTCTTTCACCAGGCGATTCCCGTGGAGTGGTCCAAGAAAAAGAAAGTACTGGTCATGTCGCTTACATGTTTGTCTCTGCTGGTAGAGAAGTACGATCTCGAGCTCTTCCTCGGCAACAACAGCGGAAGTAATCAAGCAGATGGTGGCGACGAAGGGAGCAACGATTCCATTGGCGTTGCATTTCAGGCCATGGCAGATTATGCGCGTTTCATACGCATGCACGACAAGACTGGATCGGAGCATGCTCTCCTAGTGGAAAAGATTTTATCGATTCAGAACGTCATGTCTTCCAACATTGAAGCTGGTCGCCCTAGTTGGCGCGGACAACGCAGCGACCCCAATTTATATCGCGCGACTCTGGGGCCTTTGAGGTTCTCTGCTTGTGAGGCAATGGCCAATCACTCCTTTGCAGCCCATCGCCAGTCCAACAAACCGAGCATGCGGGCCTTGTTTCAAGAATTGTCATCATACAAAAATGCCCTGCCAGTGGAGTGGGGATCCAGCATCTTCGTTCGCGCCCTAGAAAGCCGAGTGGATGTACTACGAGCTCTCATTATTGGACCGGAAGGTAGGCTTCCACGATTGCTTTGATTGATCCGGCTTGTCATGCAGTCTTCGTCATTACCATTGTTGCTGTCACTCAACGGTACTGCCCACAATACTTTGTCCTTTGCTACCTTTCTTTTTCTTTCAAACGAAAGGCACACCTTACGCAAACGGATGCTTTCTGGTACGTTCCACCAGGTCCTGACTTGAAAACCACCTGAAATTTTGTCCGCTGCGCTCACCCTTTCTTGTCATTTCCTGGATTTTCTAGTTCGACATTTGGCTAGACGACTATCCTAACCAGCCCCCAAAAGTAAAGTTCCTTACTACTGGTAACGGCACCGTTCGTTTCAATCCAAATTTGTATGGTAAGACTGGAAATACGGAGCGTTATGTGATAAGTGGTGATAAATAGCCGCCTACGCTCAGAGTTTCAAACACTAAATCAATCTTTTGTTTGCGTGGCCATGCAGCCGACGGCAAGGTGTGCTTGTCGCTCTTGGGAACTTTTTGGGGCCCCGGTTGGGTCAGGGGCGAAAGTACGCTGCTGCAAATATTGGTCAGCATTCAATCCTTGGTACTAGTGTCGGAGCCTTACTGGAACGAGCCTGGCCTGTACATGATGCGCATGTTCCCAGGCATGCGAGAACAGAGCAAAACTTATTCGGATAACATTCGCCGACAAGTGCTAGAGCATGCCATCTTGCCTTTTTTGATGTGGGAAAAGCCATCGTTGTACCCAGAGTTTTCGGAGGTGATTCAGCAGCACTTTCGATTGAAAAGTGATCAAATTCTAAAACAAGTGCAAGAGTGGTCGTCGGAAGATGCGAAAATTCCTCAATCACTTGTACAAAGAATTTCTTTCAAACTATTTCACCGATCCAAGCTTGATAGGGCCAACGACCCAGTAGCCCAACACGAAGCTGGAAGCAAACATGGCGGGCAAACTACCGGGTGAAGCCATTGCCAGCAAAGACACGATGTGAATTATGTGGGATGACGATTGTGATCAAGTACAGAGCGAAAGAAGGCGATTACATGTGTGGATCTAAAACATGACAGACAAAAAGTAATAAAACCTAATCATCGAAAAAGTGATTTTTAAACAAATCTTGGCAGAAAGTGTAATACTTGTGATTGCCTCACAAAACCATATCAGAAAGTGAGCATGGCGCACGAGAAATTTTGATGATGGAGCACTAAACAGATTTCTTGGGTTTCTTGTTCATTCTTGAGGAAGTATCAATCATGTCGATGGGGCTTAGCAGCATGAAGCTGTGACTGGGGCTGCCGGTAGCTGTTCTACTGCTGTCTAAGTTCAATGCCTTGGGAGCCGTAACGTAAGTCAAGGTATCATGAAAAACTGCATGAACCAAAACACTCCATGTCGCCATCCCAGCAAAGACCCATTTGGCGAAGTGGGCAAGGAAAGGCCATGTGATGGCGATTTGAAACCACTCTCCTGTTGTCCGTTTCATCATGAGAGGCCTCCGTTCAAGGAGGAGTTTGTACAGGAAGAATTCCCTCGCAAGGACCTGAACCCAATCATAGATGTAGCTGCCTACATACATCCCGCACACGAGCCATTGCATCTCAGGGCCGAGCAACCAGAAAACGTTTCGGACAGGCGGACAAATACACCACCAGACCAAGACAGGCGGAATACAGACCGAAAACATTTGTCCCGCAACGAGCTGGAAAAGGCTGATCCACTGCGTAATGCGGATCACGGGGAAGAGCGAGATAATAAAGGCAGCCTCTTCAATCCCCCACATGTGACGCCTTGCTTGCGTCCAACGATCGGGTAATTTTGTAACAGAATCATTGAGAATCAGGGACCAGACTGGGACCACCATTTCCAAATATTTTCCTGTCGTGGCCATGGCTCTCAAGGTTGTGTGAAAGTCCTCGGATGTGTTGGTTGGATCCCAAAAGTTGATCTCGTGAGCGAATCCAAGCGTGAGAGAATAATTGGACTGAGCGGGACGAAAGCTCAGTCCATGATACAAATCAAACTGATTCCGGCGGATCTCAAACAATTTCACAAGGTGGTGGCATTCAGGAAGATTGCGGTATGTATTGATGGGAGAGTTGTATAGAAATCGCCGTCCATCGGGCATTCGACAATACTCTGCTTCCAGCTGTTCCAGGAAGACGGTATCAAACAAACTGTCAGCGTCGCAGGTGGTGACCATGACCTCCCAAGGATCCAGTCCCTGCTCTTGGACGAGCTGGTACAACTCCCGGCATGCATAGTTCTCGTTACTGCTCTTGCCAATAATCTCATTTGGTGCGAGCTCGTGCGTCGTCTTGATGAAGTTCTGGAATTGTCCCTCGAATTCGGCTTCCAGGGTATCATACGTGTGGCTGGCAGTCGCATCACGTGCCTCGCAGGCCAACACAACAATGGTGGAGGATGCCAATGTGTTGTTGGCAAGACTTTCGATTGTAGCTCGTAGCACTTCGATTGGCTCCTTGTAGTTACATACAATGACGGCATGGGTCAAGCGGGGAATATGGGCGGGCAGGTATCGGCGGCGTGTCCCACGGACCAACATAACAAATGTATACACATCCTGGGCAACATCTGCCACAATAAACAAAACACAACCGGCTATTGTAACCAACTTGAGCCAAAAATCTTCGTTGGCTTGTCGCTGACCCACGGAATTGGACAACAGGTAGAACCCAAAGGTCATTTGCGCAATCATCCAAATGGGTACGTAAATGAGATATTTGAGCCATGGACGTGATTCTGCTTGGAGGGGGAGGGACAGATTGCCTTGACTGATGCGTGGTTCGAGAAGAAAGTCCATCCAACCAGGCTTTTCGAGGGAGTATGGAAGGGAGCCGCCCGCCTCGTCCCACATGGCTTCGGAAACTCCGAACCCCAGCTCGGTTCGACGGTGGATATCATCATGATCACTGCCAGGAGGAGAAGTTAAGGACCCATCGTGGCTGCTGCCGTTTTCCAAGGAGGACAAGTCGTCGGTAGACTCTGTCTTGTCAGACAGGGCACTGGCTGCGGGCCTCCTGGCGAGGAGGGAATATGCACCTTGCATCATCATGGTGAAAATAGTATTACTACTAGTAGATACCAGTTCGTTGCACAACAAGATGTTTGGTAAAAACTCTCAAATAAACCAGCAATCCGTTCGGGCCGAAATGCTACATTTGTGTGCACTGGTGGCAGTTTTTGTATGTGGTTTCTTATCGTGTGAACTCCAAAACAAATTCTCATAGCAACTGCAATACAGGACCTTGTACTAGTACTGCTAGCTAGAGCTACAACTAGAGCGTTCAGCTAGGATACGAAAGATCCCAATGACCACAACTTCGCGAAAAAGAGGGCGAACCAACATGCTTTTGCTCTCGATGACGCATAGTGTCTCTCGCTTCTTCTTTGTTGTGGGGTCAACCTTTGGCTCCCTCCCTGGATGATCATATTTTTATTTACTTAGCCTCCTTGTATTTACTGTTAAAATGAAGGGGAAAGAAGAAAAGGATTCCGATTGGGCATTTAACGTTGTTACATTGTCCCGTTTTGACTTTTGGAGTAGCCTATTTGCTCGTAGTAGCTACTGTAATAGTAGGAGCGGTTGGCTAGGAGTGGCAAACGTCCTTGCAGTGGTTCCAAATGAAAAAATTCGAAAGGAAAGGATTCCGACTGGGCCTTCTAAGTTGTTGTCGTCAGCTAGCTGCAGTCTTACCCATCGCTCAGTTGCTTGCCGATCGAAAAGTGGTGTGCTCATTTAACTTGCATTCTAATGACTCGTAACCGTACAGCGCTGTGGCACAGAACAATGAAAAGATACGAAGATATCATTATGACCCCAGTGTCCTTGCTTTATCCCAAGGAACACGTGTGTTCATGTTGCAGCTGTAGCGCACACCCAGGATCATTGTCATCAGCCACTAGCTAGCTGTCAGTAGTGGTGGCTACTAGTGTTGCCATGAATGCAACTCTGAGTGAGTAACTGACTGACTGGTTTGTCTTCCTTTTCCTTTTTGTTTTCTTGAGCTGAAAGCAATGGTCTGTCCAATCACAATCACTGGCTCGCATGCCAGCAAAGACCATTCATTTGTCTCTGTTTGATCTTTCTCCTGCTCTTGTTCTCATTCATTTTGCAATGCCCTAATTTGCCTATAATTGGCTATACATAGAGTATCCTCATGCGGGACTCACGGGGTCGTGACTCATT
>ENA-ORBV01012232-ORBV01012232.1-microbial-mat-metagenome-genome-assembly--contig:-NODE-12232-length-13283-cov-5.110329_pt1 | contig 13283 bp, 13 predicted proteins | sample MGYA00237777_ERZ505514 | MGnify/ENA primary metagenome ERZ505514 (study PRJEB26160, sample SAMN06269048) | microbial mat metagenome | isolation source: Oligotrophic lake microbial mat | place...
TGACCAGCCCCAATGACCCACCCCTCGATGCCGCTTGACGCGCGCGCGCGTCAAGCGGCATCGCGGGGTGGGTCATTGGGGCTGGTCATGGGGGGAGTTGCCGCTGCCGGTGACCGTCCGCACCAGTACCAGCAACGCGCACAGCGCCACCGACAGCGGCAGCACCGCCATCCAGGGTGCCAGGCGCAGACTGGCGGCCTCGGACTTGATGTTGCGCTTGAACGCGAACTCGAGCCAGGGGATGGCGTCCACCAGGAACCAGCCGCAAAAGGCCAGCATGACGAGCGCGGCAAACGCCGACAGCGCGGCGCGTCCGCGCGCCGACAGAAAATGGGCCAGGAAGGTGACCCGGACGTGGCTGGCCTGCACCGTGACCATCGGCAAGGCCAGGAACAGCGATGTGCTGAGCAGCAAGCCCACGAGCTCCTCGGTGTAGTACAGCGGCGACCCGGCCAGCCGGCGCATCACGACGCTGACCACGATGATGCCCACGATCAGCAACAGCGATGAAGCTGCCAGCGCGGCGCACAGCCGGGACACCCGGACCAGCACCTGCTCCAGCCTTGTGGCAAGCGCGAGAATCAAATTGCCAGCCCGACGGTCGAGCGAGACTCAACGGCCCATGGCCTTGATCACCCGCTCCCGATAGGCCGGTGCCTTGCCACCGGCTTCGGCTGCCAGGTCGGCCCAGGTGGCCGAGACGGCTTCGAGGAACTGCTTGCGGTCGGCTTCGGGGAAGTCGCCCAGCCAGGTCAGGCCCTTCTTCTTCAGCTCTTCGCGTGCAGCCAGTTCGCGTTGGTGGTCGGCCGAATATTCATTGGTGCGGTTCCAGGTGTCGTCGGCCGCCTTGCTGATGGCCGCGCGCTGCGCCTGCGGCAACGCGTTCCACTTGGTGGTTGCGATGCCCAGCGCGTAGGGAGCCGACGGCATCGGATACAGGAAGGCGCCGAATTTGGCGACTTCATGCATGTTCACGGTATGCGCATAGAGGGCAGGATAGACGGCGCAGTCGACGACGCCGGTCTTCATGGCGACATACATGTCGGCCTGTCCGATGATCTGCGCAGCAACGCCCAGGCGCTTGAATGCCGCCACCTGCTCCTTGGCCCAGACCCGCAGTTTGCGGGTCTTCAGCTCGGCCAGCGTCTTGACCGGCTGGTCGCGGCAGAAGATCGAGGCTTCCAGCATCGGAATGGCCATGTAGCCGGCGGCGGTGATGCCCCAATCCTTGAGTTCATCGTCGTAGATCTGGCGCACCACCGGCAACGCGCGCTTGAGCTCATCGACGTTGCCGATCGCCCCCTGCACCAGCGTCAGGCCAAGCGCCGGCGCATCGCGTGACACGTAGTTGGACCAGATCAGGCTCATGTCCACCGCGCCCTTGGGCAGGACCTGCAATACGTCGGCATCCTTGATGCCCAGCGAACCGCCGTTTTGCATCTTGATGGTGATCGCGCCGCCGCTGTTCTTGCCCACGTCTTCGGCGAACCGCATCAGTTCTCGGGTCTCCGGGCGCGACTCCGGCAGCGGATTGTTGAAGCGCAGTTCGGTGGCGTGGGCGGCCAGGGCCAGGCATCCCGACCCCAGCAAGGCCGCGACAAAACATGTGGCTCGAATCTTCATGATGGACTCCTGGCGTGGTAAAAAAGAAGAACTTGTCCGCAACCGGCGGGCGGGAAAAAGACGGATCATATTCTCAAATGGTTTCTCCGATCGAATCAAGTGGTGTCGCCGTGAGCCAGGGCATCGCCATGCCGGTGAGCGCCGAGCGGGTCTGGGCCCTGATCCGCGATTTCGACGCGATGCCGGCCTGGAACGCGTCGGTCCGGCAGTCCCGCATCGAGGATGGACCGGCAGACCGTGTCGGTTGCCGGCGGTTGCTGATGTTCGACGACGGCGGCGTCTGGACGCATCAGTTGACCGGGTTGTCCGATGACGACCGCAAACTGCAATACCGGATCGTCGCGACACCGCAGCCGATGCATATGCCGGTATGGAACTACCGCGCCGAGATGCGGGTCGTGGCGCAGCCGGAGCAGCGGCAGTCCGGTGCAGCGCCGTGTTGCCATGTTCAGTGGGACGCCTGGTTCGATACTGCGCATCCCGAGGCGATGCAGGCGCGCGCGCAGCAGGTGTTCGAGCAGGGTTTCACTGGCCTGCGGCGCCACTTCGGCGTCTGATGCCCGGTCGGGCCGCCGATGCACTGGCGGTCGACGGCGGTAGGCGGCGGTACATGGCGAAGCGCAGGTGATGCCGCGGCTTATTCCGGCGCCGGTGGCAATACGATCGGTTGGCCATGCGGCGTGTGTTCGGCGGCCTGCGCCCAGGCATGTTCGAGCGTGTGCAGCTGGTCCGCCGTGGCAATGCCGCGCGTGATCGCCAGCTGCTCCAGCGCATCCATCCAGTAGCGGTAATAACTTTGACCCTCGTCCGGGTCGCCGTCAAGCCGGGCCTGCCGGACCCGCGCCGCCAGCGCATCGGCCCATTCGCCCCAGCTGAACACGCCTTGCCGGTGCAGCATGAGCGTCAGCGCGAACGCATGGGCCTGCCAGGGTTCGTCGAAATGCCGTTCGCCGGCAGGTTGCGCGGGCATCGGCAATCCGGCACCATCGGCGGCACAGGCGGCGGCCACCTCGGCCAATGTCATGTGCAGCGTCCTGTTCACGGCAATGTCTCAGCCCGCGGGCTCCAGATAGGATTCCCACGCATCGACACTGACCTGCACGGTGGCGTCGGCCTGCGGCCCCCACAACTCCTGCGCCGCGAACACCACGGTGTAGAGCCATTGCGGCTGCTCCTGAAATGGCGGTAGTGGCGAGCTGGCGTGGGCGTCGGCAAACACATGCGCGCCGTGCACCAACACGATCGTGCCGATGTGACCGCGTGCATAACGCGGCAGCCGGGTATGGCCCGGCGGATGCATATTGCGCGCGCGCACTTTCATGCCCACGGCATACCGGGCTGGTGCCTGTGCCGGGCGTTCGGTCGGCGTGCCCCGTGCCAGAGACGCATCAACGTCTTGCGCCCGCAGAACCCGGGCGACGGGTCTTGCCGCAGACCGCATGTGGCCGTCCTGCAATTCGTCGGCGTCGGCCAGGCCGCGCTCGCGCATCAGCCGCTCCAGTGCACGCAGCCAGATCGCGTAATAACTGCTGCTCAGGTACACGGCCGGCGGCAGCGATTCACGCGCCGAGCGGCTCAGGTCGATGTTCCACTGCCCGGTGGCGCCCATCGCCAGCGTCAACGCCAGGGCGCGTTTTTCCCAGGCGGCGTGAAACAGCGGCTGGTCGGGCTCGGGCACCACCGGTCCGAACCCCTGCAGGCCACCCATGTCGTGAACGCCGTTCATCCGCGCCGCCGCTTCATGGCGTGACTGTAGCGGCCCGACCTGGTGCGAGCGCCAGGCCGGTACCGATCATCGCGTCGCGGGTGACCAAGGCCGCCAGTTGCCGCGGGTCCAGTCCCTGCGCCGCGGCCGGCATCATCGGAACGACCAGGTAACGAATCTCGGCGGTCGAATCCCAGACCCGGATCCGGGTCGATGGCGGCAGTTGCACGCCGAAATCGGCCAGCACGCCGCGCGGGTCGAGCACCGCCCTGGAGCGGTAGGGCGCGCTTTTGTACCAGACCGGCGGCAGGCCGAGCACCGGCCAGGGGTAACAGCTGCACAAGGTGCACACGACGATGTTGTGTTCTTCGGGGGTGTTGGCCACGGCCACCATGTGTTCGCCCTGTCGGCCGCCGTAACCCATGGAGGCAATGGCCGCTGTGGCATCGCGCATCAGCCATTGGCGGAAATCGGCATCGACCCAGGAGCGCGCCACGACCGCCGCACCGTTGTGCGGGCCGACCCGGTTTTCATAGGTCTCGACGATGCGGTCCAGCGCCGCCGGATCGACGTAACCCTTGCGTGTGAGCAGGGTTTCGAGCGCCCGCACGCGCAAATCCATCTCGTCCAGGTGGGAATGTGCGTGGTCGTGATCGTGCCCGTGCGGCTGCTGCATGTGGTGCTCCCGAGACAGGCCGGCCCCAACAACCCCTAGTTTCGCGGCGTCTGGGGTGCCCCTTACAATGCCGGGTTGTCTGCCAGCGATGACGCCGCTGCGCGTCAGACCCAACCACCGCTTTCATCGGAGCTGCCTGTGTTTATTTCTTCCGCATTCGCCCAAACCGCCCCGGCCGCTGCCGGTGGAGACATGCAATCATCGCTGATGAGCATGCTGCCGCTGGTGCTGATGTTCGTCGTACTTTATTTTGTCATGATTCGCCCTCAGATGAAGAAACAGAAAGAGCACCGGATCATGGTGGAGGCCTTGGCCAAGGGCGACGAAGTGGTCACCACGGGTGGTGTGCTGGGCAAGGTGTCCAAGCTTGGCGACAACTACCTGGGTGTGGAGATCGCCAATGGAGTCGAGGTCCAGGTCCAGCGCGGTGCCGTGATCCAGGTGCTGCCCAAGGGCACGATCAAGTAATCCTGTAACCGCCTGGTCCCTGCGGCCGGGATTGCGAGGCACCGTGGCCCGCGAGAAGCGCAAACATGAACCGATACCCGCTCTGGAAATACGTGATCATCGCGATCGCGATGCTGGTAGGGGCCTTGTATACCCTGCCCAACTTTTTCGGCGAGGCACCTGCAGTGCAAGTGTCGTCGGGCAAGGCCACGATCAAGGTCGATACCGGCACCCAGCGTCGGGTCGAAGAAGCGCTCAAGGCCGCGGGCATCGCGCCGGCCGCCATCGTGTTCGACGGCAATTCGATCAAGGTGCGCCTGAGCACCGGTGACGAGCAACTCAAGGCCAAGGACGCCATCCAGAAGGCGCTGGTACCCGACCCCTCCGATCCGCCCTATGTGGTTGCACTGAACCTGTTGTCGCGTTCGCCGTCCTGGTTGTCGGCCATCGGCGCGGCGCCGATGTACCTGGGACTGGACCTGCGCGGTGGCGTGCACTTCATGTTGCAGGTCGACATGGACGCAGCCCTGACGCGCAAGGTCGAATCCTTGTCTGGTGATCTGCGCACCGCGTTGCGTGAGAAGAGCGTTCGCCACAGCGGCATCAGCCGCAACGGCCAGTCGATCGAGGTAATTTTCCGCGACCGGGCGACGCTGGAGGCCGCCAAGGCCATCGTGGCAGACCAGTTTGCCGATCTTCAGACCGTCGATGCGCCCGAAGGCGACGAATTCAAGCTCACGGCGCGCATAAAAGCGACAGCAGCGCGGACCATCCAGGAGCAGGCTCTCAAGCAGAACATGGTGACACTGCACAACCGGATCAACGAACTCGGCGTTGCCGAACCGGTGATCCAGCAGCAGGGCCAGGACCGTATCGTCGTGCAGCTGCCCGGCGTGCAGGATACTGCCAAGGCCAAGGACATCCTGGGTCGTACCGCCACGCTGGAGGTGCGGCTGGTCGATGAAAGCCCGGAGGGCCAGGCGGCGGAGGCCGGCACCGGTCCAGTGCCGTTCGGTTCCGAGCGATTCCTCGAGCGCAACAGCCGGCCGGTGATCGTCAAGAAGCAGGTCATGTTGACCGGCGAGAACCTTACCGACGCCCAGCCCGGCTTCGACAACCAGACCCAGGAAGCCGCGGTGCACCTGAACCTGGATGCCAAAGGCTCGCGTATTTTCCGCGACGTGACCCGCGAGAACATCGGCAAACGCATGGCCATCCTGCTGTTCGAGAAGGGCAAGGGCGAAGTCGTCACCGCGCCGGTGATCCGCAGCGAGATCGGTGGTGGGAGGGTGCAGATCTCGGGCCGCATGACGACAACCGAAGCCAACGACACCGCGCTGCTGCTGCGCGCCGGCTCGCTGGCCGCGCCCATGGAGATCATCGAGGAGCGCACCATCGGCCCGAGCCTGGGCGCCGAGAACATCGCCAAGGGCTTCAACAGTGTCACCTGGGGATTCCTGGTGATTGCGGCCTTCATGTGTGTCTACTACATGATGTTCGGCGTCTTCTCCAGCATCGCGCTGGGCATCAACCTGTTGCTGCTGGTTGCCGTGCTCTCGATGCTGCAAGCCACTTTGACGCTGCCGGGCATGGCCGCGATGGCGCTGGCGCTCGGCATGGCGATCGACTCCAACGTGTTGATCAACGAACGGGTGCGTGAGGAACTGCGCAATGGCGCTTCGCCGCAGGCCGCCATCAACACCGGTTACGAACGCGCCTGGGGCACGATCTTCGACTCCAACGTCACAACGCTGATCGCGGGCGTGGCCCTGCTGATCTTCGGCTCAGGTCCGGTGCGCGGTTTCGCGGTCGTGCATTGCATCGGCATCCTGACCAGCATGTTCTCGGCCGTGTTCTTCTCGCGTGGCCTGGTCAACTTGTGGTATGGACGGGTCAAGAAGCTCAAGGTCGTGTCGATCGGTACCGTGTGGCGGCCCGAAGGTGGCTCGGAAGTGGCCCGTTCCGGGCAGGGAGGTTGAACCATGGAGTTATTCAAGTTTCGTCGTGACATTCCATTCATGCGCCACGCGCTGGCGCTCAATGCGGTGTCGATCGTCACCTTTCTGCTGGCGGTGTTCTTCCTGTTCAGCCGCGGCTTGCACCTGTCGGTGGAGTTCACCGGCGGCACCGTGATGGAGGTCGGCTATTCGCAGCCGGCTGACGTACCCAAGGTGCGCTCGGTCATTGCGGGGCTGGGTTATACCGACATCCAGGTGCAGAATTTCGGTACCGCGCAGGACGTGATCATTCGGTTGCCGTCGCAAAAAGGCGTCAGTTCCGCGCAACAGAGCGAGACGGCGTTCGCGGCGCTCAAGGCAGCCGATCCGGGGGCGACCTTGCGTCGGCAGGAGTTTGTCGGCCCGCAGGTGGGTCAGGAACTGGTCACCGACGGACTCAAGGCGCTGGCCATGGTCGTCGTGGGCATCATGATCTACCTTGCGGTGCGCTTCGAGTGGAAATTCGCCGTGGCTGCGATCGTGGCCAATCTGCACGACGTCATCATCATCCTGGGTTTTTTCGCCTTCTTCCAGTGGGAGTTCTCGCTTGCGGTGCTGGCGGCGGTGCTGGCGGTGTTGGGTTATTCTGTGAACGAGTCGGTCGTCATCTTCGACCGGATCCGTGAAAATTTTCGCCGCTACCGCAAGATGGACACGATAGAGATCATCAACAATGCGATCACGTCCACGATCAGTCGTACTATCATCACCCACGGTTCTACCCAGATCATGGTCCTGTCTATGCTGCTTTTTGGTGGTCCAACGCTGTTTTATTTCGCATTGGCACTGACCATCGGGATCTGCTTCGGCATCTACTCGTCGGTGTTTGTCGGTGCGGCCATCGCGATGTGGCTCGGGATACGGCGCGAAGACATGGTCAAGCCAGGCGCGCAAAAAGGACTCGATCCGAACGACCCGAACGCCGGGGCCACTGTGTGAACGGCCCCTGACACCATGGTTTCCGCGTCCTTCTCCAGCCAACGGCGGCGCCTGGCGGCGGAAATCCGGCAGCAATTCGTCTCGGACGCGGTGCAGGCCCTGGCGGAGATCGTGCCTGCGGTGCAAGACAGGCTGCGCGTGCTGATGGACGAGGCGGCGTCCTCGCGAGAAATGCAGGCCCGCCGCGATGCCTGGACTTTTTACCTGCGGCACAAGGACAAATGGCGCGACGCCACATCCGTCGCCTGGAGGGAGGCCCTGGTGCCTGTGGCGACTCCCCAAAAAGACACCTCGCAAGACTTTGGCGGCTTGTCGCTGGTCGGCAACGATGTGGTCGAGAACAAGATCCTGGCATCCCGGTTGGTGCTCAGGGTGATGGACAAGGTCAGCTCCGAACTGGACGACCTGCGCCTGCGTATTCGTTATCTCGAGGATTCCGACGACCTCGACCGGCAGGACATCCTGCGGCCGGACGTGCTGGTGCTGACCCTGGTGGAAGAATGGGCCGCCAGCGGCATGCCCACTGGAAGCTGGCCGATGGTCAACGACACGGTCCAGACCTTGCTGTCCGAACGACTCAAGAAGGCTTACCTCAAGGGCAACCGCGCACTGATCGACAAAGGTGTGATGCCCACCATCGACCTCAAGGACCGGGTCAAACGCGCAACTCCCCAGACCAGTGCGCCGCAGGCTTTTCCGAGTACGCGGCTCGCTGCCGACATTGCCGATATGCCCAGTGAGTATCCCAGCAGCACCGGTGGTCGCGGTCCCGACCAGTTGCACTCCGGTGGTTATGGAGCTGCCTCATCCAGTGGCAGCCTTCGGGGTAACTCTGGACCCAGCGGTTATGGTCAGGGTGCTGGGCGGCGTGACCAGTCGCAAGGGGGCTTCATCCCTGCCAGCGGTGCTCGCGCGGCCAACCCGTTGACCCATGACGAAACCCGGATGATGACCTCGACAACACCTTTGGCCCGCGCAGCCAGCCGGGCACAAGGGGTACTGGGCCAGCTCAAGCGCTTGTTGGTGGGGCGGGTCGGAGCAGAATTCGATGGCACTTCCTACGGGCCGGCGTCACCAGCGCTCGCCGCTGCCTTGGCGCCGCGCCCAAGCGCGGTTGCGGCGTTCAAGGACTCGGCCACCGTGCTGGAGGAATACACCCCGGCGGGTGTGGCCCAGATTGCTGGCCGCCTGCGATTGCAGACCGCCGAACTCAAGAACAAGGCCGAGACCAAAGGCGAAAAGGCCACCATCGAGATCGTGGCGCTGATGTTCCAGGCCATCTTGCAGGAAGACCGTATTCCGCCCGGCATACGGGTATGGTTTGCGCGGCTGCAAATGCCCGTGCTGCGGGTGGCGTTGGCGGAGCCTGACTTCTTCGGCTCGGCCAACCATCCGGCGCGCCAGCTGATCGACCGCATGGGTTCGTGCGTGATGGGTTTCGATGCCAGTGGTATCCAGGGCGGTCCGCTCGAAAAGGAAATCAAGCGCGTCGTGCAGGTGATCGAGCAGTATCCAGAGACCGGCAAGCGGGTTTACGAACTGGTGTACGCCGAATTCCAGAAGTTCCTGCAGAAGTTCCTGGCCGGCAGCGGGGCCACGCAAAAGGTCGCCAGTGTCGCGCAGCAGGTCGAGCAGAAGGAGACGCTGACGATCCAGTACACGATCGAGATGCGCAACATGCTCAGGGAAATTCCGGTGCGCGAGGAGATCCGCACCTTCCTGTTCAAGGTATGGGCCGAGGTACTGGCGGTGGCCGCCGTGCGCAAGGGCCCGCAACATGTCGAGACGCTGGAGCTCAAACGCACGTCGTCCGACCTGGTCTGGGCCGCCAGCGCCAAGCCCGACCGGGCCGATCGGACGCGGGTGATCCAGAACTTGCCCAAGCTGTTGCAACGCCTGCGCTCCGGCATGACGCTGCTGGGCATGGCGCCGAGCCAGCAGGATATCCATATCAAGACAGTCAGTGACACGCTGGCCGACGCCTTCATGTCCAAGACCGACGCCATTCCCGCAGCCCAGATCGAGGCACTGGCCAAACGGCTGGCCAACCTGGAAGACTTTGTCAGTGAAGACGGCATGGGAGACCTGCCACTGGATGCCGAGAGCATCGAGCTGATGCTCGGCATCGATCCCGCCACCATTGATGTCGTGGCCAATGGCGGCTCCAAGCCCAGCAACGCGATGCTGGCCTGGGCCAACGAACTTGAACTCGGTTCCTGGTTCATGCTCGACCACAACAATCGGGTCACCAAGGTGCAATTCGCCTGGCGCAGCGATCGCAAGCAGCTCAACCTGTTTGCTTCCGCCGACGGCCACAGCTTCCTGATCCAGGCCGGACGGCTGGCCGCTTATCTCCAGGCTGGCCTGTTGCTGCCGCAGGAAGAAGAATCGTTGACGGTGCGTGCCACGCGCGATGCGTTGGCCAAGCTCGAGGCCAATCCGGAGCGCCTGCTCGGCTGACCGATCACCGCAGCTGCGCGGGCCTGGCCCGCCAGCCTCAATGCGCGAGCCGGTCGCGCGCGTCGTCGCACAACTCGTCGAGCACCAGTGCGTCGGGCTCCTCGCCAAAACTCCAGTAGACCATCAGCACGATGATCTTCAGGTCTTCCAGGCTCAGCTCGTCGGAGCCGCAGGCCATCGCGCGGTCGATGACGATTTCGCGCATGTGCGGCGGCAAAACCGCCGCCCCTTCGAGGAAGCGGATGAAGCCCAGGCACTGCGATCCGAACCGGTTTTGTTCTGCCACCGAAAACACCCGCATGCTGGTGGATGGTTCGGTGGCTGCCAGTAGCACCGCAGGACGGGATGCAGCGCGGTTGAAACCGGCCACCGGCTGCGGCGGCTCGGTGTTGCGCGTCGCCTGGCGCAGCCCGGTGAGCCAATGCAGCGCGTCCTCGACCTCCTGCGATTCGAAACCGACCGCATGGAGCTTGCGCTCGAGCTGGCTCCACTGGGGACAAGCATCGCCGCGCCAGTAATGCTCGTAGACGAAAACCAGCACTTCAAACATGTGCCCAATATAGCGCACATCCCGGCCCGCTTTGCGCGGCATTGCCGACCGTTCAGACTCCGGCGATGCGCTGGAACAGTCCACCTGGCAGACGGCCGACCTGGCCTGCGAGCTCGAGCGCCATCAGTTGCGCCTGCAGCCGTGCCGTGTTCAGTCCGGTCCTGGCCTGCAACGCGTCCAGGCTGGCCGGATCATGGCCCAGCGCCAGCAGCAATGCGGTGTCCGTGCCCGGCGGTGGCGCCGGTGTGCGCGGGCCCGGATCCGCTGCGGCCGCGACACGGCAGGCGACACCGGTCTGCGCATGCCACGGCAGTTCCTCCAGAACGTCCTGCGCCGACTCGACCAGCTTGGCGCCCTGGCGGATCAGCGCATGGCAGCCGCGGGACTGTGTCGAATGGATGGATCCCGGTATCGCAAACACCTCCTTGCCCTGTTCCGCCGCCAGCCGCGCGGTGATCAGCGATCCCGACTGCAGCGCTGCCTCGACCACCAGCGTGCCCTGCGACAGCCCGGAGATGATGCGGTTGCGACGCGGGAAGTTCGCCGCGATGGGCGGTGTGCCGATCGGGTATTCGCTGATCATCAGCGCGTGCCGGGCGATGCGCCGTGCCAGCTCGAGATGGCGTTGCGGATAGACGCGGTCCAGGCCGGTGCCCACGACCGCGACGGTTGCGGGTTGGATGGTGTCGTCCTGGCGGGCGTCGAGCGCGCCCGCGTGGGCTGCACCGTCAATGCCCAGCGCGAGTCCGGACACCACGGTCAGGCCCGCCTGCGCCAGCGCATGGGCAAACTGCCGCGCGGTTTGGGCCCCCTGGGGCGTTGGGTTGCGGCTGCCGACCACGGCCACACAACGGTCTAGTGCCAGCGCAGCGCTCTGCGCGGCGCCGGTGGCGGGGTCTCCAGCCGAATGATGCTGCGCCAGCCATCGGGTTGCGCCGTGCACATACAACACCGGTGGCGGGTCTTCGATGGCCAGCAAGGCGCCCGGATAACGTGGGTCGGCCAGTGTGATCACGGCCTTGTCGCCCTGCGGCGCCGCGCCATGAGGCGTCGTGTGCAGCCAGTCCCAGGTGGCTTGCACCTGTGCATCGAGATCGGGTGGTTGTTGCGACAGCGCTGCGGCCACCGTCGGGCCCACGGCATCACGCAGCACGGCGGCGCTCTGCTGGAAGATGTTCTCGGGCAGACCAAATCGGGTCAGCAAGGCGCGGGCCGTCTCGTTGCCGACACCCGGCGTGGACATCAGGCGCAACCAGGGCGCGAGTTCTTGTCGATCCATGCGGGGCCTGCGATCATTGGCAGATGGTGTCGATCGGCAGCGCGTGGCGGGTCCCCGCGCATGGAGCTGCTGGCCAGCCAGTCAGCGCGCGCGTCAGAGCGGGCTGATCAGCCGATCGCCGACATTGACGGCCGACGTGATGTCCAGCACCAGCGCATACGAGACACGGTCGAAGGTACGGAACACCATCAGCAGGCCGTTGCGCTCGTCCGGCAGCTTGAGCATGGGCCGGGCGGCATCGGTTTTATCGACGAGACGCGGGCCGTCCTTGAGGATGACCATCACGTGGCCAGGCTCGATCCCGTCGCGTCGGCCCAGGCTGATCGCAACCACCTGGTTCTGGGCCGCATTGACCACGGCACTGCCGTAGACCGAAACGACCCGGCCCAGCATGCCGGGTGCCGGCGCGCGCGGCGTGTAGCTCTGCAACTCGCGCGGTGGCTCGGGCAACAGGCGGTCACCGACCCGCATTTCTTCCTTGGCCGCCACGATGTCGATGGTCGCCGGCGTGATTTCCGTGCTGGTGTCACCATTGGCGCGCGTGACCTCGCTGGAGGTTTCGCTGCGCGCCAGCAAGGCCTTGCCGACATATTGCGCCTCGTAGCCCAGGATCTCGCCACTGGCCGGATCCTTGAGCGCGGTGGCGTTGCGAAACACCCGGAACTCCTGCTGCTTGCCCGCGGCGTCGAGCATCGGGTTGCCGTTCTGGCCGCGCGCGTAGGCCCGGTCTCCCCGCGTCAGCAACACGCGTCCTTCCTGTGCTGCGACGATGCGTGGCGCGTTCGACAAGCCGTCTGCGTCGACGACGATCGGTTCGGCCAGGAAGGGCTCGATCAGGCTGGCCCGGATGGCGGGCAGCGGGCCGCGGTCGAGCACTTCGTAGCGGGTGCGCGGCGAAACCCGGATCGTCTCGGTGGGGATGGCGTCGCCGCCGGCGCCGCCGCTGCCCGCCATGCGCAACATGGCGCGACCATCCTTGCGCTCGAGCATCAGGCGCTGCCCGGGGTAGATCAGGTGCGGATTGCGGATGTCGGACATGTTCATGCCCCACAACTCGGGCCAGCGCCACGCACTCTTGAGGAACAGGCCGGAAATCGCCCACAGGGTGTCGCCTGACTTGATCAGGTAGCTGTCGGGTGCGTCGGCGGCAATCTCGCTCAGTGGTACGCCGGCCTGTGCGACCTGGTTCGCGGTCGCGCGCTGGCCAGTCGTGATCGGGTAATTCTGGGCCCAGGCTGGCTGGGCAAGCCACGTCGCCAGTGCGGTGCCCAGCAGGGTAAGGGTGCGTTTGGAATTGATCGACAATTTCGTGGTCATTGCTTGCTGCATCATGGTGGCCCCGTCAGGTTCCCCGGCCGCTGCGACGGCAAAAGAGCCGGGTCGGGAGCATCTTGATAAATCACGCACGATTTTGCGCTCAAGTCCTTGATTGGGCAACGTTTTCTGTCACGCGTGCGCGACGCTGTACCTTAAATTAGCGAAAATAGCGACATCTTTGAAGAGAATTCATGTCTTTGTTACCCATTCTTTGTTATCCCTGTCTCTTATACACATCTCCGAGCCCACGAGACTAAGGCGAATCTCGTATGCCGTCTTCTGCTTGAAAA
>ENA-ORBV01012233-ORBV01012233.1-microbial-mat-metagenome-genome-assembly--contig:-NODE-12233-length-13282-cov-5.301022_pt1 | contig 13282 bp, 7 predicted proteins | sample MGYA00237777_ERZ505514 | MGnify/ENA primary metagenome ERZ505514 (study PRJEB26160, sample SAMN06269048) | microbial mat metagenome | isolation source: Oligotrophic lake microbial mat | place...
TTCAAGCAGAAGACGGCATACGAGATTCGCCTTAGTCTCGTGGGCTCGGAGATGTGTATAAGAGACAGGATCACGATCGGGTCCACGCTGCGCCACGGTTGCGCACCGTGGGCCTGCTTGCCACGCACCACCACGCGCCAGCTGTCGACGCTGGCCATCATGCCGCCACTCCGCGTCGAGACGGTGCCAGTGGGGCCGGGCCAGGTGTGGAGACCGTACACCGCCTCCACCTTCGGATTGTCGAACGCGCCGGCGTTCAGCATCCGCTGGGCACCACCTTCACTCTCTTCATTCGGCTGAAAGAGAAACGTCACCGTGCCGGGAAACTGCGCCTTCATCCCCGCCAGCGCCTCCGCCACGCCCATCAGCACCGCGACATGCGCATCATGTCCGCAGGCGTGCATCACGCCGACGGTCTGCCCGTTGGACAGCGTGGTGACCCTGGAGGCGAACGGAAGCCCCGTTTGCTCGGTGACAGGCAGTGCGTCCATGTCGGCGCGGAGTGCAACGGCAGGCCCTGGCCGACCGCCACGGAGCACACCGATCACTCCGAGTGCACCATCGACATTCGTGCGCACTTCCATGCCGAGTGATTTGAGGTGCGCCGCCACGATGCCGGCGGTCCGCTCCTCGAATCCACTGAGTTCGGGATGGGCGTGCAGGTCGCGTCGCCAGGCGACGACCTTCGGCGTCACGGCGGCGATCCGGGTGGCGAGGGCGCGAGTGACCGCGTCGGGAAGCGGCGGGGTCACGGGCGCTTGCGCCTGCAACTGGGCGGCGGCGGCGATCAGAAGCGCGAACGGGAGGCGTGTCATGCGCTGAATGATGGCACGAAGTCAGCGCCCGCGCCTCATGAACGCCGTGACGCTCCGTCGAGCACCAGACGATCCTCGGCGCGAAATGCCATCAGCACGAAGGCACCCGCGAAGATGATGAGCGACGGATAGAAGATCAGGTTGCCGCCGTCGAGCATCAGCTTGAACGGATCGACGATCGACGTCCAGACCGCGACCAGCGTCGTCCCGGTCACCAGCAAGAGCGCCGGGTAGGCGATCCGTCTGAACAAGCCAACGATGACCAGTGCACCAAGCACGACCTGCACTACCCCGAAGGCCTGCATCATCGTCGTGGCCACCGACATGCCGCCGTAGAATTTCTCGGCCACCGTCAGGCCGTGCTTGACGTTGATCAGCTTGTCGATGCCCCAGTACACCATCAGGCCACCGAGCGAGACGCGGAGGAGGATCAGGGAGTTTCGCTGCATGGTTCCGGGTTGGAGGGGAGAGCGCCGCAGCGCAATGACGCCGGGGGCCGTGCGACGTATCCGTCACCCGACCCCCGGTTCCCATCACCCACCCATCGGGCCCGTCAACCGATCGGCGGCTTCGGCTTCACGAAGACACTCGGAATCCCGAGGCCCTGCAGCAGTTCGTTGAACTTGCGCAGGTCATCCTGTTCGATGCGGTCCATCGCCTGCAGCTGCGTTAACAGCTTGCCGGCCAGGTCGGAGTAGATCTCTCCATGCTGCTGCGTTGGTGCATACGCGCCCTGCTGCACCTGCGAATTCAGGGTGATGAACCAATTGTACAGTCGCACCGGTTGGTCGAGCGTGCACTGATCGACGTGACAGCCGATTTCGTACAGCTGATCGCGCACGAGCTCGAGCTTCGCGCGCGCAGCCTTGGCGGCGTCGGCGACCTGTTTGGCATACGCCTGATCCTTGGTCTGCTCAACGCGTGCATCAAGCTGCGCTTGCAGATCTTCGAGCCGTTCGACCCGTTCGACGATCTCCGTGATGCGGGCGCGCACGCGCTGACCGGCATCGAACTGCGCCGTGAGATCGGCGGTGGTGGCAGTCGCACGCGGATCGGCGACTACCGCAAACTGGCGGGTGCTGGTGTCGGTCCCGACGATGAGGCGCGCGGTGTACGTGCCGGGTGGCACCCGTGGTCCGCGCAGGTGGCCTTCATCGATCACCGTGTTCTTGAGGCGCCGGATGTTCGGGTACCGCAGGTTCCAGAAGAAGCGATTGCTGCCCGGCCGAATGCGCGGGATGGAGTCGGCGGCGTAATACGACAGGCTGTCGGCAACCACCTTCCTGGCAGCGATCGAGTCACTGCCGGCGGAAAGCGAATCGGCGGTGTTGACTGCAACGAACGAGCGGATCAGTGTCCCGCGACCGTCGAGGAACTGGACCGTCACCGCCTTTCCTGTGGCGGGTGCGTCCTTCAGCCAATAATCAATCAACGCACCCGGCGGCGGATTCTCCCCCGCTTCACCACCGTTGCGCCACCCCGAGCCATCCCACAGCATCGCGCTGGCGGGCTGGAACAGGTGCACCGGCTTCGCACGCACCGCGTCGGTCAACTCGCGCAGCGGCGACAGGTCGTCGATCACCCAGAACGCGCGACCATGCGTCGCCGCGATGAGGTCATTGCCGTGCACCCTCAGATCGCGCACGCTCACACGCGGCAGGTTGAGCTGCAATGGCTGCCACGCCGCACCGTCATCCATGCTCACCCAGACGCCGAGTTCCGTTCCGGCGTAGAGCAGTCCACGCCGCGCCGGGTCCTCGCGCACGACACGCGTGTACGCGTTGCCCGGAATCCCGGCAACGATCTTCGTCCATGTCTTGCCATAGTCCGCGCTCTTCCAGAGATAGGGCGCAAAGTCATCCTGCTGATAGCGATTGGCCGCCACATACACCGCCGCCGGATCGTGCGGCGACGGATCGATGTGCGCCGTACGTGTGAACTTGCCGTATCCCGGCGGTGTCACGTTCTCCCACGAGGTGCCACCATTGCGCGACAGATGAATCAGTCCATCGTCCGAACCGGCCCACAGCACACCCTTCGTCTTCGGCGACTCCGCGAACGCATAGATCGTCGCGTACCACTCGGCGCCCGTCATCTCGCCGTGGATCGGGCCACCGGTGCGCTTCAGCGTGTTCGCATCGTGCACGGTGAGATCGGGCGAGATCTTCTCCCAGCTCGCCCCTTCGGTCCGCGACCGCCAGACGTACTGCGACGCGACGTAGAGCGTCTGCGGGTCGTGCGGCGAGATCAGCACCGGGAAGGTCCACTGGAACCGCTCCGGGACTTCACCCGCGCCGAATCCGTCGTAGTTCCGCATGGTGACCGAGATATCACGTTCCTGCCGACGCCCGTGGTCGTAGCGCGAGAAGGCGCCCATGTAGCAGCCGCCGTAGGTGACGAGCGGATTACGGGGGTCGACGGCGATCGTCGCGTTTTCACATCCCGCCACGCTGTAGTAGTCTCGCTCCCCGATCTCACCATCGTCCGAGCGACTCGCGACCGAGATGGCGGAGTTGTCCTGCTGCCCGCCGTAGATCCGGTAGGGGAACGCGTTGTCGGTGGTGACGTGGTAGAACTGCTCCGTCGGTTGATTGTAGACACTCGACCAGGTGGTGCCACCATCGAGGCTGATCGTGCCACCACCGTCATTCGAGTTGATCATGCGCTTCGAATCCTTCGGGTCGATCCACATCGCATGCGTATCGCCATGCGGCACGCGCACCGGCGCGAAGGACTTGCCGCCGTCGATCGATCGATAGACGGTGAGATTCATCACGTACAGGGTGTTCTCGTTCAGCGGATCGGCCGTGACCTGCGAGTAGTACCACGACCGCACCCAGAAGCGCGGGTCGGTGTTCATCCGGTCCCACGTGTCACCCGCATCGTCGGACCGGAAGATGCCGCCGGCAGAATCGGGTGCCTCGATGCTGGCGTAGATGCGTCGTGGATTGGCGGGCGAGACGTCGATGCCGATCTTGCCGAGCGGCCTGGCGGGAATACCCGGGCGGAAGGTGAGTTCAATCCACGTGTCACCACCGTCGAGCGTCTTCCAGATCCCGCTGCGACCGCCGCCGGAGATCATCGACCACGGGGTCCGCTGGAACTTGTACATCGACGCGTACATGATCCGCGGATTCGATGGATCGATGGTCAGGTCATTCGCGCCCGTCGAGTCGTTGATGAACAGCACCTTCTTCCACGACCGGCCGCCGTCGAGCGTGCGAAACACGCCACGTTCGGCGTTGGGGCCGAACGCATGGCCCATGGCGGCAACCGTCACATGATCGGGATCACGCGGATCGACGATGATGTCGGCGATCTGATGGGAGTCGACAAGGCCGATCCGTTGCCACGTCGCACCGGCGTCGGTGGAGCGGTACATCCCGGTGCCGAACGTGAGATCCTCGCGGAGCTGCGATTCACCCGTCCCGACATAGATCACGTTGGGATCGGATGGCGCGATCGCGAGTGCTCCCACCGAAGAGATATCGGTCTTGCCATCGGTGATGTTCGACCACGTCTGACCGGCGTTGGTCGTACGCCAGATGCCGCCATTGACGCCGCCCATCAGGAAGGTGAGGGGCTTGCTTGGATCACCGGCGACGGCGTTGGCGCGCCCGCCACGCGTGGGCCCGACGTTCCGCCAGCGGAGCGACTTCATCGCGTTGCTGGTCGCGGTGGGGGAACTGTACAGCGATGGGTCGTAAGCGGTGGTCGCCGCAGGGCGGCCCGAACCGGTGCCGGTGCGCTGCGCCGACGCGAGGGAAGTCGCGCACAGCACCGCCAGCGTGAAGAGGGCGAAACTGGCACGAGAGGTACGATCGAGGCGCATCGAGGGCGGTCCGGGAAGAAAGTGGGCAGGGACACTGCCCCACAAACTTCCCTCACGTCGCGCTCGGGCGCGAGAGTCTGATCGGATGTGGGCGCCGGCGACCGATCCGTCGCAGCGCAAAGGGGGCGCTGCGATGATCCGCCGCGCCCCCCTCAGTTCATTCCCGCCGCGCGATGACTATGGGATCACGACCAGCGTGGTCACACTCATCGCGGGCATGGCGTACGACACTGCGCCACCGGTGACCGCAAGGTCGGCCTGTCGCACCGGAGTCGCAGACGCCGCCGACATCAGGTAGGTTCGCACGCTGGTGGCCGCGGCGACGTTGCGCAGCGTGATCGACGCAATCTTTGGTGCGGGGGTCTTGTTGATGGCGATCAGCACGACGTTGCCGGCGGCATTCCGGCTGGCGTAGACGGAACTGGCCGCGTTGTCGGTCGTCGTGGCCTGGAGGCCGACATCGCCGAAGGCGCCCCCGGCACCATCGTAGTTCCGGAACATGCGCAGTGCGCCGAAGACGTACGCGTAGGCCTTGTTGCCGTCTCCGTTGTATGGCGCGGCCCCGACGCCAGCGAACGGCCAGAGCGAGGCGGCAAAGACTCCTTCACGGCCGAAGATGCCGAAGACATCCGCTTGCGCGATGCCGCCGGAGATATCACCGCCGCGGCCGTAGTAGTACTCCGTGATCGCCAGCTTCGTCCCGGGATAGTGCGCCGCGATTTGCTCGCGCAGTCGCGGCAGCAGTCGAATCGGGCCGCCGGTCACACTCGTGACCCAGCTGCCATCATTGTACGTCGGGTCCCAGAGCGAGCGCGGCGCCTGGACGCGTGCTTCGATCATCGCGGCATCCTGCGTCGCGTAATCATTGCTGATGGTGCCGGCGTTGGTGCTTGCTTCCGAGTAGAAGTGCACGTCGAGTACATCGAGCAGGCGACGACCAGCCACTGTTTCGGCGGCACGCATGCGATCGAGGTACACGTCGGTGAAGTTCTGCGTGCCATAGACCGGATCAGGGGTCGGGTAGCGACCGAGCAGCGTGACCCCGGTGTAGGTCGCCGTGGCGGCGCCGAAGACGAGGGCGTTGGGCAGGACACTCTTGATGGCGCTCGCATAGACGGCCGATGTATCCGCGAAGCCAGCATACGTCTGGAGCCGGGGCGTCGATGCATTGTCATTGAGATCGCTGAAGATCTCCTTGTGCGTCGAATGCCAGATATCCGGCTCGTTGTCGAGCGAGAAAAAGACCGGGGCGGTGGGATGCGTGGAGCGCCCGGGGTAGGTCGACTCGACCCAGTTCACGAATTCGTCCTGATAGACGAAGGCGTCCGAGGCACTCGGTGTGAGGGTGAACGCGCTGCCTTTCCTGGCGCGACTGACGCGGAACCGTGTCGCGAGGCGATTGGCGCGATCTGCGTCGCTGATGCCGACGTTGCAGTTGCAGGCATCGGCCGAGACGTGGCCGCTCATCGGCACCGTGGCCATGAACGCCTGCCCGCGCGCGAAGGTCGGATCGGCGTGGCGACGGACCGTGCCGCCACTGGTCGTCCCGACCAGCGCATCCGCCGTATTCCAGTAGAAGTAGTCGTGGCCGGCGTTGCTGTAGTTGTTCTCCCAGTTGTAGGCGGTCGCCCGATTTCCGCCCAAGCGGTTGAACGTGAACTCGGCCGGCATGGTGGCGTTGCCGTACGAGGAGGCCTCGTTGACGACGTTTCCACCATAAATGAAGCGTGAAATCGGATACGTCGCGCTGCCATCGATCAGAAACGTCACGTCGCCGACAGCGGGTGGAGGCGGCGGTGGCGCAACGCCAGTCACCGTGATCTGCGATTGGCCCACGACACCGCTTCTGTCCGCCGTGATTGCGACGCTTCCGGCGGCGACACCGGACACCAGCCCGCTCGACGAAACCGTGGCAATGGCACGGTTGGCGCTGGCCCAGACGAACGTGGCGCCCGAGATCACGCGGCCGCGTCGGTCGCGAGCCGTTGCGGTCAACTGGAGCGTAGCGCCAGCCGCAACCGTGGCGCTCGCGGGTGCAACGGTAGTTGCGCGGAGGGTGGCCACGGCGAGCTGCGGCTCAGCCGAGGTGAGGCTGCGCTGGTCGGCGCACCCAGCTATCAATATGACCAGCGCCGCCATTGCGACGCGGAAGTCGTTCGCCTGCGTGCCCATGCAAGTCTCCGATGAGTGTGTCTCACATCGGGAAGCCCGACTGGCATAGCGCGACCGACGTGTCGCCTGCCTTAGCCTCGTGGCTTTGCGTCACCGGCTTTCACCGGCTATGCCTTTTTCGCGGCCTCTGGAGCGGAGGCATGGGACGGCGTCGTGGAAGACGGAACCGTGGCAAACGTGTTAAACCAATGGCGCCGCGTCATCCACGTCGAATACGCGAGAAAGCCCGAGCTCAGCAATAGCAAGAGCCGTACCAACATCGCCAACCGCCTATGCTGCAACACGTTACGACACCTGCACTTCCACCGTGGTCACCCCCTTGGATGATTCCAGCGGCGCGATGGCTATGGCATCGCGACCAGCGTGGTCACACTCATCGCGGGCATGGCATACGACACTGCGCCACCGGTGACCACGAGGTCGGCCTGACGCACCGGAGTCGCAGACGCCGCCGACAGCACGTAGGTTCTCGCGCTGTTGACCCCGGCGACGTTGCGCAGCACGATCGATGCAACCTTTGGCGCGTTGGTCTTGTTGATGGCGATCAGCACAATGCTCCCAGCTGCATTCCGACTGGCATAGACTGAGCTGACGGCGTCGTCTGTGGTGGTCGCCTTCAGGCCGATATCGCCGAACGTGCCCCCGGCACCGTCGTAGTTTCGGTACATGCGGAGCGCACCGAAGATGTAGGCGTAGGCCTTGTTGCCATCGCCCTTGTATGGCTCGGCCCATATACCGGCCAGCGGCCAGAGTGAGGCGGCAAACACGCCTTCGCGACCGAAGATGCCAAAGACATCGGCTTGCGCGACACCGCCCGAGATGTCGCCGCCGCGGCCGTAGTAGTACTCCGTGATCGCGAGCTTCGTCCCGGGGTAGTGCGCGGCGACCTGCTCGCGCAGCCGTGGCAGCAGGCGAATCGGGCCGCCGGTCACGTTCGTCACCCAGCTGCCGTCATTGTACGTCGGGTCCCAGAGCGAGCGCGGAGCCTGCACACGCGCCTCGATCATCGCCGCATCCTGCGGCGCGTAGTCGTTGGTGATCGCGCCAGCGCTGGTGCCGCCTTCCGAATAGAAGTGCACATCGAGCACATCGAGCAGGCGACGACCGGCCTTCGTTTCGGCGGCACGCATGCGATCGAGGTAGATGTCGATGAAATTCTGCGTCCCATGGACCGGATCGGGGGTCGGGTACCGACCGAGCAGCGTGATCCCGGTGTAAGTGGCCGTGGCGGGGCCGAAGACGAGGGCGCTGGGCAGGACGCTCTTGATGGCGCTGGCATAGACGATCGAGGTCTCCGCGAAGCCAGCATACGTCTGGAGCCGGGGCGTCTTCGGGTTGTCATTGAGATCGCTGAAGATCTCCTCGTGCGTCTCATGCCAGAGATCCGGCTCGTTGTCGAGCGAGAAAAAGACCGGGGCAGTGGCGTGCCCGGACCGCCCGGGGTAGGTCTTCTCGAACCAGTTCACGAATTCGTCCTGGTAGACGAAGACGTCCGACGTGTTCGGCGACAGCGTGAAGGCACTGCCCTTGGTGGCGCGGCTGACGCGGAAATGCGTCGCGAGGCGCTTGGTGCGGTCGGCGGACGTGATCCCGACGTCACAGCCACAGGCATCGGCCGAGACGTAACCGCTCATCGGCACCGTGGCCATGAATGCCTGCCCGCGCGCGAAGGTCGGATCGGCGTGACGACGGACAGTGCCACCGCTTTTCGTTCCGCTCTCTTCGTCGGCAGTGTTCCAATATTTGAAATCCTTGCCAGCGCTGCTGTAATTGTTCTCCCAGTTGTAGGCGGTCGCCCGATTCCCGCCCAAGCGGTTGAACGTGAACTCGGCTGGCATCCTGGCATTGGCGTACGACCCGGGCTCGTCGACGACGTTTCCACCGTAGATGAAGCGCGAAATCGGATACGTCGCGCTGCCGTCGATCACGAAGGAGACGTCGCCGGTCACGAGGGGCGGTCCAGCGGCTCCGGTCACGGTGATCTGCGAGACGACGGCGGCGCCGCCTCGGGTCGCACTGATGTCGACCGTGCCCGGCGTCACGCCCGACACCACGCCGGTCGACGATACCTCGGCAATCGCACGGTTGGCGCTGGCCCAGACGAAGGTTGCGCCGGGGATGACGCGGCCACGCTCGTCGCGAGCGGTCGCGTTCAGCTGCGACGCGCCGCCGACCGCCAGCGCGACGGCCGGACGCTGCAGTTCGACCGAGTCCGGGCCGGGCTGGTCGCCGCAGGTCGAGGTGAGGAAGGCCAGCGCTGCCAGCGCGGCGCGGAACAAGGTCACCTGCGTGTCCATTCCTGTCTCCGACGAGTGGGTCGCACTGCAGAACGCCCGGCCCGCGCACCAGAAAACCGAAGCAGACATCCAGCTGCCAGTGTCGCCGGTCATCCGCGGCGATCACGCGAGAAAGCCGCGCAAAAGCTGGAACAAGAATCGCACCAATGCAAGTAGGAACCAACATCGCAACGCCTTACGGCACCTGCGCTTCCACCTCGGTCACCTCGGCAACGATGAAGTAGCCGAGGCCCTGATTCGCCGGCGTGGTGAGGTTCGCCACGTTCCCGCGCAGGCTCGATGGCGGCACGCCGAAGGGTGAGCCATCGTTCAGCCCCTGCTCCGACAGCGCGGTGTAGAACCGATACGCCTGCTCGGAAATCGTGATCTGACGCACTTTCACCTGTTGCCCTCGCGTCACGATGATGCCGTCATATGGCTGGAAGCGGCGGATCCGGGTGCCATCGCTGAACTCATCCGACGCCACCACCCTGAAGTAGCCCACGGAATCGGGTCGGACGACGCGGCGCCCGTCGACGAACTGATCCCAGAGGTAGAAGTTCTTCACCGCCGGGGGATCGCGCAGCCCGATCGTGGCCCGCAAGCCAGCCTGCGGGCTGATCTTCGCAATGCGATCGATGAACCACAGTGAATCGATTGCGACCGCCGGTGACGCGGTTTCGGTCGACACGAATTCTTCGCCCTTGTATGCAATCCGCAGCGTATAGCTGCGACCAACGGTGATGACGAAGACGGTGGTTTCATATGTCCCTGGCTCGCCAGCCAGCTCGGTGAACGGGACGACCTTGCCCGAATCATCGACCACTCGCACAACCGCACCGCGGGCCGGCGGCGGCGGCGTAGTGGTGAAGTAGCGATCAGTGGTCGTAAGCCGAATGCGCTGCGTGCCGCTCACGGCACTGCGCACACGCTCCAGCCGCGCCTCCACCACCAGGCGCGGCGGACTGTCGGGCACCGACACACTCACGATCCGCTCACAGGCGGCGACCGAGAAACACAGCAGGGTCAACATGATCCGTCGCATGGCGATCATCGCTCAGAAGTGGAGGGCGTACGTGATGCTTGGCACGATGCCGAAGATCGATGTCTGCACCGCCTCGGCGACCAGCGGGTCGGCAAGCTGCTGCCTGAACCGGAGCGCCTGCGCATTGAAGCGGTTGTAGGCGTTGACCACGCCGAACTGGAGTTCCCCGCGGGCATACTTTCGCGTCGCGCTCAGATCGAGTCGATGATAGAGTGGGAGCCGCGATGAGTTTCTGGCGCCGTACTCCGTCACCAGCAGGCCGTCGATCTGATACCGAGCCACAGGGAAAGTGGCCGGCAATCCGCTGGCCAGAGAGAACGTCGAGCCGAGTGTCCACTTCCGGCCCAGCGGCCGGATGGCGACCACCGAGAGGTTGTGCGTCTTGTCGAATGGACCGGGATAATAGCGACCACCATTGATGCCGCCGCCGAGGGCAGCCCCCGCGCGGGCCGGCACGGGGAAACGCTGCTCGGCGCGACCGAGCGTGTAGCTCGCCCAGCCTGTCACGCGGCCAGCGCTGCGACGCGCCAGCAGCTCCAGGCCGTAGGCACGACCGTTGCCTTGCACCAGCAACGTTTCGATGCGCGGATTCAGTACCACGTCAGCGCCGTCGATGAAATCGACCAGGTTGTCCGACTTCTTGTAATACGCTTCGGCGGAGAATTCGTAGTCGGCGGTCGTGCGGCTCAACCCCAGGGCAAACTGGTCCGACACGAGAGGCTTGACGTATGGCCCCACCGGCTCCCACACATCCAGCGGACTGACGGAGTTCGTCTTCGACGCCAGCGACAGGAACTGCTGCGTTCGGGAGTAGCTGGCCTTCACGCTCGACGCATCACCGACCATCATCCGTCCGGAGATGCGGGGCTCCCAGCCACCGAACGATGCGACGCGCTGCCCTCGCCGATAGACCAGGCTATCGCGCAGCACGCCAGCTTCGTAGCGTGCCAACGCGGCATTGTAGACCACGGGTGCATCGTCGCGATAGCGAGAGATGGCGGCGCTGCCCTGCCGGATGAAGCCGCTGTACCGCAGTCCGTATCGCAGCGCGAAGCGCTCGCCGAACTTGAGATCCTGACCGACGTACGCGGCCGGCGCGACTCCGAAACGGGTGGGAACCTCGCGCCGCGTGATCGTGGCCTCCGACCCGCGCGGCGTCACTGTGCCGGGCCGAAACTCCTGATCGGTGTACTGCACGCCGAACTCGATCGAATTGTTCTCGGAGAGGTAGAGCGTCTGATCCACCTTCACGTCCAGGCTGCGGATGCGCGACCGCCACGAGATCGAGTCGCGCGTATCGATTGGAACGTCCAGCAGATAGTCGTAGTCGCCGAACGACGTCGTCACCTTCGAGAACAGTCGCCCACCAAAGGCCTGATTCCAGCGCAGTGTTGCAGCCTTGTTGCCCCAGCCGGCGGTGAAGCCGGCCCCCTGACCGAGGCGATCGCGACCGAGGTATCCGGAGAGGAGCAGTGCGCCGCTCGTGCCGAGGCGCAGGTTCGTCTTCGCATTCACGTCGTAGAAGTACGCCTTGGTGTCGCGGATGGTCGAGTGGCTGGATAAGCGCGTGAAGACGTCGGCGTACGACCGTCGCGCCGCGAACATGTACGACCCACGCTTGCCTGGCAGCGGTCCCTCGAGCGCGAGCCGACTGGCCAGCAATCCGATCGCCGCCGAACCAGCAAATTCGTTCGCGTTGCCCTCACGCTGCCGGACATCGACCACCGACGACAGGCGGCCGCCGAACTTTACCGGTATCGCGCCCTTGTACAGGGTGACGTTGTCGACCGCATCGCTGTTGAACGTGGACAAAAAGCCGAGGATGTGGCTGGGGTTGTAGATCGTCGCCTCGTCGAGGAGGAAGAGGTTCTGATCCGCCGCGCCGCCACGCACGCTGAACGCCGTCGATGCGTCGCTCGAGAGTGAAACACCTGGCAGGAGTGTCAGACTGCGAATCGGATCGGGTTCACCCAGCACCGGTGGTAACAGCTTCACGGCAGCGAGGTCGAGACGCACGACGCTCATGTCTGGCGTCCGCGGATCGAGATCCGGCCGGTCGCCCTTGCGGTCCGCGTCCACGGTGACCGCAGCCAGCATCACCTTCCGCGTCGCCATCAGCAGATCCCGCGTGACACTTCCCGCGAGCGACATGGTGGTATCGAGTGGCGCGTAGCCGACCGCGCGGATCCGCACGCGATGGGCGCCGGGCGTGAGCAGCAACGAATAGAAACCATCGTCATTGCTCTCGAAGCGAACACCCTCGTCGTCGGCGCTGATCTGGGCGCGACGAACCACTTCGAGGCTGGCCAGGCTCCGTACGTAGCCGCTCAGTCGCACACGCGCTCCGGGTCGTGCACTCTGCTCGTCTCCGCTACCGGGGGTCGCCTGCGGCTTGATGACCACCTGGCCCGATGGGCTCACCAAGGCGCGCAGTGCGGTGCCCTCGAGTGCGCGCTGAATGGCATCCCTCGCGGGCAGGCCGCGCACGCGAAAATCACGCGGCGCCCTCAAGCCGGGCAGTGACGGATCAGCCGCGAAGGGCAGCCGCGCCCGTCGTGCAATCTCCGGCAGAATCCACGTCAGCGGCTTCGCGGCGGCATTTAGCGTCACCGGCACCTGCAGCGGTCCATCGGTCGACACTGACGTCTTCAGCGGCTTGACGCCGGTCGTCATCTCGGCGGCCGCGCCCGGTCTGCCTTGCGCCGCAACCCGCGCACCGATGCACAGCACCAGGAGTGTGCAGCGGATCAGTGTTCGGATCATCGCGATGATGGCATGAGAGTGATCGTCCGCCCGGCTGTCACGACCCGCACATCGAGCGACATGGCGAGCGCATCGAGCTCGTCGTGCAGTGACTGGGCGATGAATCGCGCGGAGAGCAGACGACCAGTCAGTTCGGGATCCGCGCGCACGTCGACGTTGACGCGACGGCTGATCGACGGCAGCACGGTACGCAGCGCACACCCCCGACACATCGGTCGCTTCAGTACGGCAGAAGAGGCCAGCGAGTTCCGCGCACTGTCAGCCAGCCTGCGACCAGGCAAGGCTGCTTACATCGCGATCGTTCCGGAGACCTGCTTCACCAGCTGATACAGAAACTCGAGGCCCTCATAGCTGTCTCTTATACACATCTCCGAGCCCA
>ENA-ORBV01012234-ORBV01012234.1-microbial-mat-metagenome-genome-assembly--contig:-NODE-12234-length-13281-cov-5.052257_pt1 | contig 13281 bp, 16 predicted proteins | sample MGYA00237777_ERZ505514 | MGnify/ENA primary metagenome ERZ505514 (study PRJEB26160, sample SAMN06269048) | microbial mat metagenome | isolation source: Oligotrophic lake microbial mat | place...
GAAGACGGCATACGAGATTCGCCTTAGTCTCGTGGGCTCGGAGATGTGTATAAGAGACAGGTACTAATTTCACGACACGAAAATGACCGAAGATAAAGACACGGAACCTAATCACGACGGCGACAACAGTGACGAGGAGGGATATGGGAGTCCCAAGGAAGAAGAAGAAGAAGACAACGATGCCATGGAAGAAGACGCTATGGACGAAGAGGAGGAAGAGGAAGAAGAAGAGGACGAAGAGGAAGAGGAGGACGAAATGGAAGTCTTTTTAGACTTGTTTTTAGAATACAAACAAGACGGAAATGATGCCTACAAAAAGAAGGACTACCGAGATGCCATTCAAAAGTATACACTGGCCATTGAAGTGGCTGAAAAACAACAAGCCAAACAGAAAGAACTACAAGAAGGAGGCACTACTACTGCTAGTACTACCAGTGGTAGCCTTATTGATGGAACTTCCCTTGCCGCCGTTTATTCCAATCGCGCCGCAGCCCACCAAATGTTGCTCATGTACAAACAAGCGCTCGACGATTGTGATGGAGCCATTAAAGCGGATGCCAAATTTATCAAGGTCCATTGGCGCAAAGCCAAAATTTTGACCACTTTGGGCCGTCTGGACGAAGCCCTCAAGGCCTACAGTATGGGATTGATTCACGATCCCAACGATGCCGCCCATTTAAAAGAAAAGGAAGACGTCAAGAAATTACTCCAACGCTACGAATTGGCCTTGGATTTGGTGCAGAAAAATGAAACCGCCAACAAAAATAATACGGCGGCCTTTAAACGCCATGCCCGTCAAGCATTGGCCCAATTGGAAATTGTCTTGGCGTCGTGTCCCAATTGGTTCGAGGCCGAATTGGCCCATGTCCAAGCCCAAGTCCAAGTGGGAGGTGCCAAAAATATTGATACGGCGTATGCGACGACCACCAAATTATTACGACGCAGTACGTCTTCTTCTACTTCTTCGGGCTCGACACCCATGAGTGGTGCCACCAACAATCAACTCTTATTTGTGCGGGCGCAGTGTTTGTTTTATCAAGGGGCCAATGACGATGCCATGAAACACTTGAAACAGATATTAGGTGGTGATCCGGATAATGCCCAAGCCTTTGCCTGGGTCAAATTGATTCGGACGTTGAAAAAACAAAAAGACGAAGCCGATGCTGCCTACAAGACTCGTGCCTATGACAAGGCGATTCCCTTGTATGCCGAAGCCATTACCACCTGCCCCGTCGCCAATGAAACCTTTCGATCAAAATTGTATTTCAATCGGGCCGCTTGTCACAATGCCCTACGACAACATGCCGAGTGCATTGCCGATTGTACGGCCGCCTTGGAAATCAATCCCGAATATACCAAGGCCCTCATGCGCCGGGCTGCTTCTTATCTGTTATTGGGCGGCAAGGACGAATGTCAAAAAGCCATTAACGATTACGAGTCGGCCGTCCGGCTCGTCCCGGAAGCCGAACACCGCGATTTGACCGACAAAATTCGGGCGGCCAAAATTCAACTCAAGCGGGCCTCCCGGCGCGATCTCTACAAGATTTTGGGGGTTTCCCGGGATGCCACCGAAGCGGAAATCAAAAAGGCCTATCGGAAATTGGCCCTCAAGGTATGTAGAATGATAGAAAGTATACAATGTATATGTATATGATGGTGCCTTTTTGTTATTGGACGAATCTCACATTCATTATTTATGTTCGTTCGTTTTCTAATTCTATTCCATCCTTTGATCGTTGTGATATTGCAGTTACATCCAGATCGACAAACCAATGCCAGTGAAGCCGAAAAGGAAGTGGCCGAAGCCAAATTTCGGGAAGTCAATTTGGCCCATGAAATTTTATCCGATCCTCAAAAGAAACAACGCTATGACCAAGGTGTCGACGAACAAGATATTGATGATCCCAATGCCAGACCGGGAGGTCATTCTCATTCCCATGGTGGCCACGGTGGGTTTGGTGGGATGGATCAAGACATGCTCTTTGAAATGTTTATGCGACAACAAAGTGGTGGTGGACGACCAGGAGGTGGCCGACGCAGTGCCCCGGGTGGATTCCATTTTGGGTAAACTACAACCAACAACAACCACCATGAATGACGATGTGCATAATTTCAAATTGACCAAGAAGAAAAAGCAAACTGCAAAATAGATAGGTAAAAGCTATTTTCACGACAGATTGTTGTCGTGAAGGGATTAGTTTATGTTACTGTGGTACACAAACGCACCTTTGGAATCTTTCGGTCCCGCCATGAAACTATGTCACCTATTTTGAACTGCTACTAATACAATAGAACTACTAACTACTAGTTAGGTAGCCAGTAGTGTTATGGTTGTTTTTGTGGGTGCACTCCTGTCCTTAATCCACGGAATCCGACCAATCGTCTTGATAGGGTTCGTCGTCGGAAATCGCTGAAACGGCCGCTGCCACTGCCGATCCATCCGCTACCGCCAAACAAACGGGTTTGTGACCGTTCCAATCCAGTGCTTGGTGTTCCGGCCCACAATAATGTACGGATCGACACTTGTCGCAGGGTTGCAAATGAATCGTCCGTCCACACATGGGACACGCCCGACTCGCCATGAGACAGTCCGGGGCTTTTGGTTTCGGAAGATGCTGGATGAGATCCTTGCGCAAAATGTCGGCATGGTATATAAATTGGTCGTGCACAAAGGCAGGTTCCGCGGGTTGGGATACATATTGGTAGCGACGACAAACGGCATGCCGCCATTTCGAATAGCTCTCGCGTTGACACACACGAATCCGATAGGCCATGGCCAAATCGTAGCACCCCGGTGTGGCTTCCATGAGGTCCGCCTTGGCCAGGTCCTCTTGGTTGGTACTCGCATTCAAGGTGGTCCCTTCCGACAAGGAATGATCCAGGACCAACAAATGGGCGTGTCCCAACTGGACGTGTGGATAATTGCCCTTGAGGCGTCCCGTTTCCAAATGGTCTCGGACGCCGTCCTCATCCAATACATGACAGAGAATCAAAAATTGCCGCATGCCCTTGAGTTGATCGGATTCTCCGTCAAAGGTACTAGAGCTAGAGGCGTCCATATTACCATCCTGCTGTTGTTGTTGTTGCGTGTACTTGTCAAAGGCATCATAGGACAATTCAAAAGTCAAATCGCGTTGGATTTGTTCGGCCGTGGTGGGAAAGCTGGATTTTTCGGCCGCTTCCTTGCGAAGGGCATCGGGCGGCGCCAACCACGGTGGAACACACACCTTGATATAATCCAAACATGCCTTGGGGTGTTCCAAGACGCCAGCTGGGAGGCAGGCGTATTTCATGGCAAATTGACTGGCCGAGACGGATCCGTAGGACAAGAGCAATTCCCGTCCTTGCGCGATATCTTGAATGGCGTAGACGGCCGATCGTGGCAGGCCCTCGGCGTGAATCATGACGGGCCCCAATTCGACGTTGATTTTGGAGTGGCACTGATCGGGATATCCATTCATGAGATCGACCAAGGGCAAAATTTCGGGTTCTTCCGGAAGGGTCCCTTCGTGGGTTCGGGAGCGAACAATGGCACTGGCATATTGATAGGTTTGCCACAAACACGAGTCCATTGTTTCTTGGTGATTGTCGTCGTCGTCGTCTTGTTGCTGTCTTTGTTGTGAAAGGAGACTGGGCATGATGAATTTGGAAATGTCTCCTGTCTGTTCCAGGGCCGGTTTGACAATTTCGTCAAAGGAGTATTTGCGAAGCGTGATAAAATCTTGCAAGGCCTGCCATGTCGAAGTGCCTTTTAAGAGCGAGGCCAAGGTCACGTCGGTCTCTCCTTCCTCGGCAGTATTGTGGTGGATGTCACTTTGGAGTTCCCAAAAGGTATAACACGTTTCCTTCATTTCTTGGAGCGATGGCCATGGTTTGGTATTGACACGGTCTTCCCCCAAGGCTTCCATGACCATGACAATCAAACAAATATCGCCGTAGCGATAACAGCCATCCAAAGTCCCGACTTTTTCACCTTCGGTACCCCGATCCAAGACCATGATATTTTTTTTAGAACTAAAATCGTCTTTTATGGCCTTTAATAGTGATTTGAGAAAGGGATTCGATTGCTCCGTGATATTGGACATGCTAAAGCGTTCTTCCTTTGGCAAACAAAATAAGACATCGCCCTTTTTTATGGGAGCGGCCGCCAGTACGGAAACGCCTCCTCCATCTTCGCCTTCCGGGCCGGAAACAAAGGCAACGTTGGGATTCAAAAAAAAGGATTTCGAACCATCTTTGGTGTTGTGATTGTACTTGTCTTCGTAGTAAGCAATCAAGGCATCAATACCGTCTTTGCGACTGCAATTCGTACTACTAGCAGCTTTGGCAGTGGCAGTGGCAGTGGTAGAAGTTGCCATCACAAGAACATGAATTAAACCCTCAATTACTGCATTGATATTAATAGCGCAACAAAAAAATCAGTTGCCATTGTGGTGTATCTTGTTGGAAATGCCTTGTGGTGGCGGCTTTATTTTGGTGGAGGTGAATGAAATTGGGGCCATGCACGCGACCGATTTGGTCTCGCCGATCTGTAAAATAGTGGAGATATTTCCCATGATAGCAATGTTAAAAGGAGCCGCGACGCACACTTCCTCACTGAGTCCTATGACAGTAGATAGATGGTTACTCGATGCGGCATCTTGGTGCTGGGGGGGTTCTTGGTGTCACTGATTACTACCTGGATCATTTCGCGTGATCTCTCCCGAAAACATCACCTCTCTTAAATAGCAATGGCTAGCTAGCTAGTAGCTAGCTAGTAGTAGTAGGAGGGCTGCAGCCACTGATAATTTATTTGAAGACCACTATGCTAGCTAGCTAGCTAGCTAGTCTAGTCTAGGATTTTGTGATTTTGAAAATCATTATTTTACCTTTAGGTGTAGCCGCATCGCCAGCAAACAGCTTGTCCTTCCAACCACAAAAGACACAGACGTTCGTTCCGCCCTTTCTGACCATGGAACACAACTGCGAGAAGAAGACCATGGAGCCCAGCACTCGTGGCGATGAGAGGGCTGCTACTAGTAGCCTGACCGAGGAAGCCAAGGAGGCAGACAACCAAAAGGTGGGAGCCCGCGCTTGGGTGGGTGGAGTCTTGGGCCAAAAGAAGATCCAACGAAAACGAAGGCCCGACCGTCAAGGTACGCCTGGGCCTGGCGCAATATCCTCCATGGTTGCGCTGAGGGGTATTGGCAAGAATAGGGCTTCTCGGGTTGTCACAAGAAAGGAAGCACAAGATCAGCAGCAGCAAGCGCCATGCGACTCCACTACTATGGTCGCCCTCAGGGGCATTGCCAAGAATAGGCCGTCCTGCAGTGCGGCTGTGGAGGATCGACCAGAAACTCCTAGCATGGTTACCCTCAGGGGTCTGGGCAAAAATTATCAGGCAGCCATGGCAACAGATGACGCACAAGACCAACCAGACGAAGAATCCCACTCAGTGGAAGGTCTCGACGTCTCGGACGGTGCTGTCGGTCTCATCACTCAACCACCACCGCCTATAATAATGGATGATTTCACTGTGGATGTCGAAGCAGAAATCACAGAACATTCGGAAGCAATGCACCAAGACCTAGCCGTCGCCAACCTTGTCCGTGACAGTGATAGAAACCTTCCTGTGGCGGAGGAGTTTCACGAAAAACAGAGGGAAACAATAACTGCCCAGGGCAAGAGGGAGATTCTGCAAAAAGTCGCCATTTTTGGCTTGGGTGTTTTGGTGGGTGCGGTGCTTGCCGTTGGTCTAATGATGGCCATTTCCGATTCGGATCCACCGCAGGCTTCCCGGCCGATGGAAACGGAGGCACCCAGCCAAATCACACTCGAATCTTCCGTGCGTGCTTTTCTTCCGAGCTTGTCTCTAGAAGAAGCAGCGGAGGATCTGGACTCGCCACAATCCAAAGCCCTCGACTGGATTTTGGGAGATCCCTTTTTAGCGGACTACCCAGATTGGAGAGTTTTACAACGCTACTTATTGGCAACTTTTTATCACGCCACAGGCGCAGCGTGCCATGTGTGGTGAGCAGTAATCGGAGTCATGGATACCCCTGAAGGGTTGAATCCAGCCTGGAGTCGCTTATATGAGTCCAAAAAGCATGATGGCACTCACGTGCTTAGCCGTTAAGGAGATGGCGCCGGGTAGCAAGTCCAAGTTTACCAAGATCACCAATTGAAGTAGGGCTTGAAATGACCAAACATGAAGCATAATGATATCACTCCTGTTTCATACGAGGAAAGCCGATCGAAATGGAAGTGGCCCACCTCAGCTAGATCATGCTGAGATTTTTTCCCAATCATGTGACCGCGTGTGCCGTTCGTCTTTTTTTTTCGGTGTTTGGCATACGCCTGCAGTCGCCTGTTGCTGAAACTGATTCACGGGTCGACATGGCCGGATCGACCCCAGGAGGTTACATCTATTCGATCTTCACAATCAGTCTTCGAATTTCCATTCTGGTGCATAATAAATCTATTTTTTACGTATCTATGATAAGTGGCTACAAATTGAAAGAAGCAGGCACTCTGGCTAGCCGTAGAACTTTTCATTCTGGTACTCATGCCTCTCTTTACCCTTATCGCTTCCGCTTCCGCTTTTGCTCTTGCTACTGCTTCGACCTTTGCCCTTGCTGCTGCTGCTACTGCTGCTACGTCTGCTGCTGCTCTTGCTACTGCTCTTGCTACTGCTCTTGCTACTGCTACTGCTCTTGCTACTACTTCGACCTTTGCCCTTACCCTTACCCTTGCTGCTGCTGCTGCTGCTGCTGCTGCTGCTGCTGCTGCCAGCCGGCATGACAAAGTGCGTTCTTGACCGCGACCGAATTTGCGGGCGATAATCATCCTTGTACGGAAAATCGACACCATCATCGTCATCATCGCCTATGGAACGACTTTCAATGGCAACCTTACAATCATCATCAGGAGGCAAGGACAATTCCTCGAGAATCGATCGCATCCCTTGGATTTGAAAGTTTTGTGTATTGATGATATCCCGAAGAATTTGTTCCATGTGACACTCGGGGTCTTCGCTTTCCAAATTTCCACACGACAAATCTCCTTGTTTCAAGAGCGTCTTGGCCATATTGACAGCGTTCTGATGATGCGGGATCATTTGATGGATGAAGAGAGCAATTTCACTCTTGCTGGTAACTTTGGTCGTCATGCCCACAAACATATGACAGTTCATGGCATCAATGCAGTCCGCAAAGGCTTTGTTTTCTGTGGTGACATCACAAACAAATTCCTGGGGACATTCAGGGTGTGGTAACGTAAAATCGTCCAATCCAAAGGTTCCGCATCCCTTGTCAAAGGAACCGGGTTGGTCGTACTCGTATCCCAGAGGAGGTTCATCGCGTCGCGATATGAGACTTCCGCTTTTGAGTAATTTGATACGACCCGACATGAATTGATGAATCTATTATGCAAAAAAGGGAGAACAGACTTTTTGTGTCAGTATACGAATGGAATCGGTTCAGGGCAAGTTGTTGGTTCACTTTTACCCGACAGTGTATACACGTACATGACAAAAGTAAAAGATATCCTTGTCGTAGTCTTCATCATCGAACTTTAACTTGATGCTAAAGTCTCCGTAACTTGTCCAGTCAGGAATGGGATGAAAAAAGAGAGGTTCATAGGCATCCAGACCAAAGTCGTCTACCCCCGTGGTAGGCATGGTCACAGAATCAATGTTACTGTACACGCCCAGGTACTTGTCATTCAAAAAGTACATGGGAGCCGGACAGGTCATGCCCTCAGCACAATTACTAGAGGTCCCAGGAGGGGTCACACCCGGTTCCAATTCATCTACGCCGTCGTGTGCTCCATCGGGATAATAGGCAAAGCCCAAGGGGTGATAAAAGTTGGATCGGTCGCTTTGAAGGAAGGTGTACGTTTCTCCCACTTCCATTCCAATCGTTGGGTTGATGGTATCTCCGCATTCTTCGAATGTGAAATACCCCAATTCTGATGCATAAAGGTCCACCACAACCGTAAAGGTGTTGGTGGGGGACGTGCAGATCTATGCTGCTACCGCTGTGATCATGTTGGTCCAGAGGGAGGCTGTTTGGATCCCTACGAGGAAACGTATAATCCGAGCTGTTACTGACGCAGCTCCTATTTGTGATTTCATGGTTACGCAATGTTTGGTTGGGGGGGGTGTCGGTTTCGTCTGAACCTTGTGACAAATGCCGAAGTCGGTGTTTCAACACATTCATTTACGTGCACTTGATATAATATTGTGAGCGCCAACGCAACTATCTCGGAAAAAGAAAAGTTGGTTTTGCATTTTGTGAGATAAATTTTAACGGAAGGAACATTTCAGTGCCAGACGCTTTCTGTACAAGAAAATTTCATTAGACCTACTGTATTACATGTACTATTGCTCCGTAGCGTGTATCATGATTTATTTGTACATTTGTACACCTCTACTAGTAGAGCCTCCGAGGGAGTAGTCTCCGAGGGAGTAGTAAACTTCTTTTTGCCAATGACAATAAGTAATATAGTTGAGAACGGATAACTGCACTACAGGAAATTGGATACAAGCACGAGAGGGGGTTGGAAAACCTATTTTTTTGCACATTACAGCGAGGTGAAATGCCAGCACGTGCATTCACCTGCCGGCACAACTTATTTGGCAAAGACACTACGGAGTATCACAGGATCTCAAAATCGTCGTCGTGGACGATTCCGTAGCAATGCTTGAAGCTTCCAGCGAATAGAAACATAGGGCTAGGGCCATCGGGAAACCCATCACCATCTGGATGAGTGATTGCCTGCTACCAACTGGACACCATGGCAGCAGTGAGCAAGGCATCCACTTGGGGAAGCTGTGAGCACCTGAACACAAAGCTAGCCACTGGTTCCCGCTCGTCTCCAAGTGATCAAAGTGTGGGCAGGATGTTGTGTCAGAAAGCATTCATTGTTGTTTCCAAAACTCAAGTTGGCTAGCAACACACATGTTTTGGTAGCAAATCAACTCAAAATCCTTCCACAAAACATTGGGGACAGCAGCAACAGAGCAACCTGTCTTGGAAACAAGAGAACAACATTGCATTTTGCAACACAAATTGCAGACACACACAATGTTTTCATGGTCCCCAAAAGAGTCACAAGAGAAAAACAAACGCATGTCAGCAATCAATGGACGTGTGGAAACTTGGAAGTCAAGAGCATTGGGACAGAACATGCCAGTCAAGGGCCCTTTACCCTTCAAAGTGGACATGTGAAGTGCAACTGAAGGCCCATGATGACAACCCTAACTTTCTTTCACAACAGTTGTGCCCATCTTGTCCCCCCTGGTTTTCCATTTTGGCCCACAAATGCAAAATGAGAGATTCTTTCAAATTTGTTGTTGCTTGGCTGCTTGTCCAGCCACATGGCTAGCAGCACAGAGACTGGGCAGCAGCCAACGTTGCTTGATCTGGCTGGAATGCAAAAAAAAAGGTGAAATCTGTTTTGCAATCCAACAACCAAAACAACTTCATCTTTCAGGTTGGTCTCCACGATGACTGAAGTTGGGCACTCTTGCACATTCTTGAACGCTCCAAGCTGTCTTTCCCAAAGTGGCAAGCTTAAGCACATGCAAGCACATGGGGGCCTTTCACACAAGTGTTCCTAGCGTTGAGCGTCTGATGAACTCCGCCACAAGCTTGGAGCACCCAACGCGTGAAAGCTGGTCACTGGCGCCGGGAATCAATCCCGGAGCGGCAAGGAGGAATGACCCTCCCTCTGTCACTAAACCACATGTGCCAGTGCTCTCGCTAGAAGGCAGTGGTAGCTGGAATTGCTACTGGCTAGTGAAGGGCAGACCCAGCAACTGAAGGAGACAATGAACACCATGTGATGGACAGTGCTGCGCAGTGCGGCACAAGATGGTTTCAACAATGAGCAAGTGTGCGTGAGGCTGGTTTTTGATCGCTGCGAAACTCTATTGGTTGATCGCGTCGTGACCGGGATTCATTTTAAAAGAAGGACACTGACTCATCACTTGCCCCAATGAATCTTCAAATTGCCAAGAGGGAACAAGAAGGGGAGGGACGATGGTGGAGTGGTTGGTGTCGCCGCCACAGGCCGTCACAGCAATCCTCCTACAAAGAACTAGCACACTATCTGTATGTAACGAAAGTCTGCTTCCTTGACGATTTTTCTTTCTATGCTCATGATAATATAATTCTTTTCTACAAAAATGAGGGTGTTGAGAACATGTGTTCCTGCCATGTTGTGGAATGTTCACTGCCGAACCATGGTGAATTTGCACGGACCAGCCTTTCTCTCGGCACCTCGACCAAAAAAGACTGCCGAACGGAAGCATGTCATCATGAAATCGAGCAGTAGTAGTATGCGAGTAGAAACGATGACGCCTCCTCCCGATCCCAGTACACTGTTGACCGAGGCACAGCTAAAAGAGAGAGCGACTATGGTACGTTGATTTTCTTTACATTCAGGTGAAGGAGATTTCTTTGTCATTCCTTTTGTTTTTCCTGCTGATAAATTTACAATTTTTCTTTCTATATAAATTTACAATTTTTCTTTCTATATTCTGCAAAATAAATCCACACGCCAACCATCCACAATACACAGCTCATGGAATGGTTGGAAGGAAAACAAAACGTCCTGTGCATTACAGGAGCAGGACTGAGTACCGAATCTGGTTTGGCGGATTATCGGGGCAACAATGGGTCCTATCATCGAGGACACAAACCCATGATTCACGATCAATTCATGGGATCGGAATATCAGCGACAACGCTATTGGGGACGTGGCATGGTGGGATGGCGGAATTTTGATACCGCCCAACCCAACGACGGACATTATGCCTTGGCGTCCTTGGAACAGAATCGACGGATTGGAGTTACCTTGGAAGACAGTCCCGACTTTTATCCCGAACACAGTGACGCTTATTTGTTCAGTTCGGGACAACGACAAGTCACCATCATTACCCAAAATGTCGATTCCTTGCATCGTCGTGCTGGATCCACTCATGTGACGGAATTGCATGGACGTACCGATAGGCTGGAGTGCATGACATGTGGACATCAAAGAGATCGGAATGGTTTTCATGCCGAATTGGAAACGTTGAACCATGCGTGGTTGCAGGACGCCTTGCAACAATTGGAGGATACCGAACAACGGCCGGATGGAGACGCCTTGCTGAAAAACGACAATTATCAGGACCTTATCGTCCCGTCCTGTCCCCGTTGTGGCGACGGCTTTTTCAAACCCCGTGTCGTCTTTTTTGGTGATACCGTTCCCAAACACCGGGTCCATCGATGTGCGGCCGCTGTGGAGGCAGCCGATGGTATCTTGGTGGTAGGATCGTCCTTGGCCGTGTATTCTGCCTATCGGCATGTCCGTGCCGCACACACACAGGGAACACCGATTGCCATTTTAAATGTGGGAGAAACACGGGCCGAATTGGAAGGTTTGGAGTGTCTCAAAATTGAAGCTCCGGCGGGTCCCACTCTCTCCTTGGTGGCAAAGTACTTTGACGACAACAAGACGGCAAGGAAATCCCAATAGCTGTGGGTGGCATGGTCACTGCCACGGAGATTGAGGCGGACGATTCGAGTGCGGAGGACATGCCAATGGAACCGAGTCTATGATAATCCTACTACAATGACAGGAATAGTTTTGAAGGCACTGTCTTCCTCTGGCTCCACTTCTTAATCACAACCTTTTTCTTCTCCATCCTCCAAAATGACTAGGAAAACATCTCCATCACTGTCTTCATCGATGCTGTTGTCGTTGCCACTATCCACTTCTGCAAGCAAAGCATAGGTGCGGAAAATGGGTTCGGCCAAATGGTCGACTCGTTGGATGACGTCTTTGTGTGCACAGCTTCCTCACATGTGTTCAACCAAATTTTTACTAGCATGTCTTTAACATTGTGTTGGGACAATTTCTATTTCTATTTTATTAGACAACAAGTTTGAAGCCTCTCATTGAGGGCATGCAACAGTCCAGCATGAGTTCTTTGTTTTTTCTGCACCAGCTAGGTGCCTTTTGCTGTGCAATTTTTCAGTGAATTTTCTTGTTTTCTCCCACGGTGCTTAGCAAACATGTGCGTTAGACATGGGTGCAACATGCAGCCCAGTGTGATCTTTTTTTTAACTGCAACTTTTAAAGCAGCTTTTTTTCTGGTTTCTTCATTATCCACAAAAAGTTTGGGATTCACATTACGTGTCAAATTTGCCTTTTTTAAACCATTATTCAATCCAATGATGTTTGCAATGGCTCTCTGAACACACCAAACGCATCCATGCCCTTCAAGACAACATGCAACACTTTGTTTCAAGGTGCAATGTGTCTTTTGATTCATGGACATGAGCAGTCAAATGTTCCCGATTATAAAACATGTCTGGTGTGGACTGAGTGTCAAGCAGCAATTTGTTTCTCCTTTTTTAATCTTGCGGATGAAAGTTGTTTGCACAATGACATTGGCTTTGAAACAATTGTGATGCGCTAAAAATGTTGCATTCGCTTTTATCATTTTCTCCTTTTTAATCATCTGACAGATCCCCTCTTTGCAGGAAATGCATTTGCACATTGTTGTGCTGACCATTGCCACTCCTTTGGAACAATTGTCAATTTCTTGCAACTTACTGAATGATGTGGTCAGATTCACCACATGCACTGATGGCAAAGAACTCAATTGTCATTTTGTTGGTTATTTTGTCTATTGTTTCTTGAGCCTCTGTTCTGAAGGATGTTGCTCCTGTTGTCTCTGAAGGAACCATGTTTGGGTCTCTGGACTGTTCTTGTCTGTCTCTGTGTCATTTGCATTCTGCTTGTCTCTGTTTTCTATGTTGGTAGAGCTGTTTCTACCCCCATTGCTGGCTGTCACATCATTTTTACCATTGCAATTTCTTAGAGTTTCTGTGGAACTCACTAAATTGTGTAGGCATTTGACATTTCCAACTTCCGCATGAACAATGGTTTGCCTTTTTTTTGTGGGTGTGTGTTTGATAAATGCCATGACCTACAGACAACAAACTCAAAACACAACTACATGGTAAGATTCTAGATCGATTACTTCACATCTTCAACACTTGTGAAAACGGACTGTTCTGCACTGATGGATTGCAAATTGTGCACCAACATGGAAGGGGTGTTTGCATGCATGACAATGCTTTGAGATTCACAAAACATTGCTTCAAAACAATGTCCTCTCTACCTTCACTATCTTTGAGACTGTAACCTCCAGCTAGTTAGCAAGCATTGACCAATGGAGCTGTCTCTTATACACATCTGACGCTGCCGACGAATAGAGAGGTGTAGATCTCGGTGGTCGCCGTATCA
>ENA-ORBV01012235-ORBV01012235.1-microbial-mat-metagenome-genome-assembly--contig:-NODE-12235-length-13280-cov-6.591911_pt1 | contig 13280 bp, 8 predicted proteins | sample MGYA00237777_ERZ505514 | MGnify/ENA primary metagenome ERZ505514 (study PRJEB26160, sample SAMN06269048) | microbial mat metagenome | isolation source: Oligotrophic lake microbial mat | place...
CGTGAGGTCACCCTGCGTCACGGCCGTCGCGACTTCGGCGATGGCGCGCACCTGCGTCGTGAGGTTGGCGGCCAGCAGGTTCACGTTACCGGTGAGGTCCTTCCACGTGCCGGCGGCGCCGGGCACGTTCGCCTGACCGCCCAGTCGCCCTTCCACCCCGACTTCGCGTGCGACCGTCGTGACCTGGTCGGCGAATGTCGCGAGCGTCGCCGTCATGTTGTTGATGGTTTCGGCGAGTGCCGCGACCTCACCCTTGGCGTTCACTGTGAGCTTCGGCTTGAGGTCGCCGTTGGCAACGGCGGTCACCACCTTCACAATGCCGCGCACCTGCTCCGTGAGGTTTGCGGCCATCACGTTGACGTTGTCCGTGAGATCCTTCCACGTACCGGCCACGCCGGGAACCTTGGCCTGGCCACCGAGCTTGCCGTCGGTACCGACTTCGCGCGCCACGCGCGTGACTTCGGCCGCGAACGCGTTGAGCTGGTCCACCATCGTGTTGATGGTGACCTTGAGCTCGAGAATCTCACCCCTCACGTCGACGGTGATCTTTCGCGAGAGATCGCCGCGCGCCACGGCCGTGGTGACCTCGGCGATGTTACGCACCTGTGTGGTGAGATTCGCGGCGAGGAGATTCACGTTGTCGGTGAGGTCCTTCCACGTGCCGGCCACGCCGGTCACGTTCGCCTGACCGCCGAGCTTTCCGTCGGTACCGACCTCTCGGGCAACACGCGTGACTTCTGCGGCGAACGACCGCAGCTGCTCCACCATCGTGTTCAGCGTTTCCTTGAGATTGAGCAGCTCACCGCGCACGTCCACGGTGATCTTCTTCGACAGGTCGCCGTTGGCGATGGCCGTCGCGACCTCGGCGATGTTACGCACCTGCGCCGTGAGGTTGCCGGCCATGAAGTTCACCGAGTCGGTGAGATCCTTCCATGTCCCCGCCACGCCGGGCACGAGGGCTTGGCCGCCAAGCTTGCCGTCGGTGCCGACCTCTCGCGCTACACGGGTCACCTCGCCCGCGAAGCCGTTCAGCTGATCCACCATGGTGTTGAGGGTGTCCTTCAGCTCCAGGATCTCACCCTTCACGTCCACGGTGATCTTCTTCGACAGGTCGCCTCGCGCCACGGCCGTCGCCACTTCGGCGATGTTGCGCACCTGACCCGTGAGATTCGATGCCATGAAATTCACGTTGTCCGTCAGGCCTTTCCATGTGCCAGCGACGCCGGGCACCTGCGCCTGACCGCCGAGCTTTCCTTCCGTTCCTACTTCTCGCGCAACGCGCGTGACTTCTGACGCGAAGGCATTGAGCTGCACCACCATCGTGTTGAGCGTGTCCTTCAGCTCCAGGATCTCACCGGACACGTCGACCGTGATTTTCTTCGACAAGTCACCGTTGGCGATCGCTGTCGCGACCTCGGCGATATTTCGCACCTGCGCCGTGAGGTTGGACGCCATGAAGTTCACGGAGTCCGTCAGATCCTTCCAGGTTCCACCGACGCCCGGTACGACGGCCTGCCCGCCGAGTCGTCCATCGGTTCCGACTTCGCGGGCAACGCGCGTGACTTCCGAGGCGAAACCGTTCAACTGGTCGACCATCGTGTTGATGGTGTCCTTGAGCGCCAGGATCTCGCCCTTCACGTCCACGGTGATCTTGCGCGAGAGGTCGCCTCGCGCCACTGCGGTCGTGACCTCGGCGATGTTTCGCACCTGTCCGGTCAGGTTGGACGCCATGGAGTTCACCGAGTCGGTGAGATCCTTCCATGTGCCGGCCACGCCGAGCACCTGCGCCTGACCACCGAGTTTTCCCTCGGTCCCGACTTCTCGCGCCACACGCGTGACTTCGGCGGCGAAGGCATTGAGCTGGTCGACCATGGTATTGACGGTGACCTTGAGCTCGAGCACCTCGCCGCGCACCTCGACGGTGATCTTTCGTGACAGGTCGCCTCGGGCGACGGCCGTGGTGACTTCGGCGATGTTCCGCACCTGCGTCGTGAGATTGGCGGCGAGCAGGTTCACGTTGTCGTTCAGGTCCTTCCAGGTCCCGGCCACGCCAGGTACCACGGCCTGACCACCGAGGCGGCCTTCGGTGCCGACCTCGCGCGCCACGCGTGTCACTTCCGAGGCAAAGCCGTTCAGCTGGTCCACCATGGTGTTGAGCGTCTCCTTGAGCTGCTGGATCTCGCCCGACACGTTCACCGTGATCTTCTTCGACAAGTCGCCACGTGCGATGGCGGTTGCCACGTCGGCAATGTTACGCACCTGCGCGGTGAGGTTGGACGCCATGAAGTTCACGTTGTCCGTCAGGTCTTTCCACGTACCGCCCACTCCCGGCACCTGTGCCTGGCCGCCCAGCTTCCCTTCCGTGCCCACCTCGCGTGCCAAACGCGTGACCTCGCCGGCGAAGGCATTGAGCTGGTCCACCATCGTATTGATGGTGTCCTTGAGTTCCAGAATTTCGCCGGACACGCTCACGGTGATCTTGCGCGACAGGTCGCCTCGCGCCACGGCGGTCGTCACTTCGGCAATGTTTCGCACCTGCGCCGTGAGGTTGCCCGCCATCGCATTCACCGAATCGGTGAGGTCTCGCCATGTGCCGGCCATGCCGGGCACCACCGCCTGGCCGCCCAGTTTTCCTTCCGTACCGACTTCGCGCGCCACGCGTGTGACTTCCGATGCGAACGAGCGCAGCTGATCGACCATCGTGTTGATGGCTTCCTTGAGCTGCAGGATCTCACCGCGCACGTCGACGGTGATCTTGCGTGACAAGTCGCCCGATGCCACGGCGATGGTGACTTCCGAGATGTTACGCACCTGCGCCGTGAGGTTCGACGCCATCGAGTTCACCGACTCGGTGAGATCCTTCCACACACCGGATACGCCCGGCACCTGCGCCTGGCCACCCAACTTGCCGTCCGACCCGACTTCTCGCGCCACGCGCGTGACTTCCGACGTGAACACGCCGAGCTGATGGATCATCGTGTTCACGATCGTCGCTGATCGCAGGAACTCACCTTCGAGCGGACGTCCGTCGACATCGAGTCGCATCGTCTGGTTCAGGTGACCCTGCGCGACGGCCGCAATCGCGCCCGTCACTTCCGTTGTAGGCCGCAGCAGGTCGTCGACAAGGGTGTTGACGGAGTCCTCCATCTCGCCCCAAGCACCGCGCTTGAGGTCGAAGCGCGCGCGTTCGCGGGTCTTGCCTTGCTTTCCGACCACATGACCGACGCGACGTAACTCGAACGCCATCTTCTCATTGGCGGCGACGATCTCGTTGAACGTGTCGGCGATCTTGCCATCGAGCCCCGACCAGTCGCCTGGCAGCTGGACTGTAAAATCGCCGGCTCGCACCCGCTGCAGCGCGAGCAGCAACTGGCTGCGGTCGAGTCCGAGCGGAAGGTCAGCGTCCGCTCCCGATCGGGGACGCATCGCGATCGCGACGGACTCGAATGCGTCCGGCAGGTCGGTAGCAACGGATGAATGCGTCAGTTGACCCGAGGGCGCATCCAGTGTCGTGACCTCGATGAGCTGCAGGTCAGGTGCTCCCGCGCTCTTTCCATTTCGCTTTCTGGGCGAGGCCTTCGCCGAACGCACCTTCGTGCGTGCAACGCCGTCGTGCGCGGAGCCATCACCAGCGGAGCTGCCGTTCGTGGGGGATCGCTTCATCAGGAGTGTTCAGCGGAGGGAAAGTCGGACGGAACCACGGGCGCGGGGTGGAGCATGCGGAGGTGGCGGTGAGGCAGGTCGTCAGGGCCGGGACTCATCGTGCGACCGAACATAGGTGTTACGGCGCGAGAGTGCGAGTGCCTCTACCGGGGCCGCCAGTGCTGCAACATCGATAAAATCGGGGAGAGAAACACTATCCAATCGAGTGAGAGGCAAGCGCCGCCGCGCCGCGTTTGGTGCAGCCGCTGGACTGCACTTCTTTCGGCGGGACTCGGCCAACGCACATCCACATTCTGACCTGAAGGTTCGAAAAAAAGGGGCGGAAGTGGACGAGTTCGGCGTGGGCCTTACCTCGCCCGACCTGACTTGGGTGGAGGTCGTTGGATGCGGCTTCTCCGGTCCAAATGGCGCGGTTCTTCCTGCATGAATCGTACCAAATTGTTCGCCCCCGCTCGGGCCACGCTCGGCGTTCGCCCGCACTGTGTTCTTCGCGAGCCCGCTTCATCTCGAGGTCGCACGTGCGGGTGGCGTTCTTCGTCGAGCTGGGGCGGCTATGATCGTCGCGTCTACGATTGTGCCGACCTTAAGCAACAACCGCTTCGTCCGTCTCCTGGAGAAACGGCTCGGGGCGCGTCACCTTTCGCTTGGTGTCGTACGCCACGCTGGACAACCTCCGCTGCCCACTCAGCACGCGCTCCGTGCTCGCGCTGGGAAGGGTCGATTGGGCCGCGCCAGCATTGCGAATGTCCCCGCGAAACGCACTCTTGTACAGCGTTCTCCTGACGGCGGACAGCATAGCTCGCACGCGCCGATGAGTACTGCGTATCGGCGCGTGCGACTTGACAGCGGAGCAGGCGCGCGAGATGGCAGAGGATGCGACGTACTGGCGCCCGTTGCGACGTGAACTCGAGGCGCTACGTCACGCATCGCGACGGCAGTAACATCCGCGTCGATGCGTGCCCCGCAGCCGTATGGGGACGCGGGAAACTCCCGCTGGTCGGCGACGTCGTTGCGACCACCGCTTACCACCCGGACACTTATCGGCCCACGAAGTGCCTGCGCTCGACCCAACCCGACAGGCCCCGCATCCTGAGCCGGACCCACGTACCCCGCGCTTCGCCAAGTTGAACCCGCGTATCGGGACCAATCGACGCGACAAGGCGGGATCTCGTGTTCGCGCTGGCGCGAACCGGTATCCAGGTGCGCGCCACGGCGCCGACCCAGCGCACCCTCCGCGTTGCGCGCGCCGAAGCCTTGGACGATGGGCGAGCGCGAGGCACCACGCTCGGCGGCGCGCCGATGGGAATGGCTCGAACGGCTACCGGGGCATTCGGTGGTGCGACCACATCGGCGACCTCCGCTGGCATCACATCGGTTGCCACGACGGCCGTGGGGTTCTGGCGACTCGCTGGGTCGGCGTCATTTGTCTGGGCGAGAGCCTGAGGTGGGAGTACACGGCCTGAGTCCACGGGCGGTGCGAGGGAATCGCTTGGCTGAGACGCCTGGGACGCGTGGGACGCTGTGAGATCTTGACCGGAGCTCCGGCTGCTCAGCCACGCGCCCCACCACAGGCCGACAAAGGCCAGAACCCCGGCTCCCTTCCGCGCGTACGGGGCGATCCGAAATCCTTCCGGCTTCGTTCCGCACCAGCGGCACTCGCCTCGTTTGCGCGGATAGTCGGAATTGCAGGTGGAACAGTGGGCGAGGGGCAGGAGCTCACCGAAGCTGTCCCGGATTTCAAACAGATGAGCGCAGTGCGGGCACTGAGACGCGGCAAGGAGCGCCTTCATCCCACACGCATCGCAACGCACTGAGCGCATTCGGACCTCCTCTCCTAACGAGTGCGCCTCCACCGCGCATCCGACGCGTGTAGCAGCGCCCTGCTCCTGTTCGCCAGCCGGTGCGGTTCCGTCGACAAGGCGCGTGCGGGGCGGCGCCAAAATGCAGGCGAGCCCCGCGCTGCCTAGTGAGGAAGCCCAGCGGGACGACTCCGTACCCTAGGCGCTATCGAATGTGCCGCGGTCGGTTGCCGACGGCAGTGGCGTAGCGCACACCCGGCTTTGCCTGGCTGAACGTCGGGCCGTGGCATGGCGGCACCGCACCCTGCAGGTGCTGCACGAAATAGTCCCAGCGCCGCCGCATCACGTAGAAGCTGTCGTGCCCGAAGCCGTGCCCAGCGTTAGGCAATATGAGCAGATCGAAGTCCTTTCCCGCCTTACCAGCGCGTCGGCGCGCCTTCGCTCGCAGTGGTGCCGTAGAGCGCTGGGTCAGGTTGCGCCGCGTACAACAATGCGGGGCTTCTCCAGCGCCTCATCTCGCGCACTTTCGACACAACAGCATTCGACTACGACGCAAGCGGGCGCCTGACGCAGGTTGCCGATCCGTTGGGCGCGTCTGGTGCGACCCATGCCTACACAGCGATTGCCTTCGGGCGGCCGGCATTCAGAGCATCGCGGCGATTCGATGCGACGCGTTTTCGAGTGCTGACCGTGCGCCAGAGACTGACGCTAGCGATACTGCGTAAACACCCCCGAGAGCTGGGGCCGTGCCACGAGCAGTGCGTCTCGAATAGCCGGGAGCGTGCGCTGCATCCAGGCGAGTGCGGCCTTCTGTTCCCGTCGGCCGGCAATGACCGGATCATACATGGAGCCCTTGCGTAGGCTGCGCACTTCCTCGGAGTCCGGCACGAGGTGCTCTAGACCAGGATGACCGAACGCGGCAGCTCCGTAGAACGCCAGCTCATGATGTCCAAGGCCGCTCCCGGTGCGTAGGCCGTGTGCTGCCAAAAGAGCGAGTGCGGCGAGATGTCCCGCATCGTAGGCTAGGCGCAGCCCGCCATAGATGCTTAGCTTCGGTCGCCTTCTGCGGATGACATGTCGCGCGCCGCAGGCGCCGCAGTGCGGGCCTCGATGGGTCCGCCACGCGCGATCGCCGCGGGCTTCGGGCACGCACTCCACGCAGACTTGGCGATATCGTCCCTCGCTACCGCCGTGGGCGCTTCCGTTCCCGTTGACGAGTGGTGGCTGATGAATATAGACTTAGTCTTTTCCCCTTAGTCTTGTGAAATCGGGATGATCACGGTCAACATTCACGAAGCCAAGACCCAGCTCTCCAAGCTGGTCGATCAAGCCGTCAAGGGCGATCCGTTCGTGATTGCCAAAGCGGGAAAGCCGCTGGTGAAGGTTACGGTGCTCGATGCCCCAACCGTGCCGCAACGTCTGGGCTTTCTGGCGGGCGAGATCGCCGTGCCCAAGGATTTCGACCGCATGGGCACGGCCGAAATCGCGGACCTGTTCGGGAGCGGGGGGTGAAGCTGCTGCTTGACACCCAGATTCTCCTCTGGGCGGCCGGCCATCCCAAGCGGCTCTCAACGGCGGCGCGCAAGCTGCTCGACGACCCGCGCAACGAGCTTCTCTTCAGCGCTGCCAGCCTGTGGGAGATCGCGATCAAGAACACCCTGGGCCGGGAAGATTTCCGCGTCGAGCCACGCCTGCTCCGCCGGGGTCTGCTCGACAACGGCTATGGCGAGCTTCCCATCACAAGCCAGCACGCGGTGAGCATCGACAGTCTGCCCCACCTGCCCAAAGATCCCTTCGACCGCCTGCTACTGGCCCAAGCGCTCTGCGAGGGAGTCACCCTCGTCACCGCCGATACACAACTTGCCCGCTACCCTGGGCCGGTGCGCAAGGTCTAAGCGCATCCGAGTGGCACGTGGTGGCGCAGTCGGCTGACAGCCGCCACCTCTCGCTATCGACCAGGCACTTTCGCGCCCTCCCTCACCCATAATCTCACACCATGCTCGGCGCTGAAGCGCTACTTCGCACCCTCGCCTCGTCTGGCGTGACCACCTGCTTCGCCAACCCTGGCACGTCCGAGATGCATCTGGTGGCGGCGCTGGATGCGGTGCCGTCCATGCGTCCCGTGCTCACCCTCGCCGAGGGGGTGGCGTCGGGTGCGGCTGACGGGTGGGCGCGGGTGACGGGCCGGCCGGCCGCCACGCTCTTGCACCTGGGGCCGGGGCTGTCCAATGCGCTGTCCAACCTGCATAACGCGAAGCGCGCCCAATCGCCCGTGGTCAACATCGTCGGCGACCACGCAAGCTATCACCGCGCTAGCGATGCACCGCTCACAAGCGATATCGCGGGTCTGGCTTTCACCGTCTCGGCGTGGGTGGGGTGTGTTGCCGGTGCGGATGACATGTCCCGCGCTGCGGGCGCCGCGGTGCGGGCCGCGATGGGTCCGCCAGGCGCAATCGCCACCCTGATCGTGCCGGCGGACGCCGCATGGGGAGCGACCACGCAACCGGTGGAGAGCGTTGCGCCCTCCGCCCCACGAGCGCCGAACGCGCATCGCGTCGAGGCCGTGCGTCGGGCGCTGGCATCGGGTGCATCGGCCGTGCTCCTGATTGGTGGTGCCGCCATGCGTGGGAGTGCCGTGCGCGACGCGTCGCGGGCCGCCAACGCGGCCAAGGCACGACTCTTCTCCACGACATTCACTGCGGTCGCGGAACGTGGCGCGGGGCGCGTGCTGGTGAATCGGCTACCATACTTCCCGGAGCAGGTCGTCGAGGCGCTGGCGGGCACCCGCTATCTGGTGCTGGCGGGGGCGTCGGTGCCGGTGGCGTTCTTCGCTTATCCAGGACTCCCCGGCGCCCTGGTGCCCGAGGGGTGCGAGGTGCTCACGCTGGCCGAGCCCGAGGAGGACGTAGCCGCAGCGCTAGGGGCGCTGGCGGCCGCGTTAGGTGCTCCGGAAAACGGTGCTACCATGACGCCGCATGCGCCGCCGCCCTTGCCCACCGGCCGACTCGACCCCAGCAGCTTTGCGCAGGCGTTAGGCGCGCTGCTGCCCGAGGGGGCGATCGTGTCGGACGAAGCCGTCACCACGAGGTTTCCCGCGCTGGCCGCCACCGTCGGTTCCGCTTCGCACGACTGGTTGTGCCTCACCGGCGGCTCGTTAGGGCTCGGCATGCCGATGGCGTTAGGCGCCGCCCTTGCGGCTCCGGGCCGCCCGGTGATCACCCTCGAAGCCGACGGGAGTGCGATGTACGCGCCACAGGCACTCTGGTCGTTCGCGCGCGAGGGAGCGAATGTCACGACGCTCGTACTCAAGAATCGGCGGTACCGTATTCTCGAGGTGGAGTTGGAGCGGCTCCAACTCACGGATGCGCGGCGAGGGCGGGAGTTGCTGAACCTGTCGGCGCCGGAGGTCGACTTCGTGGCGCTCGCGCGGTCGATGGGGGTGCCCGGGGTACGGGCGACCACGGCCGAGGAAGTGGTGGTGGCGATGCGGCGTGCCTTTTCGGAGAACGGGCCGAGCGTGGTGGAAGTGGTATTGGAGGGGTGAACGTGGCGCGCAACGCGTTCTGTAGTCTGCCGGCGCGGTCGCCTCGGGCATTCGCGAGGTCCACACGTCGGGGCGGCTGTTGCGGATACATCGGAAGATGACGTATGGTTGAGGCGGCAGGTCATCCAGGCCACGCGCTTTTCTGACCTCGCCATTTCCCAGCCCGTTTCTGACTTCGCCATTTCCCAGTTGCAGCCTCCGTGAAGCGAGCGCCGTTCAAGCAAATCCGAGCTTGCAGGGATCATGTGAATCGCGCGGGCGGCAAGACGGCGACGGCTTGCTTCGCGTGTGCCGGCGCGATGCATGGAACTCCATCCGCAAACCCAGAGAGAGAGAACTAATGTCAGATAGCAAGGGAACGATCGCCATTCTCACGGGTGGCGGAGACGTGCCCGGTTTGAACCCCGCCATCAGGGCGATCACGATTCGCGCCCTTCGAGAGGGATACAACGTGGTCGGCATTCGCCGTGGTTGGGCTGGACTTGTCGACTACGATTGCGACGCCGACGCCGACAACAGCGAGAACGTGGTGAGTCTCAGCGAAGCAATCGTGAACCGCGCCGGTCGTACCGGCGGCACCTTCCTGCACACGTCGCGCACGCGCCCGAGCCATTTGCCACGCGAGCGCGTGCCGCAACATCTGACCGGATACGACGCGCCGATCAACGACGTCACGAAGGATGTCCTGAAAAACCTGGCGCACCTTGGCGTAGACGTGCTGATCCCCATCGGCGGGGATGACACGCTCAGTTACGGAAAGCGCCTGCACGACGAAGGAGTGAACGTCGTCGCAATTCCGAAGACGATGGACAATGACGTCTACGGCACCGACTACTGCATCGGCTTCAGCACCTGCGTGACGCGAACGATCGAGCTGACGCACCGCATTCGCACGTCGGCGGGCTCGCACGAGCGATTCCTCGTCATCGAGGTGTTCGGCCGATATGCGGGGTTTACCGCGCTGCTGCCGACGATGGCAGGCGCGGCAGATCGCTGTGTGATTCCGGAGCACGCGGTGAATGTGGAGCAGCTCACGGAGCTGCTCACCTACGATCGCAATCGGAACCCGAGCCGCTATTCGGTGGTGCTGGTGTCGGAGGGCGCGCACCTGGCGACGCAGGACGGCATGAGTTTCGAGAGCGAAGAAACGGACATGTTCGGGCACCGGAAGCTCGGTGGCGTCGGCGACAAGGTGGCCGCCGCGTTAAAGGAATACTCGCCGAAATACAACAACGGCCGCCGCATCGACGTCGTGAACCAGCGACTCGGCTATCTCGTGCGCTCCGGCGATCCCGACGCGCTCGACTCGATCGTGCCGATGGCGTTCGGGAACCTCGCGCTCGATCTGATCCTGAAGAAGCGCTTCGGCAGGCTAGTCAGCATCCACCGCGGATTCTACGACAGTGTACCGATTCAAAGCGTGACCTCGGAGAAAAAGGTCGTGGACGTTGCAAAGTACTATAACACGGAGCGACTGCGCCCGATCTACGACTTCGATGGTGCGCCGTTGTTCATCATGACGAGCGATTGAGGTCATATGCGGCGACACGTCATGCCACCATGTCTGGCCATCATCCTCGCCCCACTCGTCTTCGCGGTCCATACGGCACTCGCGCAGGTCGCCGCCCCACAGGTGCAACTCGACGGTGCTCACTACACGGGGATTGCAGGCCCCCGACAAGGCGAAGCCGTTTTCAAGGGGGTCCCTTTCGCCGCGCCACCCGTTGGCGTGCTGCGCTGGCGTCCGCCAGAGCCGCTGTCGCCATCGGGCACGCCCCGCGCGGCGACCGTAGTCGGTCCCTCCTGCCCGCAGGCACCGGTACTCATATCCTTCCGCAGGGGAATCGCCGCCGCCTTCGGCACCGCCGACAAGGTCGATACCACCGTGGTTCCGACCAGCGAGGACTGCCTCTCCCTCAACATCTGGACCGCGCACTGGAACGACCGCCGCACGCTGAGGCCGGTAATGGTATGGTTTCATGGCGGCTCGAACATGTTCGGAGAAGGCAGCTCAGCCGAATACGACGGCGCCGCGCTCGCCCGTCGCGGCGTGGTACTCGTGACCATCAACTACCGCCTTGGCGCGTTAGGCTTTCTCTCCCACCCGGCGCTCACCGCCGAATCGCCGGACAAGGCATCGGGGAACTACGGCCTGTTGGACCAGGTTGCGGCCCTGCAATGGGTGAAGCGGAACATCCGTGCCGTAGGGGGTGATCCCGGCCGGGTGACGATCTTCGGCGAGTCCGCCGGATCCATCGACGTGCTGGCGCTTATGGCCTCGCCCCTGTCCACGGGTCTCTTCCACCGCGCCATCGCCGAGAGCGGAACGCCGATGGGGGCGTCGCAGTCGCTCGTGCAGGCCGAAGCCGCCGGGGTGGCCCTCGCCCGGTCGTTAGGCATCGACTCCACGGCAGACGTGCTCGCCTCGCTCCGCCGCGCCTCGGCGCAGGACATCATAGCCGCTGCCGGCCGCCTGGTGTTGGCCGGACAGTACACTCCGGGTCCCATAGTCGATGGATGGGTGCTTCCCGAGCGGCCGGGAAAGGTCTTCGACGACGGGCGCCAGAACGCGGTACCGCTGCTCATCGGTAGCAATGGGCTGGAAATGTCCACGCTGCGCACCTATCTCCCCCGCATTCCGCGCACGACCGACGCCTACGCACAGTGGGTGCGCGCAACGTTAGGCATGGCGGCGCCGCGCCTGCTTGCCCTCTATCCCCCGGCCACCGACGCCGGGGTAGATGATGCGTTGGTGCGCCTAACGACCGATTTGTTCATCACCTGCCCGTCGCGGTACGTGGCGCGCGCGGTCGCCCGGGCCGGCCAGCCAGCGTATCTCTACCTCTTCACCCGTGTGCTGCCCGGTGGCGCCAAGCTCGGTGCGTATCACTCGGCCGAAATCGGCTACGTGTTCGGTAACCGGACGTCGTGGCTCCCGAACGATGCGGTGGACGATTCATTGGCCGCCACCATCGGCGACTACTGGGTACGATTCGCCACCACCGGGAATCCTAATATGGCCGGTCGTCCCGAGTGGCCCACGCACGATGCGGTGAGTGACCGCTCGATGGAGCTGGGCGATCGCGTCGCTTCCCAATCGGGCGTGCGTCGGGAGGCGTGCGACCTGGTGGCGCTCGGTCTGAGGATGCAGCATCGATAATGGGCGGCTGGTGGCGCGCACAGGAGTCACGTGTCTAGAAAACCCGTAGCACCGCACGGGGCCCGATGCGTGACTTTCACATCGCGAGCGTCCACCAGTCGATTGCGTCCTCACATAGTGATTCATGAGTCAGACGGCATCGGGCGTGGGCCAACGTCTTGCAATGGTACGCCGGTTAGTAGCCCCCGGCCCGTCCCGCCGCATTGCGTTTGGCCTGGGAACCGTCGCATACTTCGCGGTCCGCGATCGTGACGTTTATCCACAGGCTGGGTTGTGACAACATGACGAAGGTCATACGCGTTCGAACTGCAAGCCGACGACTGCTGCAGTCGACTATCTTGGCGATAGTGGGTGGCTTCGGTATAGGCAGTATTCCTGTAGGCCAAGGGCTCGGAGCGCAGACCGCCGCACCGACGTTCACAAAAGACGTCGCACCCATTCTGTACCGAGACTGCACGAGCTGCCACAGGCCCCGGGGGCTCGGTCCCATGTCGCTCCTGACATACGAGGAGGTACGCGAGAGGGCCGCCGACATTCTTGAAGCGATCGGCTCCGGGTTCATGCCGCCGTGGCACGCCGACGCCCCACACGGAACGTTCCTCAACGACCGACGGCTCTCGGTCGCCGACAAGCAGACGATAACCAAGTGGGCGGATGCCGGCGCACCCCGCGGCGATGCGAACGATATGCCGCCGATGCCGATGTATTCGAATAGCTGGACCATCGGCACGCCCGACGTGGTCGTGGCGATGCCGACCGAGTACGACGTGCCTGCCAAGGGCGTTATAGAATATCAGTATTTCGAAGTCCCCACGAACTTCACCGAAGACAAGTGGGTCCGGGCCATCGAGATCCTGCCGGGGGCGCGGGAAGTGGTACACCACGTGCTGGTCTTCGCCAGCCAGCCGGAACGCACGCCGCCGCCGACCGCCGCCGCAGGCGACTCCCCACGCGGGCCGCTGGTACTTCGTCGGGACGATCATGCGATTCCCGAGCCGCCGCCGACCACTAACGACAAAAAGGAAGACGAGCGCGGTGTGAGCGCCCTTATCGGGACCACCGCGCCCGGCACAAACGTTCTCACCTTCCCAGAAGGCACGGCCCTCCGCATCCC
>ENA-ORBV01012236-ORBV01012236.1-microbial-mat-metagenome-genome-assembly--contig:-NODE-12236-length-13280-cov-5.582443_pt1 | contig 13280 bp, 3 predicted proteins | sample MGYA00237777_ERZ505514 | MGnify/ENA primary metagenome ERZ505514 (study PRJEB26160, sample SAMN06269048) | microbial mat metagenome | isolation source: Oligotrophic lake microbial mat | place...
ATACGAGATTCGCCTTAGTCTCGTGGGCTCGGGAGATGTGTATAAGAGACAGTAACGGTGATGTTCAGCAAAAATTGTTTTGTTACTTTTGCGAAGGAAATTCTGATTTTGTGCGTAATTGTACTGATTCCCACGTGATGTTATGTTTCACTCGTCGAAGGCCCTTAATGCCCAAAAAGTATGACGAATGACCACGTCAGTGTATGTCAATAGAGCAAGACGTATTAGCCGGACTACCAGTTGGCTACGTTTGTGGTCCGGTGCGTACCAGCACAACATCGTTTCTACAAGTAGATAGCTACGAGCTTGGTAGTAGCTCTACTACTAGTCCCTGGGCCTGAAGGTGCTTGTTGATGTCATACGTACTATAGGATACGCACGGCTTCTCCCGTAGTTGTCCCATTTGGAACTCTCCCGTTCGTGGGCTTGCTTGCTATCCTGGGAGATTAGCTGGCTAAACTGTAACAATTGACGTAGCAGAATGAATTTCATCATGCATCACTCGCATGGGATGTGTGAGTGATGTGTGATTGTTTCCTGCATTCATTGTGGAGATTGTTTCCTGCATGCATTATAGAGACGAAGGAGCTGTGTGACCTCACTACAACGTCAGGAGACCTTGACGATTGATTGACAACGTCAGGAGTTCTTGACGATTGATTGTCTGGATGTCTTCAGCTAGTATAGCTGGTATGATGTCCGTCATCCAAGATGCTGCCGGAGTAAACTTCTAGTTGTTTTTGGCAGCCAACCCCCCCATCTGCACGGGACAGTGCGGATCGAAATGGAAGCCATCACCAATTGAACAACAAAACTAGCCGTCGACCAGAAAGAAGATGGGGGGCACGAAAAAAGTCGACAGATGACCACACTATACAAACATGGTCCTCTGGTAGCTTTGGGATGATGATTTAATCTTGAGAGTTATGTTGGAGATGGCCTGTCTTTCGTGTTGATCATGGTGTACGATGCAGAGCCTCCTCTCGAACAGCGAACCCTAGGTTTGTATTTTGTGCTCTTCGGGGTTTACACAGTGGCTCTTGCTCCCTAGTTGTTGTTAGCCAGCCGCGGTGCTGCCGGTGCTACTTTACTCATGCTGCTGTTTCTGATGGTTTATGACCGGCAGGTTTGTCGTTCCTCGTCCAAACAGGCTATTATCGACGAGATGTTTGAACCTCCGTTTACATGCTCGCCAGGTAGGTTTCACCAACAAGCTGGTCGAAAAACACGGGGAAACCATTCCGCAGGCGCCTCTTTGTATTCACCGCACAATGACAAAACGCTGGGTCGACCCGCCAGGCGAGAACCCTCCGAAAAAAGGCTATAGTCGTCACAACCAGAAGGATGGTCATGCCACCTGGTATAATTTTGTCTCGCACCGCACATTATGCAGGGCAAGCAGATCCTCGATTTAAAAAGTCAATGTACCTACTTTTCTCCCCTTTCTCGAAGCGACTATGAAGAACAATGGCGATAGCGAGCACCTGCTTTCCCAACCCCCGTCTTGGACTACCACTGTTTGAATGGAATCCATTCGCAACTGCATGGAGATACATCCACGGATTTGGACCAGATATAGAGGATGACACCAGTCCATGCTGCTTTTTCCCGCACTCTCGTGATGCAGGGTTACCGTAGGACAAGAGCAAGAAGAGCACTTATGAAACCATGGAACGCTCCCTGTGATGGGATGTGTGTGCGTCGTTTTGTGTGCACAGTGCCATGCATGTTGCGTCGTAAATGTTTTGCGCGACCAACCCAGTTCGTAAGTTTGTTATTGCTCGCCGTAAAAGAAAAAACCCTCACCGCAGAAACCTAACCAGTTTTCGTACTGTCGCCCCGACAGTAAATAGAGGAATCGCGCTAGATAAGAAAGTGCCGACCAAGGAAATTCACCAAGAGAACATTGATTGGGTGGTTCCAGTACGACCGCCCTGGAACACTGTTGTTTGTAAGAAAGGGGCTTCGAGCTGTGTACTACTACCTCGGAGTGGGTGTAGTGGTTCGCAAAGGAAGCAGTTAAAACGATGTGAGGAACCTAAGTGCAGCGAGAAGGGTAACACGAGTTACCCGTCAGCCATCTTGGTTCCAGTTATTTGAAGTTTCCGAAGACCACCGGTTGGCAAGATAACTGGTAGCCGTTGGTTTAGCTGGTATTGTACATGATTGCGAATACATCCACTGCCTGGTTTGCCCTCCGAAGGAAGGCAAGTAACCAGTCTGCCTGCTTCGCAAGAACCAATTAATGTCCACCCTTGTTTGCGGGGGAAGCAGAGAGAGCAGAGCAGAGATGTATAGTTAGTAATACAAAGCAATAAAAAGCAAGGTAATATCTCATAAAGCATTGCCACCGACAAAAAGATCGTACCAACAAGAGAAGAAAAATATATCGCCATGCCCGGAATATATCCACCAATCCCTGTCGGAGAAGACGTCGAGCTTGAGTTATCAGATATCTTCTGCAACAACAGACATCGCTCCAGCAACAACGCAGGGAGTTCCACCAGCCTTACTTGCCCTGAAAGCGGGAGCGACAGCCTTGTCTCGCAATTCAATGCATCCGTCGCCAGTAGTATGGACGGCGACATTGCCGCATTTTTCTTGGAAATGTGCCATGACAACGTAGAGAGTGCGGCCGCACTCTTCAAAGAAACTCTTCAGGACGACGTCAAAACATACCAGGAGAGAACCGAAACTACCAAGATTCAACCACAGTCTCCAAAAGTAGTAGTAAAGCGTGGGGATGGCGCACCACGTTCGCCTCCACCTCCGCGTCATCGTCGCAAGAATTCTCGTCAAATCCCAAAGCTCTACAAGCCCATGGACGCTGCAGAAGCCCCCACGGTCTCAGCCCCGCCAAGGTTTCGCAGTGACCATTCCCGGTACCACGCCGTGACCCGTGCACAACGATCCTCTGATTCTCGTCGATCTCTCATGAGGATGGAGGGCCGCTCCAATTCAGACCGTCAGTTGTTGCGCACTGTAGATCGCCGTTCACAGATGGCACACATTCACCCCCTTCAGCGTACTAGCACAAAAAGCCTCGGCAGCATCCGGGTCGATCGCCGTTCGCAAATGGCATACATTCAGCCCCTGCAGCAGCGCAACAGTGCTTGGAGCAACCATAGCAGCCGCCAGAGTCGTCCCATCGGTCGCTCCAAGTCGGACCATAATCGTCGCTCTCAAATGGCCTACATCAAAGCCGCCAAACCTAGCCGTAGTACAAGGAGCTTCCACAAGGAAGTAGAAGACGACTGCGATGACTATTGCTGCAAGGATTCTCCCACACAATTTGACGAGTACTACATGCACTACTGTCAGAAAAATGGCCCAAAACCGGCCAATCGTCGATCGTCCTCGTCGGCTGTCTCCTCCTCCTCGGACACTCGCAAGCGCAGATCTTCCCTGGTAGCCAATGCCACCAGACGCCTTAGCATTCCTAGGAATATGGGCCGAAACTTGTCGGGACGTGTCATTGAGAGATTTGATCCTTCCGGCAGGGCTGCTTAAGTCATTCATACATACAAGGGACAACAACTGATATGCCTGGCAAACCCAACAGCGCTAGCACAACAATATTGTGCTATCCTGTTGCACGAGCCCGGGCTGCTACTAGAGCCGCTCGAATTTGTTTAAATAATACTCAAATCTAATAACTATTCCTTTGATCCTCATGTGCACGTGGTCCGATGTAGCTTGCGGAGCCGGTGTGCGCGTTTGAGAGGGCAGAATGAAATGAGCCAATGCGCGTTCTAACTAATCAATCAACGCGCACACTTTGCCAAAATCTCAGTCATATCTGTGACCCGCACGACGTAGTGATGAGAAGATCGACCAGATCTATCTCGCTTCATCTTTCCCACCCCATTTCGAGTGGTTTCGCTTCTGCATGTTTAGGTTCTCGATCTCACAAAAAACCAAGCAAGAGGTGTGTGTTTGTTAAAACCCTCCACATCCTTTTGATTTTGTTAGAATCAACCCATCCCATCATTCCTACTACTAGCTAGTAGCAAGGTCTTTCGCCACTATTATCATGGCTCAAATCACACGAACACCTCGTTCCTCCTCCACTAGCAAGGCTTGTTCCTCCTGGATTGCCAAATGTCGTTCGTGGGCCATCAAATTAATGATGCTCGTCTTGAGTTTTTTGGCAGTTCGGACAGCTTGGCGATTTCAAAACAGGCCTTTGACAGTAATACCCCCGACAGCCAAAACCACAGTTCCCTTTCTCTTGGAGAATCCCAAAGTTCACCCCCAAGTCCAAGCCATTTTGAAGGCACAACGCTTGGAAACGCAGGATGCTTAATACACTCCTACCGACACTGCGGCAGGTGCTGCCGGAGAGGGCGGATTTGACCCGTATTCGTTACAAAAGAAAAGACCAGACAGTGGCAGTGGCAGTGACAGTGATGAATCCACCAATACCGAAGAGACAGAGGACACAAGCCAAGAGGCATCCACCACAACCACAACCAAGGAAGAAGAAGAAGACCCGACGGCGACCCAGAAATTTGACACGGATCGTCCCATTCTCCTCTTGAGTTTGCCTCTGAGTCATGACTTGGTATGGCCACGATATTTTGAATGTGCCGATGGTCGTCACAATCATGATGTTGGGGAAGGACACCCACCCGATCAAGGAGGTCGCTATTGGACGCCACCCAATTTTCACGGCACCCGACATCCTCTTGGCAAATGCATGTATGACAATTTGCAACAAATCAAAGTCATGCAACAAGTGACCGTCAATACGCACGTCAATTGGAATATTACCCACAATTGTGGCAAATTTAAAGTGTGGTCGGAATTACAATACTTGACCCCGGGTATCACCAAATCCAAATATCGTCATGGACCCAAATGTTTTGATCCCGTCTTGTATCCGGGCGCCTTGGAACAATTGTACAAGGCCATGCCTCATGCCACCATTGTGACGCTGCGCTACCAAAATCCCGCCGAACAATGGTTTGCGTATTTGCCCAAGGATTTGAAACAACTGTGGCGCAATGTTTGCAATCCTCTACACGGAATGGCCTTTCCTTCGTTATCCTTGCTCAAAAAGAGTGACTATATTCAATTTTACAAAATGTATTATCAAACCATTGATGATTTTGTGGAACAGCACAGCAATGGTGGAGATGGATGGACCCAAGTGGTAGTGAACATGGATGCCACGACGACTACTAGTGCGAGCGACAATACGGAAGAAACGGGTAGTATGTTACAAGATCGATTGGGAATTCCCTCTCATTGTTGGGCTGATGCTGTAAAAGGAACCATGATTCAACCGGCGTGGCTGGACACACACGTCGAGGAGCCCAAATTTGTTCCACGTCCCAATGATATTCAATTTCCCATTTTTGTCGCGTCCTTGCCCAAAAGTGGAACGTCGGCCGTATCGTCGTATTTCAAATGTGGCATGGGCAATTGGACCGCCAAACATCATTGGACGACACCGTCGGCATCGACGCTGGAAAAACCATTGGAGAATATTCCCATTGGCAAATGCATGAAGGACAATCTAGAACAACAAAAGAAACATGTCTTGGCAGGTTGTGGGACTGCACGGGTCTGGAGTGATGCGGGATACATGACACCCCCCTCGGAATTGAAAAAATTGCAACGACAACAACAACATGGTCTCTACGGTGCTAGTGGGGATGCCAGTACTGGCGATCATCTAGAAGACGAAGACGAGGAGGATAATGCACCGAAAGAACAACCGGTTTGTTTTTATCCAACCCTCCACGGCGGTTTGGAAGCCTTTGCCAGTGCGTATCCTCGTGGGACCATTTTACAAGTCGTACGAGATGTGACCGATTGGGTGGAATCCGCCTCCAAATGGAGTGGCAACTTGTTGGAACGGTGGTCGAATTTGGAGCAGTGTACGGGATTTCCTCCTCCCGAATCCACACAAGCCGTGTGGGAAGATTTTTATCGTCAACACACGCAACGTGTGCGCGACTTTGCGACCAAGCGACCCAATATGACGTACATTGAACTTCCCTTGTCGAAACAAACGGGAGAACTGCTGCACGATATTTACGGATTTCATCCAAGCTGCTGGAAGTAGGAGAACATAAGCTAATGGCGATAGCGGGGAAGAAATAAAAACCATAAAAAAACAGCTTTTACACAATTCTGACGCTTGGCGACAGTGGCTTCTCTGCTCTACCAGCCGACCACAATAAGGAAGTTTAAGAATGGGGTTTGATAAGGCCATGCCATCGACGGACGAATCTCGATTTTGAACACCTCATTCCCCCCCGCGCTGTATAAAGCAGTATTAGGACCACTACAACAAACCGATCACTAAGTCTTTTTTTCCGTAAAATCAAATAAACAATAATGACAACCTAACCCCACCGTATGCGCGGAGACTTACGTCTCTGGTTCCATGCGCTTTCGTTTCCTGGGATGCACCGGCTGATCGTTGCACCAACGATCTGGTGACTCCAGCAAGAGACCGTATAGAATGCTAAGAGTATCGGCGCGATGGGCCTCAAGATCAGCAATCCACGACCACTTGTTGATGCCGGATAAAAGTGTGAAGAAAATTCCTTTGACATTATCTGCAGAGTGATAGGAGTACAACTTCTTTAGGAGGCGCGTAGATCTCTTGAATGCCAGGGTTTCCGCTTTGGCTCGTGCAGTCTTCACCTCCATGATAATTAGCACAAGGTCACCTCTTGTTGTTCTTTTGCTACCCAGTCGTCTTATTCCATGTTCGTTCACCCAGCAGGCGTATTGGATCTTTTTGGAGCATTCAAAATCGACGTATCGGTGGTGCTTTCTATCGCTTGCAGGCATGTCGCTAAATGCGACAATCTGCTCGAAGGGTTCACCATCAATGGGCAGGCCGTACATTTTGACGGATATCTTTTTCAATGTAGTGTTTTTATCACATACACTGTCCAAAATCAGAGATGGAAGGCCATCTATATGTTCGTTGTCCAAGATTTTTCCTTGTAATTCTAGTGACTCGACGGATTTATTGTTTTGCAGGTCTCTGAAAAAAGTACCCAAACTTTTGATTTCAAATGCGCCACGCACCTTAAGATGCCGAACGAAAGGCAGCATCCTTGCCATAAATTGAAGTTGAGCGCCTTCGCCGGTTATGGGGTGATGGTCGATATCCAACGTGTTGATTAGACTTCCTCTGATAGGATTGGCAAGAAGGCCATCCAATACAGACGGCAAAATCTCTTCGATGGGTCCAGGCATGCTCTTCAGGGATATATCAAGCTCTGTTTGGGCTGGCTTTGACGCCAGGTAGTCCTTGATGATCTGAACCATCCCATCGGGAAAGCTCACGACTGACAAAGTTAGGGAAACGGATTCAAGAAGTGCCCCGCCTTTGACTATGCAGTCAATTATAGAAACGCCAACCTCGACTGTGTCGTCATTAAAACGGCAATTCAGGGTTTTCAGTCGAGGTAAGACTTTCTCTATAATATTTTCATATCCAATGAGGAGTCTGCTCATTCCCCCTAAACTAAGGGAGTCGCAGCCTTCTTGAGGCAAATTGTCGGTAAGATATTCAAGTATGCCCACAGGAGCATCCTTTTTAATTAGGCACAGAAATAGTTCGCCACACAATGTCTGAGCTTGAGACGAAGAGAACTTGTTCAAAAGGGCTTTGATTACATCCAAGGATACAATTTCACAACCAGATTGCTCTCTTGTGCGTAAAAGTCTGAAGAAAGGCGTGCATCCCGTTGCGCCCCACCTCGTGCACACACAATCCTTGACTAAATAGCTCGCAGGGCTGAATTTGGGCAGCAGCCAAACTAGGGTCTGATCCGAAACCAAAGAGAGACGGCAGGCCAATTGTAGCAAGCTTGGAAAATCTCCTTGCTTTTGGGTGATGGCGCTTGGACATAATTTGTAGATGCGATTCAAAAACGCCACGTCCAAATTACTCCAAATAAAAAATGTCAAGGGAACAAATGAGAGATCCAATGTGAGGTTATTAAAGCACTCAAAGAAACCAGCAGCCAGAAAGATTGGATCGAGTGCCACCCTAAACTTTTCAGACGCCAAGGTAGGAAACTTCTCCAATAGTTCCACGACTTTGTTGACGGTGTTGACCATTTCCATCACTTGGGTCCGCGAAAAATGAATTCGTTCTTGTCGTTCGAATCTAGTAGGGTGTAGGGGTGGTTGCCAGCATGGGTTTTCTCGAAAGTGGCCTGCAATCGTTTCTCTCGCCTCTTCAATTGTCACGGCGTTGTCTTCAAGAGCAGCATCATCTTGGATGGTGGGAGCATCAGTCATGATTTATGTATATTTTTGATAATTCTTGTTTGTGAAAATGATAGAGCCAGCGCAAACTCTATTTTTGTGCTTTGACAAATGTCCGTTCGTCAAGTCTTTTCCAAGAGCTTGTGATGGGCGATGCACTGCTAGCTAGCTAGCTAGTAGAGTAGGAACTACTGGTGGCACCTTGAATTATTCAATGTGGATGTTTAAAAGAGGGCCTTAAAAGAGACTGGAAGCGAGGTTGCTGCTCATTTATGAGGTGCACGCACCGCGATGATCGAGCGCCATCGTCGACAACTTGTTGGCCGGAGAGCGGGCCCATGTGCGTATCAAGTGCCAGCATTTGATCCCAAAAGAGCACATGTGCTTGTCTCAAAGGGTTGATTTCAGAGGAAAATAGCTGAAATGAAATGACGCGGATCACACTGAAATGATTCCCAATGAAGCTGCATGATTTGTTTGCTGAATCATTGCTGAATCATTGACCAAAGCAGACAAGACACTCAAAAATCAATCCATCAATGTCACCTTGAAAGAATGAACAAGAATCATCCCTTTTGCATTTGGAGATCAGCATGAAGTTGAAAAAAAAAATTGAAGATAAGATGATCCAGATCAAAACAACTGCTAGTAAGCAAAGCAAAGGGGCTGGAAATGAAATGTGCTCAATTTGTTTAGTCTGCTAGTCATCTCATTGTCAAATTGCAAAAAATCTTGATGGTGCGCACATTGGTCAAACGAATCACAAACATCACATGAGTAAATTTGACTGAAGCAATTTGTGTGCCAAAGCTCAAATGATAAAAGCCATGACAACCCTGCAATTTTTGTAAGGTTGTGTCTGTGACCAATGAACATGACGTGTGCAAAGCAGGTTGTGCATCGTTTGTTTCAAAGTGTTTCATCTTTGCCAGTGCGCGGGTTGAACTCTCACTTTTTCAATTGCATGTTGTTTTCCAAGTGCACTGCAGTGATTGAGATGCAGTGTTTTCTGCACTGCTATTCCAATGGCCCCAATTTGTCTAAACATTTCAACAACAAGGATGTCGCTTTCTCAAATGCACAAAACTGCAGTGGGCCTACACAATAAATTTTGTTTGCTGAAAGACCATGATCAATTTGTTCTGTTAGCTTTCAAACAGTGTGTTCAACTCTCCAGTCCAAGAAGCTTTGAGGTGCAGAGGGTTCTTCTTTCTGCTACACCCTAGATGAGTCAAAGATCAGAAAATTGTGACAGAACAACATCAAGGAGAACAAAAGAACATGTTTTTTTTTAGCAAAGGGTGGTGAGCAACAAACATGTCCTTTTTAGAACACAGGCATGTGGTGTCCCCTTTGTCCTTGCTTTACCAAACCAACTGCATCCATCAGCTACAATTGGTACCCGGAAAGCTTAATCAACTGTGAACATTGACATCAAGACAGGTCGATGCTGGATCAAAAGGGGAGACACAATTGGTGGGCATGACACAAGGACCCCGGTTATGGAGTCATTGTCGCAGCAGAATCAAGAGTCACATGACAGTGAGCATACTTTGGTGGGTGCCATTGGAACAACACAGGCAAAACCATTGTTGTTGGTTGTCCTAACTGGATCTTAGTTGCCAGACTGTTGCATACAAAATGGGTGATTATTTGTGGATGCTAGGAGGGCAAAGCAACAGTGCCAACCATGGCCTTCTCCCAATGCCAACACATCAACATGATGATGTGCCAGAAAGCTGCATTGGCATTGAATGTCAGAATGACATGTTCACAGAAATGTGCACCAGTCAAAAAAATTGGTGTTGCAATGTTGGAATTTTGTGGGGTCTTTGCATGGCACAATGGTGAATGCTCAAGTGACGCATTGCATCACTTCACAGCATTGGTGTCACATTTGCAAATCACTGCACTTCCCTGCTCTGGAGCAAGCTGTGCTGAGACTTGATGACAACTTCCTCAGAGGGATTTCCAAAGTCTTGTGGGACATTTTTGAAACCCCCAATGGTTTCGAATGTCAAATCCTAGGGGGTTTCAAAAGCCTCTTTTAGTTGTCTTGTTTTGCCAGGCAAATGTTTGTCAATTCACGGGGATTTCTTAAAAACCCTCTCCAAATGTGAGGGGGGTCAATGGAAAAGAGAGGTTTTTCAGAAATGTTTTGAGGTTTTCACATCACATGATCAATGTGCAACAGCTGCAAAAGGTTGTCAGAACAGTTGATCCTCGGAAGATCACTTGCTCAGACTCAATTGGCAGGCTGAAGAGATTCTTGAGAACCATTTGACAAAAATTGTTGCATTGGCCCCAATGCCGCGTTTGCCCCCCCAGTGTGGCTGTGGTGGCCAGTTTGTGCAAACGTTCAAAAGACGTTGTTCACGGGGTTCAAACCTCTGAGAACGAAACATTTGTGATTGGCATTGAAAAAGATGATTTCAAGAGGAAGCCAGCTTCTGGAAAAAGGGGCAACAATTTGTGACAAAAGAAGCAAACCAAAACAGAAGACCACACAAATTCACCATGGAGCTACAGCACAGTGACAATGGTACGATTTCACCCGTGATTCAATCCACGAATTGGAGTCGTGTCCCGAGTTCTAGACCAAGAACTGATGTGCGCCCTGAAGGAAAAGACACAAGATCCAATGCGGAACACAATGTGGAACGGAAATGAGAGTTCCCACGACATGTTCTATCACGATGTTGCACAATCCTGCGGGCATGTGGTGACAAGAGCATCTCACCATGACAAAACATGCGCACCGTGCAAGCAATCTTGCCAACGAAGATGTCGATCTTGTTGGAAAACATGGAGCTATTTCTGTGGCAGTGCAATCCTCATAACTTTCAAATTTGCGTGCAAAAGCATCTGTTCTTTTGGCGAAACATTAGAGTAGGAAAGTTTCTTTTCTGAAGCATTGTTTGCTGCATTTTGTCCTTTGGTTTGGTTGATTTGACGGTGAGGAATTATCGTTTGTCAAGAGCTAGCACATATGCCTCTGCAGGTTGCAAAAAAATGTTGAAGATTGTGATGTGAATGTCTCCAGGAACATCTGATGGATGGACACATTTGTCAAGGATGAACATTTTCTCACTGCTGCAATGTCCAGTTTTGGCAGCTTGCTTGTTGTCCCATTTGCATCAACACAACGTGTTTTCCTAACTTGTCTTTGGAACAAAGCACACAGTTTGCACATAAGCATTGGAATCACATCAAACAGCAAAGATTGACTGATTTGGTATGGCAATTGTTGGTGTTGTTTCTCAGGCTAGCACTTTGGAAACAAACAGAATCAATTCCTTTTTTGTTTGTCCTCACAGTTTTTCCAGTGACACAAAAGCTAGGCAAACATTGCACCTAGTAAAATCTGTGGAAACTTTGTGTGTTGGGCTGACTCTTTCGTCATTGATTGACTCATCAGTGCCACGGGTGGTCTGCTTTGCATGCACCTGGAAACGGGGTGTGTGTCCACACATTGGAATGGTTAAAACAGCATTTTGTGCCAGAACCCCTTGGTTCATTTGGCACAGCACATCATGAATTCATGTCACAGTGAACTCTTTCATGTGGAAAGTTCAAAAGAGGTCATCACTTGGAATCTCAATGTGCAGAGTGCACTGTGACCCTCCCATGTTCAGCACACACAACGACTGCGAAGGAACAACCCAAGCAATCTCTCTGGCCATGGCCACATGGGATGCACGTGTGGTCTGACCAACCAAATGTGGCATGCTCTGACTGCATCTCCTGTTGTGTGGACGCACATGCATGCTGTGAGAGTCATCATGTGGCGACCAACATGATTCACTCAAATTTTGCTCAATTGATGGTGCAACTCAACAGCCAGCACAGTGGAATCAACTCTTATCCATGATGTCCTTTGTCAATCTTTGTTGCAATTCGAAGCATCAATGAAGGGCTGCTCACTCAACCGAACAACTCTGCATGCCCAAAAAAACAGCAGTGGAAGTTGTGAACAAAGATGTGTTGGTCTGCTCTTGGAACCCACCCATGTCTCACCCATGTTCTGACGCAACAAACCATGTGAAGGCATGTTAACCAATTGACACATCATTTGCTTGCTGCGCAGCACATGGGGGGAATGAAGCACATTGTTTGCATGACATCATTTGGCTGGTCAAAACATCCTTTTGTGTCAGTGCCCATTGGTCAATTTGACATGGAGCAAACAGGGGAATCAAACAATGTTGTGCGAATCTCCGTGCAGAAACTGTGTGGATGCAAGCAATGTTGGGACCTCAAGACTTCTGTCTTCACAAGCTGGCAAAAACTGTGCAAGATGCTTGCAAACCCCCAAAGGCCCTGTGCAGCAAATGCCACCACAGCATTCACAGCTCTGCTACTAGCTGCACCTCAGAGTAAAAATGGATTTTTCTCTGTAAAATTAATAGCTACATTTTATTTTTAACCCCGAGGTGCAGAGGGTTGTGATGACAGGGAAAGGTTAGCAGTTTCTTTTTGCCGAATCTTGGATAGCGAATCGCGAACCCCGTAGAACATCTTGATTCTCGTAGACTTGCGCGGGCCCTGACTAACGGACATTTGTACAGTTGCCGCGAGCTCGAGACCTGTTAATTTTGTCGACAGGAGGTCAACTACTGTGTGTGAACTTACAGTATTTGATGCGGGACATAAGAAAGTACTTCGAGTAGATCTTACTTTTCAACCAGCTTCGGTCATTTGTATGATTCGGAAACTGAAATGATGACTATTTCTCAGTCTTGATCACGTCTTCGTGTTAATCCTACGTACGTGCCTGGCACATCTAGTAGTAACCCGGTAGATTCACGTCTCAATTTATTTGATTGTTCTCCGGTTTTGGTACCAGAGGTCTACGTAAGGTTTTGTTGTAAAGGGTACTTTTACTAAATTAGTACTATCGGGGGTGGTACAGTACTTGTACCGGTAGACTTATTCGAAAGGGCATCGGGAAGCAAAATTGAAAGAGTCATCTTTCTTCTTCCACAAAAACCAGATTGTCGGTTGCCACACTTCAATTATAAGTAAGCAAGCAAGTG
>ENA-ORBV01012237-ORBV01012237.1-microbial-mat-metagenome-genome-assembly--contig:-NODE-12237-length-13279-cov-26.567566_pt1 | contig 13279 bp, 11 predicted proteins | sample MGYA00237777_ERZ505514 | MGnify/ENA primary metagenome ERZ505514 (study PRJEB26160, sample SAMN06269048) | microbial mat metagenome | isolation source: Oligotrophic lake microbial mat | place...
AAGAGGCGAAGAAGCGACACCGGATCAAATGCAATCTGGAGGAGAAGGACCTACCTCCCCTTGAACCGATTAAGCCGGAAAAACCAAAGCAGAAGGGCAAGAAAATAGCCAAGAAGGGTGAAGGCGATGACGAAAGTGATGATGGCTTGCCGAGAGATCCAAACAACCCAGACCATGCCAGGGGAAAGTACTTCTCTGACCACACCATGGATGTACCGAATGCCTACTACGAAATCCCCCATCACTTTCACCGGAATCAGTATTGCATCTCTCAGTTGTTCAGTCTTAGCACGAAGGATGGTGCCACCGAATTTCTTGGGATTCCCGGAATGCCGGATCTATCGGATAGGATCCTTTGGGATATTGTGGAAGACAATGGCTTGGAGGACATTTTCAAGATGCGCCCAGCAGCCGACGCAGAAACATTTGAAAAGGTTACATCGGATTGGTTATCGTTTGTCTTCCCGTACTTCTTCAAGACAGTCCGCAAAAGAATTTCCTTGGGAGGGCACGATCCTACAACTGTGTCTTACTTGTTGCTCCGTGTAACGGAGATCAACAAGATTTTCGCCCACAGATCTGAGGAGCCACGTTCGGCGTTGAAAAAATTGATTAACCTGGTGAATTTGGTGCTGATCCCCAACCCCGAGAACATCAAAAATTTCCACGGTAAGGATAATGAAGATACCCTTTTTTCTATCCTTAGTTCGGCAAGGACGTCATTGGGCAACAGCTGCGTCACCTATCCACCTCTGGAGGTGTTGCGTTGGTATTCACTGGAAAGGATGCGTGATTCCCTATTGGGCAACAGTGGAATCACGTTTCTTATGGACCACTATGTGTACAAGATACCAAGGGAGGACCCAGAACCAGGAACGAATGAACCAGCGGCCACTGCTGCTGAAATTGCAACTTGGAATGAATACGACTGGGCGTCCTTCGGTGTGATGCTGGAGGAGAAAATGGTCGAGGTTGACTCACAAGATTCACGCAAGCCGGCATCAAGGAATCCCCTGATGAAATTGGACTCTTTGAAACAATTTGGCTTATGTTTGAAGCCTTATGGACGTCACGAAGGAGAGGGAATTTTGGTCCTGGAACGAAAGAAGCACAAGGGTGGATACCAAGGTTGGACGGTGGATTCCATGAACCGTGGTAACCCCAATCCAGATTCGCCAGACAAGAAGGTGAAGGCTTACAGGAAGACGTTGCAGAACACATTCAAGAATGATCGATACATCAAGGTGGAGCCTAACACGCACCTAGCCCAGCAATACCACCACCATTTCTACTGCATTTTCGAGCAAAACAAGTTCAAGGTGCTTGGCCACTTGACGGTTGATGGTCAAGCCCATGCACCAGGAACCACCCGAATAATTGACATCAGCCAGGACGTTCCATCATTGGATGGAACAGGCCGGCCGTGGAGGGGTGGCCTTATCAACAAGTATGGTGGCTTTTTCGCTGGAATTCTGAAGAAGCTACAAGCGAACAATGGGAACTTCTTCAAACCATTGAATCACATGCCCGTCATTGTGCATGCTTACGAGGTGGAGCGTCATGGCGGTTCATCGGTTCCCACTCTGTTGAGCATTCACCCCTTTCCTTTGTGTGGCGTCCTTGGTGCGGAGGAGAATGGCACTCACCCCTTTGTCAAGATGATGACCGACCAGATGGTGGAGTTTGTTTTGTTCTACAAGCGCAGCAATGAGACTTGGCCTGCCTAGAGAGATGTGTATTTGCGATGTCACAACAACGGACGGCCGGCCAACTACATGTTTTCGTGATGTCACAACAACATGTTGTGACTGTGACGTCACAATGACTGTTCTTATCACATAGTTTCCAAGCTGATTTATCCTTCTTATTAGCAACCATTATACTATTTCTATCACTTCTCTTTCAAAGAAGACGCAATGTACGTCACTTGTGTTCATTGCAGTAGTGAATTGCATGTGCAGAAGCCTAACTATGCAACATTCAAAGTAAATACTTAATTTAACAGATTACTTCTACATCCAATCCATGTCAAGGCTTGACTGTCCCTTTGTCATTCTGGTGATGGCCGGTTGCTTCATCTCCGCCATCATCTTTCTATCAGGTTCTCCCTGAGCCTTCAGCCTCTTGTACCTGCTCCTAGTTTCGATTGGTGCAAAGGAAACCATCTTTTCCAAGTCCAGAGCTGGTTCCACCGAGTCTTGTGCTCTAGCGATTTTGGCCTTCAGGGCGGCCAGAGTGGACCACAACTGCTCAATTGCCGCGGGATTGTCTTGCAGCATTGTAGCTATGTCCTTCACTTCTTTTGCCAACCGGTCCTCGATGTCCATGTTGCGGTCAGTTCTTGGTGGAGACACAATCGCGGGTAGCTTTGACTCTGGAATGTGAATGTCCTGGACGAGTCCACCAGCTGCATGAAGGGCTGCGGTGCCTGGTGGTTGCTGGCACTGCGACAGTTTTCTCTTTCTGTTCTGTTGCAGCACTCCTTTCTTGTTGATTTGAACCGGCACGGACTTTGGACCTTGGAAGTGACATCTTGGGGCAGCATGTTCCTCTGCCACCATCAGCATCTGCTCATACTCCTGTATGGTCACAATGAGAAGGTTGTTGTTTTGGGCTGCCTGAAACAGTGGCATTTTGTCATCTTCACCATCCCTCTTCCAGAAAAAATTGTACATCAGGCTCCATTTGATGTGGATGTGATGATAGCGCACCTGTCAGCAATAGAAGTTATTGTGACGTTACGATAACAAAGCAATCTGTAAGGAACGTTATTGTGACCACACGAACGCGTTCACATTTGTGTTATTGTGAAATCACAAAAACATTAACACACACACTCACCTGCAGCAAACAAGAGAAATGGACGCAGGGAATGCCTGTGAACTTGTGCCTGTTGCAGTCGCAATCCACCACATAACCAACATGCTTTCCATCCGGATCGTAATATGGTTTGAACCTTATTCGCCGAATTCTTCTAAATTTCACCACAGGACTAAGGCTATGGCAAGAATCACATACAAATTCTTCGGAACATTCTTCACAAAAGGTGTTGGAACCAGGATTTCCCTTGTGAACCACTTGAATCTCCTTCCTGCTCTCAGGGTGCAACAGGTAATCCTTTGTTCGCTTGACGTTTTGACCTAATTGGTTCTCGCACAACTGACAAACATATTCTTGAGTGGGAGAGTTCCTAACAGAACTGCACCGCTTGTGGTAGTCTTCGAACACTTTCAGTCTGTGTCTGTCCATCCGAGATTCCTGTTGATGATCCTGCACCGCAAGTGACTTCAACAAGGTCATGCTTGGAATCACCTTGTCCGTTGACTTGTACTTGAGAGTCTGATTCACCCCTGGGCCACGACAAAAAGGGGAAAAGACTTAATGTCAGAAACGTTGTGTTATCGTGACAACACAAAACCGGTTTGATATTGTGACGTCACAAAAACAGCAATTTGATTTGACGGCCGATATTGTGACATCACGATAACTGCTTCACTAACACTTACCCTCCAAGGCAGAATTGGAACGGTAATCCAGAGTGCGCTTTCCATTTCGCAAACAGATGAGGAACCTTTTCTTGTGCGGCAAAACATTGTTGAGTAGGAAGTTGTCCAACACCATGGCATTGTGACGAACGTCCTTGTCCTCTTTCTCATCAGTGTGCAAATCGTACAACCATTGTCTTATTGCTTTTTCCGATAACAAAAATTCCTCCAATGACTCGACTCCTCCTATCTGGAACCAAGTGAAGCAGGTAATCTTGAATGTGTGCAAGATGTCTTTGACTCTTTTCTTGTCTTGCCTGCGAATTTTGCACTTCAAACGTTCCAATCCCTTGTTTATGAGATGGTACATGCAGAGACCATGCTTGGCTTCTGGGTAAAAATCTTCCTGGTTGTTATCGAAAGCCCCGTACATCTGCCTGTCACCATCCGTAAGGACAAGTTGGGTTCGTGAAAGACTTTCCTTTCCAAGCAGTGTTGGCAGACAAGTGCCGAAAATCCATTCCATCACCCACGCCTGCTGCGATGGCATGAACACCCTGATGGGAGTGAAGACATTCATGTTCTGATCCACCGCTGCGCCAATGCCCAAAGGCCTGCGTTCGCAGTTGGTCTGCATTGTGACATCAAACATAAAGACTTCAGGGTGCATTTCGAAGAGTCGCACCTCATCTTCGCGGCACCAGGCAACCCCTAGCAGAATCTGCTCATTGACCTGTGAAAAGCGTGTGACAACACATAATCAGATGATATTGTGACGTCACAAAAACGGCCCAACAGCAATCATCCGGCATTGTGACTTCACAAAAACAGCCCAATGGTAAACATCCCGGTATTGTGACTTCACAAAAACAGCCCAATGGTAAACATCCCGGTATAGTGACTTCACGAAAACAGTTAAAATACCCGGTTTTGTGATGTCACAAAAACACCAATAAACACACTTACAGTGAGATCTCCCTGCACCGAGTCAAGGGCATAACCAATGTCAAGCAGCTCATGCATCTTGTCATAAAGAACGTGTTCAGGTTTGACCCCCTTCTTCAATCTTCCCGTGTGATAAAGTTTGAGCCCTTCCTTGACAAGATCACCAGCAAGTTGGGTGAGTTCCTCTTCCGTCAGCTCTGTTTCATCATCAGTGACCTCCTCTCCCCTGTTCTTCTTTGCGACTGCCTCCTGCATTTTTTTCTTCAAAAGTTCCTCTCTTTCCTGTGCCTTGCTAACAGCGAGAAGTGAAGTTTCTGTCACGACATGATAAATAGCAATGTAACGCTTTTTCTTCAACCTGACCTCTTCGTTCAAGTAGTCTATGAACTGCGCGGCATTGGACTTCTTCTTGGTTTGTGCATTCGAAGCTAGGGTTCCCAAAGTGGACTGGGAGAAATGCTTGCCCGTCAATTTCTTCATGCAGTTGGTCGTCACACCGCCATTCCCGACATGGTCCACCAAAACCTTTGCAGTCTTTCGTTCACCATCAGTGCACCTGTTGGCATGGGAACTAATTTCACCTGCGTCCATGGGTTTGGGATGGGTGCAGTGGACGAGATTTTTCTTCGGCTGGAAAGGAATGTACCAACAAACACCTGGGTCCAAATTCACGCGGATGCGAACAGGACACAGATTCTGACCTGCCATGCCCTTTCCGGTTTTTGACCACCGAGGTTCTTTCTTTCCTGCACCATTGGTGCCACGAATGGCTTTGTTCTTTCCGACCATTCTTTCTTCTCTGACACCCGGTTCGTACTCAGCACATGGAACTCCATGTGCCGTGATGCCGGTGTAAACTGGATCAGTTTCTTTGTACTTGAACTCCTTCTCGTGCTGTTTCTTGTTTCCATATTTGCAACTGAGAACAAAGTGTTGATGAGAATTTTTTCTCAATGTGCCGTCAACTTTGGACTTTATCAATTCCACCCGCACATCACGAGCAGCATGAATGATGGCATCGCGAACAACTTCCTTGTGTTCCCATTGGGGAGGGTACAAGGATGGAGGAAGAGCAATGCCCTTGAAGCCGGTGCCTTTGTTGTATTCCTGTCGGTAGAGGCAATCATCAGTTCCAGAGTCGGGCAAGTCATGGGCTTGGAGAATGTTGATGGGCTCTCTTCCAAGCTCATTTGGAAGAAAAATGGGAGGGGTGTCCCAAACGTTGTTAAAGTAAAGATCTTGCAAGTGTTCATTGGTCATCAAAGTGCCAGGACCATGCTCGTCGTCACCCTCCATGTCGATCAGTTTTCCACAACAAGTCTTCATCGTGAAAATCAATAAGAAGACAGTGAGGGATGTTAGCAGCATGTGGTGTTATCGTGATGTCACAAAAACGTGCGGTTGTGGGTAGATGGATGCGTTATCGTGATGTCACAAAAACGTGCGAATTATTAGATGAATGATTTCGTGACGTCACAAAAACAGAAAAAACGACGAATTTGAATGAGTTCTGGATGATCTTGACATTGTGAGAGTAATTGTGGGATCACAAAAACAGGAGTTTGAAGAAAATCAAAATATTTCTGATATTGTGACATCACAATAGCTGGCAGGCTGCATGGAACCAATGACAGTTTTTGTGACATCACGAAATCGGCCTACGAACACCAATGACGTGACATAGCAATGACGTCCACCAATGACACCACCAATGACGATATTGTGAGCGACATCGTGACATCACGAAAACATTCCCGCCAAAAAGCAATGACACCAATGACAGATCAAAATGTGAGTGTTTTCGTGATATCACGAAAACATCCGAGAGCAGGCAAGCCTCGGATTATCAAAAAAAATTTGTGTTGCGCTATGGCCGCTTTGTATATAAGAACATGAATGGATTTTTAAAAAAGGAAAGCTATTAGTCCCACTGCTTCTGCTTTTGAAAGGCCACATTTTGTCACTGGGCGCCCAAAGGGAAGGCGGGCTAACTAGTGTTGCTGTCTTGGTTGATGGACTGGGCCGGCAATGGAATAAATGCCTATTCGCCCCCGAGACTGTGAACAAGAAAATTAGCGCAAGAAAGTAACTGCATTGTATTGCAGTAGGCAAAAGTCCGAGTCGAAAAGGCCACAAGGTGAATACGATCCTTGCCATAATTTTCAACCGATCCCGAAGATTTTTTTAAAAAAGGGAAAATTGTTACCAGAAGGATGGCTTTCCCTTATCAAGAGCCGGACTATCCTTGCAAGGTGTGATACTGGGCTTGTCCTTGTAGTGACAGGTGACAAGGGCTGCTTTGGAACAGCATTTCGATACAAAGTTGTCGCTTTCCACGCCGATTTCCGATAGCTTCTTGGCGACACAATGATCTTGCAGGTACCATTCTCCCATTTGCCGCAAAAATAAAAGTTTGTTGTCCTTGCTCTTGGTCCAACTCATGTGGAAGATGTAGGGTTCCTTTTCGCCCTTGAACATGTCCCGCAGGAATTCCCCGTCTCGTCTATGGAAATGATAGCCACCTGGAAAGTCATCGTCATCGCGACTTAGAATTTTGACACGAAGGCCGTACAAGGAGGCGTGGTCTACCAGAACCGCGGTCATGGCTTGTTGATGGGAAAAGGTTCGCAACACAAGGTCACCGGCCATGAGCAGCGACGTCAAAAAGTGCTGGGTTCGTTCATTGTGACGAACGTAGTAAAAGCCCGAGTTGGCAGAGTAGGGTGCATACCGTGTGGAATGAGATCCATCATCTTGATAATACATATCGTAAAAGTAGATTGGCGAGTCTTTGTTGTGGAAGAATTCTAATGGGTTCTTGTACCAAACAATGTCCACGTCCTGGAAGAGCATATCGACTCCCAAAAGACTGATCAATTGAACACACACGACCTGAAAATAGTAAATGGCGACATCGAGTTAGAATACACGCCTCCCAAAATGAGCCGTCAATTGTAGTTTCCAAAGTTATATCTAGATCAATCTTTAAAAAGACAGAGATGGATCGTACCTTGGCCATCATCATGGCAACAAAATGCTGATCTCCATATTGCTCTGCCGCCTTTGACGAAATGTGTCCAAAGTTCTGTAGTAAAGAACAAAAATACACAAGATAATCGTTGAGCTGATGTTCATTTTCGTTCATATCGCCAACAACGTAAAAGCAATAGTAAACAAACAATTTATACACAGTACTTTGTGTGTACGTACTCGTTCATCATAATAGGCTGCCAATCCCACACTTTCCGCCAATTCTTTGGTTTCTTCGTCCGTCGCAAAGACGATGATATTGGAAATGTCCAATCCGCGGGCATGCGTCGAACACGCAAAATTGATTAACAATTCGGACTGTCCATGATTGCAGACCATGACAATGACGGTATTGTTGATTTTAATCTTGTCGACAATGGCCTTCAATTCGGCCAGGACGTCATCCAACGAATTGAGGTAGGTTTGTAACAATGCCCAATTGCGTTTGGTATGTTTTTCAAAAATGGGTGGTTTAAAGGCGTCAATCCCGTTGCCTTGAAAGCCGCGTGGGACCATGCGCAATTCTAGCTCTTTGCCGACGGTTCCTTTTTTGGTTCCGGGTGGGGGTGCCCGAGCCCATCGCTGAATGTGAAAACTTTCGTACTGAGGTATAATCGCCGTGCATTGGAGTCGTTTGGAATCAAAATCGTGAAAAATCATGTTGACAAAATCACAATTTTCCACGGCATCCTTGACGGACAGAGGTCCGTCCACTTCGGTAATTGTCGTTAGTTTTCGATGTTTTTTGGGCATGGCTTTGCGAGTATTGTAGAGAATCAAAACATCTTCGGCTCCTGGAACGGGTTGATCAATGGGAACGCCCATTTCAAACATTTGCGTAAAATCTTCCTTTTTCACGTGCACCATGTTGACGGCAAATTTACCGACGGTTTCGGGAAAGAGTGGGGATTGTTTTTCTTGGGCAGTGCCTCCTTCTTTTTTAGACACAACTTCTTTGGCTTGTCTCTGAGGTTTCTCCAAATTGAGGATAGCATTTTGTTGGGGCGACGCCACCATGGACGAACATTGACTGAAGCTGGCACCAAACATGGTGCCCGCCAAAAACCATACCGTACTCGACCCAATCACCAAGAGAATGGTATTGGTGGACAAGCCAGAAGCCGAAGGTGGTCGTTTCATGGTGGTGTTGTTTGTCGGCAAAGACGACGGCCTTGTCGTGTTATTATTGGAGGACATGATTCTTTATTGTAAAGTAGTGTCGGTTGATTGATTGTGTGGGCAACGAATCAAAGACCTTGCACTTTCTTTCGCAAGAAAGAGGAACCAAGAACTAGGAAAGAGAAACGTTAAGATAATAGATAGAGGGGGTAGATGGTTTTGTTACTAATAATAAATAGATAGATATACCTTGATAGCTTGCGAATCAATTCAAACGTTGTAGGTGCTCCCATGTACTGTATGTTATGGCGGCCATGGCCATGCAACAGTGCTGTTGTCGTCGTCCAGAAAAATGGTCATCGATCGTCACAGATACAATAGAGAGGATAGGTCATTGAGCCACTGAGCGGCCTAAAATATCATCCCTGAGACGCACACAAGGACAAAACCACTCGTTTCCGTCCCCAACTCTAAACAGCAGATCTTTCGCAGAAATTATTGAATGAGGCAACTCGGATGACCTTGACTCGGCCGTGTCGTGCATATCACTGGTTTGCACGTGAATATCATGATATCTCATGCACCAACTGGTGTAAATACGTAGTGTACTGTTCGAGATGCATGCTCACGCTGCGGCAAATCATATGACTCCATAATAGGCACGTCTGTGTTGCTTCCAAGCCTCATCCATATCACGGAATTGAACCGAAGCTATCACAACGTAACTGCTATTATCCCATAAAAGCAATAACTGGCTTGTAGGGTCCTATAGTATCCTTTCCAATGCAATAGTAGTTAGTTATAATCTGCAGTACTAGTTAAGTAAATAAAGATCATGTCACAATCAGCAGCAGCAGCAGCTTGTGGTGGTGCGGAGGCAGAACACGATGAATGTATGATTTGCTTGTCGCCTCTTTTGGCCTTTGAAGACGACGGCAGCAACGAGGGTAACAACGCGGACGACAATAGCAGCAACGGGAGTCTCTACTATGATGAAGACAACCACGAAAAGCGCTCTCGACAAACGCAGCAAGACGGACAACCCGATGAAATAGGTGCCGTCTTTCCCTGCGGTCATGTCTTTCATATCAAGTGCTGGCAACAGTACACGGACTGTTGCAAGCGGGGCTACAGGGAAGAGAAGTGTCCCAATTGCAATCAAGTGGCGAGTTTGTTTTCCAGAATTTACATTCGTGCTTCTTCCTCATCTTCGTCGTCCTCTCCACCAAAAGAAAAGAAACCAGCACCCTTGTCCGCGGACGAACGCTTGGAATTGGAACGATATCGACAATTGGAACGGGAAGCAGAAGAAGATCGTTTGGCACTCTACGAATTAGAACAAACCTCTCACAACGATCCCGAGGGATTGGCCACCATGACCTCCATGCTCTTGCTCGTCCAATCCAAAGATTTGCGCAAAGCCGAACTCGATTTGGTGCAAGCCCGCGACGAGTGTGAATCCACCAAGGAAATTTTAACCGTCACCCAATTGGAATTGGAAGACGCCACCAAAGAATTGGCCGACCTCAAACCCAAAACGGAATCCCTCACGGACGAACTCGATCGGCTCAAACGGGTCCGCCGGGAAGCCGCCACGATGCGCCAACACCAACACGCCAAACAATTGGCGGCCCTCCAGGAAAAGGTCGATCGGTACAAGGAAAAGTGCGCGCTCAAAAATCGGCAATTGGCCCGTCGCAACAAGGAGTTGGTCGCCAAGCGCAAATTGATCAGCGCGCACAAAATGGAAATTGCCGCCAAGGGCGTCGAAGTCGAACGCGTCTGCGAACGGACCAAGGAAGAATTGCAACGGACCAAAAAGGAATTGCAATTGTTGCGAGAATTGGATGATTTGTCCAGTTCCTCCTTTGTGTGGGATTGATGGATGTCGTGCATGTATGATGGCATTTCTATAGTTAGACTTTCGTATGTTGCATCACACTGCTACGCTTTTCAAGATCTTAATGAGGCGCTAGTAGCAGTAATTACATATTCATATAATTCTATAGACTGTAGTTCGTCCGTGAAAGACATGCAAACTACTAGCTAGTAGCAACAAGCGGCCCTTCACGCTCCATATCTTGAGGTCTTGTTAGCCGGCATTCGCACCTCCTTGAATGTTGACACCACACGATCGAAGATCTCTGATAAAGGACTCCCATAATTGCATATCCAAATTGGCAGCTTTGAATTGGGGTTCATGCTTTTCCAACAACATGTCCACGACGACACCCTTGTTTTGAACATAGTCACAGAGGACACCCGATTGATGGACTTCTTGCATCAGGGCATACTCTCCTCCTTCAATATCCACCTTGACGATGAGATGAGCACCCGGCTCGGTCGCCAATACGGTTTGTTTTACCAAAGTACTCAGCGTCATACCCTGTACCGGTGCTCCAATGGGTTTGCCATGGTTGTATTTGTCGGCGGATTCCCGAACATATTTGGGTTGTGTCAAGACCGAAGAACCCCAAAAGTTTTTGTCCGTACTCACCGTATCCAAGTACAAGGTCGTGGGACCATCGACACCCGCTCCGACCGTTTCCGTAAAGAAATGGGCATGCCGCAATGGACGAGGATGAGTGTTGAGGACCTGATGTTGCAAGACTTGCAAGCGCGCGGTAAAGACGGGATTGCCTTCGACGCCATAATAACAATATTGTTCCGGATAACGAGGGGACGGTGGCGAGGATGATTCCTGTGGAAGGGGCTGGTTGTTGTTGTTGTTGTTGTTGCGCATCATGGTTCGCGTCACTTGACGGGCAAATTGGACCAAGACATTTTCCTTCTCGTGAAATTGATCCACCACGCCAGTATCTAAATTGTATTTGGGAGTCCTTGCGACAAGTTTGTTGTTGCCGTCTTCTTTCGTGGGACACGCGTCCATCCCAGAATCAATGAATTTTCCCAAACTATCTCCAATGTTGGCTCCTAAATCCAAAAAGGTATACCGACATGGCAAGATTCTGTTGTCGTGGACATTATTGTTGTGGACTAGATTTGCGTCTGGGTTTCTTGGGGGGTAGTATATTCGCTCCAGGGTTTGGAGTATCTCGCCAGTCGTGACGGTGTCGTTGTGGCATTGATGGTTGTAGATATCTCGCCATTCTTGGATGGTCTTGATGGTGTAGGTGGTAGCGTGTTTCTTGGTGCCTTTCTTGTTGTTTCGTGTTTTCTTGGTGCGTTCCACTTGTTTATTATGTTGTTGTCGTTGCTGCTGCCGTTTTTCGTGCTGTTGTTGATGTTGGAGTTGTTTATCATATTTGGGTTTCAAAGCATCTTTGGGTGCTGGTTTGGTGTCGACAAAGGTGACGATTTCTTGAAAGTTATTATTATTGGTTTTGTCGCTAGTGTCAGCCGTGACACTACTACTTCTTAGATGCAGTTTCTCATGGTTATCCATAGTGGTACCTTCTAATTTTCTTGGATTCGACAAGGCCGACAATGGCGACATCAATTGGCTTGTGGAGCCAGAAGCTTGGCCTATATACTGACGACTAGACACATTGATCCATAAGAGTACTCCAAGGGATAGCCCTGCAGCATATTGGAGAAGAATATTGACATTGGTCCATGTCCAACCTGGCATGGAAGTTGTTGAAGTCGAACTTCGACGCCCTGTTCGATGGGATAGTGTAGATGCTACCATGGTTAATATCAAGAAGGGAAGAGACTAGAAATAATCGTCCAAAGGTTATTCAATTGTCGCTGCAAATACTGCGCTGTAGTAGCTACCACTTATGGCGAGGCAATACTAGTACTAGCTAGTCCGAGAAGATAAGCCGCAACCATCCATCTGACTTCGATTTCGCCGTGAAGCTACATGTCATGCCTGGTTAGAGTTGCCTGAAAAACCGAACAACGGCTCGTTCCCTCATTTTTTCGTTCCGGGCGCGCACCTTCTCGTGCACCTATTTACACTCTCATGGGTGTGCGGGGCGGCCTGCAAAAGATCACACTGTTATTTTGAATCAAACCGACCTGGACATTCACTTCAAAAAAAAATGATGACATCCTACAGTCATGATGACATGCATGCATTGATTCTGACCAACAATAGTGCACTGCTGCACTAGTAAAATGCTCCTCCATTGGATAATCAACAATCATCCACACTGCTTTGTTCTTCAGGAGACACTCAATCGGATTCAAGCGGTTTTGGAAATGTCTGTGGAATGTTGTTCACGACACCAATCTGTTTTGAGGCACCTTCACCCAATTGGAAATCAGAATTTGTAATTCAACAAGATGTCAAGAACTAAAACAACCAAAAGCAATGTGTGAATGTCAGATTTTAGCTCATGTCGAAGAACAAATTGAGCATTTGTTAAAGTTTCTGAATCTAGAGCATTTGATTGTGTGGTTGTGATTGCATGTTCTTTGGAATCAATTGTGTGCAGTTTTCACAAGCTCATATCAAAGGCATTAACTTCCTTCAACGCACAAACTACAACCTTACTCTAGGTAAAAGAGGAACAAATCAAGTCATTTTTCATGAGAAAGAAAAGGTTTCAAGTTCAAAACAGCGAGGTAAAACAATGAGACAAGACTGAGATTTGTTGGCAGGGATCTAGGACAGAACAACAGAGAGAACAACAGAGGTAACAATGGTCCCTCTAGAAAACCTGTGCCTAAAGATCACTGCACTGAATGCAGCAATGCCATTTACACTTGTAAAGATGACAAATAGTCTGAAA
>ENA-ORBV01012238-ORBV01012238.1-microbial-mat-metagenome-genome-assembly--contig:-NODE-12238-length-13279-cov-4.234661_pt1 | contig 13279 bp, 10 predicted proteins | sample MGYA00237777_ERZ505514 | MGnify/ENA primary metagenome ERZ505514 (study PRJEB26160, sample SAMN06269048) | microbial mat metagenome | isolation source: Oligotrophic lake microbial mat | place...
CGCGCGGACCCTGAGCTGCAAACCATCATTGTCGCGGGACTGCTTTTTTTGCTGTCGATGGCGGCGGTGAAGGCGGGCTATTCAATGGCCCTCGGCGCGTTTCTCCTGGGCGCGATTGTCGCGGAAATCCCGCAGAAGGCCTCGGTCGAAAAAGCCTTCGCCGGCATGCGCGATGTCTTCAGCAGCGTGTTCTTTGTTTCCATCGGCATGATGATCGATCTCAAGCTGCTCGCCCCCGTCTGGCCCTGGGTGATTGCGATCGGCGCGTTTGCGCTGATTGCACGGGCACTCGTCACCGGTTTCGCCCTCATTCTCTGCGGCACCAAACCCACGGAAGCGCGCCGCGCCGGTCTGCTGCTCGGCCCCTTGGGCGAGTTCACGTTTATCATCGCTCAACTCGGAGTCTCGGCCTCAATCCTGCCGGGACGTTATTACCCGATGGCGGTGGGCGTTTCGATCTTCACCGTTCTCATGGTTCCGCTCGTCAACCGTCGCGCGGAAGGGATTCTGCGTTTCACCGAGCGCATCGAGCCGTCATGGTTGCAGCGCGCTCTCGATGCTTACCACAGCTGGTTGGAGCAGGTGCGCTCGCAACCCACCTCCTCGCTCGGCTGGAAACTGGTTCGGGGCCGTCTGGCCCAGACCGGCCTCGAGATGCTGTTTGTCACGGGCGTAATGCTGTTTTCACACCAACTGCTCGACTTGCTGATGGAAAACGCTCCGGCGTTCGGCCTGAAGCCCACCACGGTAAGCTACGTCTTCTGGAGCGTGATCAGCGTGATTGCACTCATCCCCCTGGTCGCGATCTGGCGAAACCTGGGCGCTATCGCGATGATCATCGGCGAGAGCGTCAGCCGGGCCTCCCGCCTGCCCGCGCCCTTCGTGCGAAACAGCGTCATCGCCCTCTCCGTTATTGGACTCGGCTACTGGCTCTACGCCATCGTGCCGACCGATCAACTCGGCGTCTGGGGTTGGGGCGTGATCGCGCTCGCCGCGACCATCGTAGTAGCGATTTTTTCCCGCCGGCTCATCTACTGGCACAGCCACTGGCAGTCCTCGCTCCGTGACGTGCTCGCAGAAGATGTCCGCGACATCGGCCTGGCCGCAGCCCGCGTTGCCCGAGGTCGGCGACAGCAGGATCTTGATCGCTGGGACCTGCATCTGCGCGAAGTCGTGGTTCCAGACGCCGCGACCTACGGGGGGCAAACCCTCGCCCAGCTTTCCATTCCCTTCCGTTTCGGCTGTGCGGTGCTCGAGCTCGAGCGTAATGGCCATGTCATTACAACGATTGGACCCGATCTACGCGTGTATCCGGGCGACAAAATCCTGCTCCTCGGACCCACGGAACAACTGACCGCGGCCAGCGTCGCCCTCGTGCAGGGCCGCAGTGCGCGCAATGAATCCGAGCAGTTCCTCGGTTCAGTGCTCGAGAACTTCCACATTCCTCCCGGCGCCCATTCAGGTCACACGCTGGCCGACCTCAAACTTGCCCAGCTCACGGGCACGCGCGTTGTCGGCATCGAACGCACGGGTCAGAAGATCATTGCGCCGTCGGGTCAGGAGAAGTTGCTGGACGGTGACAACGTACTCGTCGCCGGCACGCTCGCGGAAATCAGTGCCTTCCGCCGGTGGCTGAAAACCACCCACTGATCCGTGGCTGCTCGATCGCCGCTCGCGGGCGACGTCGGAAGTCGAAATTTATACCGATCGCCCCAAGCTTTTAAACTTTTCAACATCCGCGTAATCGGCGTTATCCGCGGTTAAAATGCCCGGGGTATGGTACCGACGCGGTGTAATAGCAAAGGTCGTTGTGTATAAGGCCTCAGAAACGATCCATCGCAGATAACGCGGATTAAGCGGATGGTTAAGGTGTTCGGGGACTATCCGCAAATTGAGCACCTAATCGCAGGTGATTCGCCGATTGCTACTGATCCTGACTAATACCGATCGCCCCAAGCTTTTGAATTTTCCCGAATCTGCGTAATCCGTAATCCGCGGTTACCCTGTGTCAGCCGTGGTACGGAGGAGGGGTAAATGCAATGGGCTATTGGTATTATTTCCGGCCGAACAGCGCGTCTTCAACTTCTTTCGCCGCGAACATGAACGCAGCCTGATGCCCAATTCCGGGCGTCTCGACTTTGCGCCAGTTGAAGGCCCAGCCCCGATCACGCGCCAGTTTCTCCGCAAACGCGAAGCAAGCCCGACCGCGCTCCAGACGATTCGCCCCCTGCTTCATCCCCGCCGGGCTGGCATCGAAGCTCGGGCGCGGATAAATGTCATCCGTGCCGAGATAGAACGTCACCGGCGCCGCCAGGTAACGTTGCAGCACGGTATCGCTGCTGAGGGTTGGCGGCAATCCGCCGAAGCCGTATCCAAAATCCTGATCTCGGGTCGGGAAAAGATGAGAACCAGGATTCGCCGCCACGATGCGAACCGCTTCGCCAGGCAGAAACGCCGCCAGGCGCACGAGAAATTGTCCGCCCGCTGAATGCCCGATCAGATAATAGGGCAGGGCTGGCTTTTCCTCGTTCTGCCGGATGAAGGCCACGATCTTGGGCACAGCGGCATAGGTCCATTGTTCCGGCGGACGCGCTTGGCCGTCCTCGCCCACCAGGCCGCCCCGCTGGTAACGGGCTGAGGGGAAACGCTCGATATCGAACAAGGGCGTGACCACGATCGCCTTGAACCGTTCCGCCATCGTGATCGCAAAAGTGCGATACTCCTCGGCATTCCGCGCCACCCCGTGAAACACCACGAGCAGCGGCCCATCGGTGTAGGTGGGCGGCTTATACGTGAAGAGCGTGATTGGCTCACTGCCATTCGGCATTTCCACCTGGCCCGGGCCCACCGCCAGCGGAGCGGCCTCGGCCCAGCCGAGGAATACCATGGCGAAATACGCGAGAGCCCAGAGATTCAGACGCATCCCGCAAGCGTAGCCTGCCCAAAAACTCACGCGAGCGCAGAAAAAGGTGTTCCCGATTTTCCCGAACGCGGGGACGTCCACCGCCTGCGAGCAACGGGCGGAAAGACGCATCCGCGATCGCACCGTACCTCTGATCACGAATAACCCAACGCCGCCGCCACCGCCGGATTCATGATTTTTCCGGCTTGCGTATTCACGCCCCGCGCCAGTCCCGGATGACCGCGCAACGCCCGCTCCACGCCCTTCTCAACCAACATCGCCACGTACGGCTCTGTGGCCTGCGTGAGCCCGAGCGTGGAGGTTCGCCCGACCAGCGCGGGCATGTTCGGCACGGCGTAATGAATCACTCCGTGCTGGGTGTAAACGGGTTGCTCGTGCGACGTTGGCCGGATGCTCTCAATGCATCCGCCCTGGTCGATCGCAATGTCGACGATGACACTTCCCGGGCGCATCTTCGCGACGATCCGCTTTGACACCACCGTCGGTGCCTTCGCTGCGGGGATCAGCACCGCTCCGATCAGCAAATCGGCGTCCGCCACTTCCGTTTCGATGTTCGCGGGATTCGACATCAGCGTGACGACGCGTCCGCGATACTCGGTGTCGAGCGCCTCCAGCTTGCGCGTATCCAGATCCAGGACCGTCACGCGTGCACCCATTCCGACCGCCATTTGCACCGCGTGCGCGCCTGAATTTCCGGCGCCGATCACGACCACATGTCCCGGCATTGTGCCCGGTATCCCGCCGAGCAATACACCCGACCCGCCGTGTTGCGACTGGAGGAAATACGCCCCGATCTGAATCGAGAGCCGCCCAGCGATCTGCGACATCGGCTTCAACAACGGAAAGCTGCCATCCGAGCCCTCCACCGTCTCGTAAGCGATGCCAAGAATGCGTTTCTTCAGGAGCATCCGCGTCAGATCTAGTCCCGCCGCCAAGTGCAGGTAGGTGAAAAGTACCTGGCCGTCGCGCATGAGCTCGTACTCAGCCGGCAGCGGTTCCTTAACCTTCAGGATTAGATCGGCGATGCTCCAAACCTTCTCGCCTGCGCCGATGACGGTGGCGCCGGCGGCGCGATAGTCGGCGTCGGTGAACCCCGCGGTATCTCCTGCGGATTTTTGCACCAACACCCGCCCGCCCAAGGCCACACACCGGCGACACAAACTCGGAGTCATCGATACCCGCGTTTCACCGATCTTGATCTCTTTCGGTACGCCGATGGTCATCCGCTTAGGACACGAACTCGCGGCCGAATGGCAACGCCGGAGCCCGAGCGATTTGAAATCTGAAATTTGAGATTTAAGATCTGAGATCTGAGATTTGAAATTTGAGATCCGGAGTTCGGCGGGGGTTCGTTATCCCGCTCCCGAATGCGGCCGGGGGCGGCCGCGGTCCCATCGATCCAGCGAACTTCGTCCCGACCACCCTCACTGTTCTCGAGCAATTTCCCTGGGACCGCGGCCGCCCTCGGCCGCACTCCGTCCGGAAATTTTAAATCTCAGATTTGAGATGCTAAGCCTGGCTCGCCTCCGCGGTCCGCGCCGCTACGTTCCTAGCCATGCCCAAACTGCTCCATGTGATCGTCGCCTGCGCGGCGAATCGCGTCATCGGACGCGACGGCCGTCTTCCCTGGCACATCCCCGAGGACCTGAAATTCTTCCACGAACAAACGGCCGGGCACACCTGCATCCTCGGCCGGGTTTGCTTTGAAACCTGGCCACGCGCGCAAAAGGACGGACGCCAGTCGATTGTTCTGACGAGTCGTTCGTACACCGAACTGAAGCCCAAGCCCTCCAGACCGTCGGAAACGCCCGAACCCATGACCACCCCCAGGTTGGTCCCTTCGCTCCGCGCCGCACTTGATCTCGCCGAAACCCTTCCCGGCGAAATCTACATCTGCGGCGGTGAACGCATCTATGAGGAAACCCTCGCGCTGGTCGGTCGTCCGCTGCGCCTGCACCTGACACTGATCCACGTCGACGTGCCGGGAGACACTTTTTTTCCGGAATGGCGGCAGTTCGCGTGGCGTGAAGTATCCCGTCGCGAAAGCGCGGACGCCACGTGGCGCTACACGTTTCTGACGCTTGATCGCGACGCCGTGCGGTAGCCGGCTGGCTTCCATCTCAAATCTCAAATTTTAAATGTGAGATCTCAAAAGGCCGGCGCCGTATCCACGTTGCCCATGCAGAGCGGCGAAGATCAGCCGTGGACCGGTTTAGCGCGCCTTCGCCCGCGCTGCGTGGGCGCCCGCGACCACGATATACTTCTCGGCCCAACTCCGTAAAATTCTTCCGCTCCGCTTCGCTGAGTGGCCGCACGACTTTCGCCGGCGCACCGAGAATCATCGACCCCGGCGGAGCGATGAAGCCGCGCGTAACCAGCGCATTGGCGCCGACGATACACTGATCACCGATCTGCGCCCCATCGAGCACCGTTGCGCCCATGCCGATCAGGCACTCGTGGCCGATGGCGCACGCGTGAATGATCGCGGCGTGTCCAATCGTGGTAAAATTGCCGATCTGCACGCCGAAGTCGTCGGCCAGATGAACGATGCACCCATCCTGCACGTTGGAACCCTCACCGATGACAATGGAATTGATGTCACCGCGCAACACGCAGCCATACCAAACACTACTCTGGGCGCCGAGAGTGACGTCCCCCATCACCGTCGCGTTCGCCGCGACGAAGGCCGCGCGGGCCGTGTCAGGTTCCCGACCCAGATAACGATTAAGGCGCTCGTGGACAGTCATGATCAACTTGGTTCTCGCCCGATGCGGGCGGCTCCGCAAGCTCGGCATTCTCTCCCGCTTCGCTTCTAATGGATACACTTTCGCACGTTGGCCGCGGCATCCTCGGGCTGGCCGCCTTCATTGCCATCGCCGCCCTGTTTAGCTCGAATCGGCGCGCCATCCCGTGGCGACTCGTCCTCGTCGGAACCCTCCTGCAATTCATCTTTGGCGTGCTAGTGCTGCGGGTCGACGCCGTCCGCGTGGGCGTGGATGCCGTGGGGACATTCTTCATTCGCATCCTTGACTTCAACGAAGCCGGCGCCCGTTTCCTCTTCGGCAATCTGCTCGATGCCTCCCAATCGTGGGGCTTCATCTTCGCGTTCAAGGTCCTGCCGACGATCATCTTTTTCTCGGCGCTCACGTCCCTACTTTTTTATCTCGGGATCCTGCAGCGCGTGGTCTTCGCATTCGCCTGGGTGATGACGCGAACCATGAAACTGTCCGGCGCGGAGAGCCTGAGCGCGTCGGCGAATATTTTTCTCGGTCAGACCGAAGCGCCGCTGCTGATCAAGCCCTACCTGGCCAATCTTACGCGCTCCGAATTGCTGGCCGTCATGACCGGAGGCATGGCGACGATCGCTGGAGCAGTAATGGTGGCTTACATCGGAATGTTGGGTGGCGACGACCCGGCGTCGCGGCTGCTCTTCGCGAAACACCTGCTCACCGCGTCGGTGATGTCCGCGCCCGCTGCGCTGTTGATGTCGAAAATCCTCGAGCCGCAAACGCAGCAAATCGATAGCAACCTCACCGTGCCCCACGCGAAGATCGGCTCAAACGTGCTTGAGGCCATCACCAACGGAACGACCGACGGCATGCGCCTCGCCGTGAATGTCGCCGCCATGCTTCTCGTCTTCACGGCCATGGTGGCCTTCCTTAATTGGATCCTCTCGGCGGGATTCGGCGGCTGGACCGGCCTGAACGCGCTCATCCTCGATTCCACCGGCGGACGCTTCACTGAGTTCTCGCTGCAATATATTTTGGGCCTCCTGTGTGCTCCGGTGGCATGGCTCATGGGCATCGATCAACAGTTGATGATTGCCGGCCAGATCATCGGCGAGAAAACCGTGCTCAACGAATTTTACGCCTACGGCACCCTGGCGCAGATGAAGACGGCCGGAACCCTGACTGACCCACGCACTCAGATCATTCTGACGTATGCGCTTTGTGGATTCTCGAACATTGCGTCGGTCGGAATCCAAGTCGGCGGCATCGGCGCGCTGGCTCCGAATCAACGCACGACCCTGGCGCAGCTCGGATTGAAGTCCCTCCTGGGCGGCAGTCTCGCGTGTTTCATGACCGCGTGTGTGGCCTCAATGCTGATCTGAGCGACGATGCCGGGAGAGACGGCCGCCGCGCCGTCCTGTCCAGCCGTCCCACCTCACGCGAGGTCAGGGACCGGACATCAAAAAGGGCGATTAAAAATAATCGCCCCTATCCGCGTTTCCGCGTTTCCGCGTTTCCGCGTTTCCGCGTTTCCGCGTTTCTTCTTTCATATTTCATCTGTTTCTACTTTGCCCGAGCTACCCCTTCTGGTTCCACGTCCCGCCGGCATCCTGAATCCAGACACCTGATTTGCTATTGGCGGCAATGCGCTGCGCCCGGGCGCGGCCCACGGTCTCGGAATCGGTACCGGTTTGCGCCGCGATGGCCGCATAAACGGCGCCGCGATCTGAGTTCTCCGCGGAAATCACCTGCTGGTCGGCCGCAGAGGCCGAGCCCCGCGCTTCCAAGTAACCGCGATTTGTCTCACCCGCGACTCCGCGGTCTTTGAGACCATCGACGGCCGCCACCCGTTGTTCCATCCGCGCCCGGATCGCGTTAAGATCCTGCGCTGACACCACGGCGGTGCCCATCGCGAGCGAGACGGCGAGGAGAATGAGGCGAACAAATTGGTGAGACTTCATGGTTTGGTCGTTTTCGGGGCGTTAATGGTCGACGACTTCTTGTCCAAATCTCCGAAGAAATCGTCGAGCGCACGGTCCACCTTTACGTTAACATCGACAGTGATATGGATGGGTTTGACTTCAATCGGTTGAGTTTTGACGCTCAAGCAGCCGCTCATATTCAAAAATAGTGCAGCGAGCGGAAAGATAAGGACTTGGCGTTTCATCACGGGGATAAGGTGGGGGTATAGACGCGGGATCGCAACGAATGTTTCCTTAAGGTTTCGTCCCGAAGCGCAGCCGGGAATCTGTCCCAAACTTGATCAGCGATTCGAGCGGCCCCCGCACATTGATATTGAGGTCCACCGGAGCCCGCAAGCTGGGGTCGACGGGGCCGCCCACAATCCGCACGGAAGCGGTGCGGCCTTGCGGGTCGCCGCCGGGAGTGAAGGAAACCTCGAGCGTCTCCGCGCGTAACGGCACCTCCCCCGTTTCGATCTTTCCGAGTCCCGGGTAATACTTGAGCACGGTCTCCGGCAAGCTGCCGGATAACAATCCCGGGGCCGGCGCCAGCCGCAGATCGGCCGTCTCGCCCGCCCGCAACGCCAGCGATCCGCCGCCGAACCGCACGCCCGCCTGACTGCGATGCAGTGACACGGACCCGTCGACCCGTCCCCGTGCATCCGAAAGCACGTTCGGCAAAAGCGGCAACAGAAACTTAACATCCACGCCGATCACCCGCGCGATGACCGACGCCTCCCGCCGCACGGTGGAAAAAACGAACGACGCGAGCACAACTTCGCCGCCGAAAACTTCCGTCGATGCTTCGTCCACGAGCACATCCTCGCCCGAGAGAGTGAAGTCCACATTGCCCAGCCCAAACGCAATCGCATCGTAATGGCCACCGGTCCACGTCAACGACTGACGCGCGGCGGACTGTCGCTTGGCGAGATCCTGCATCACCAGATCCAACTGCACTCCCTCAATCAGGAGCTTGCGCGCAGTGTCCTCGATGCGTCCGTTCCGCAAACTGAACTGCGCCCGGCCGCCCAACGTGCCATCCAGAATCGTCCCATCACCATCGGCGCGAATGAGGCCACGAACGCTGGCACCGGCGAATTCCTGTCCAAGAAAGGCCGCGGCCGATGCCGACCAGACCGCGAGGTCCATCTCGCCTGCGATCAAGCGCCACGTGCCGTTGCCGGCCGGATCGAGACGCAGTTCCACCTGTAAATGCGTCCCGGGACCATCCACGAAAAGGTCGGCGGCGCGCACCCGCCCCGGCAACGCCTGCGCAACCACGCGCCACTTTAAACTGGGCGCATTGGGAATCGTGAGCGGACGAAACTCGCCGGCGAGTTCACCGTCGACCGGTGGAATCCTCCAAGCCGCCGGTGGAGAACTCACCTCAGCTTGATTCGCCGTCACCTGCGCTGCAGAATCGACCCAACCGCCGGCAAGCGCCAGCCCCAGAATGGGTGCGAGGCGGAGGACAGAATTGCGAATGACGTTCAACAAACGCGCGCAGCTTGATGTGTTTCTCGCGTCGTCGCAAGCGCCGCCGCCTTCCCCGTTGTCTTCGTGGGCTCCCCATTATTCGAGGGCGAAGAGGACCGCTGCGGAGAGCGGTCCCTACCTCCGACCATCGGGACCGCGGCCGTGGCCTTTGCCCTTACCTCCCTGGGACCGCGGCCGCCCTCGGCCGCATTTTATGAGCGGTCGAGGGGCGGTCCCCGCCCATCCGGATTATCCGAGCACCCAAAGAGGACCGCTGCGGAGAGCGGTCCCTACCTCGGACCATCGGGACCGCGGCCGTGGCCTTTGCCCTTATCTCCCTGGGACCGCGGCCGCCCTCGGCCGCACTTTTATGAGCGGTCGAGGGGCGGCCCCCGCCCATCCGGATTATCCGAGCACCCAAAGATGACCGCTGCGGAGAGCGGTCCCTACCTCGGACCATCGGAATGACCTCCCCTGGCCGGAGGTCCCACCGCACCTTAAACCCGGGACCTTTACGTCACCGATACGGGTTTTACGTTCCAGATGTCATTCGCATACTCGCGAATGGTCCGGTCGCTCGAGAACTTGCCCATGCGTGCCGTATTCAGGATGGCCATACGCGCCCAGGCCGTCGGGTCGCGATACGCGGCATCCACTCGGGCCTGGCAATCGCTGTACGCCCGGAAATCCGCCAGCACCATGTACGGATCGCCGTGCATGAGACTGCTGTGTAAGGCCCCGAACGCACCGTGCTCACCCGGCGTGAAGTAGTCACTGCCAAGCCAATCGATGACGGCCCGCAGTTCTTCGTCGCGGTTATAAATATCCCACGGATTATAGCCGCGGGCGGCCAGCGCCTCGACCTCATCCACGGTCATGCCGAAGATGAAGATGTTATCGTCACCGACCTCCTCCTTGATCTCCACATTGGCGCCGTCGAGGGTCCCGATGGTTAGCGAGCCATTGAGCGCGAGCTTCATGTTACCTGTCCCCGAAGCCTCCTTGCCCGCCGTGGAGATCTGTTCGGACAAATCGGACGCCGGAATTATCTTCTCCGCGAGCGATACGCGGTAATTGGGCAGGAACGCCACCTTGAGCCGTCCGCGCAGCCGCGCATCGGAGTTGATGCGTGTGCCGATGACATTGATCGCGCGGATGATGTTCTTGGCGAGATCATAGCCGGGCGCGGCTTTCGCGGCGAAGACGAAGACGCGCGGCACGACATCAAGGTCGGGCTGCTGCAACAGGCGGCGATAAAGCGCCATGATATGAAGCAGATTCAGATGCTGCCGCTTATACTCATGCAGCCGCTTGATCTGCACATCGAAGATCGCGTCGGGCGAAACTTCGACGCCGCATTCGCTGCGAATCACCGCCGCGAGGTCCACTTTGTTGGCATGCTTGATCGCCATGAACTCGCGTTGAAATGCGGGATCATCGACGAACTTCTCCAGCGCCCGCAAGCGGTCTAAGTCGCGCACCCACTCGTCCGAGCCCAGCTTCGACGTGATCAACGCGGAAAGCCGCGGGTTCGCCTTGAGCAGCCAGCGACGCGGCGTGATGCCGTTGGTCTTGTTCTGGAATTTGCCGGGATAAAGGGCGTCGAACTCCGGGAAGAGATGCTTCTTCAACAACGCCGTGTGCAGCGCCGCCACGCCGTTCACCGCGTGCGAACCCGCCACCGCGAGGTTGGCCATGCGCACCATCTTGTGGCCGTTTTCCTCGATCAGTGAACACACGCGTTTCTTCTCGTGATCGCCCGGCCACTTTTTTTCCACCAACTGCATCAGGTGGCCGTTGATGTCATAGATGATCTGGAGATGCCGCGGCAGCACCCGCTCGAACAGCGGCACGCCCCACTTTTCCAGCGCCTCAGGCAGCAGCGTGTGGTTCGTGTAGGCGAACGTGCGCGTAACAATCTTCCAAGCCGCATCCCACGTGAGGTCGTGCTCATCGAGGAGGATGCGCATCAGTTCCACGATCGTGATCGCCGGATGCGTGTCATTGAGCTGCACCGCGACTTTGTCGGCAAAGTTGTCCCAGGAATTCGACGGCGAACGGAAATGCCGCCGCAGGATGTCGCGCAGCGAACAGGCGATGAAGAAATACTGCTGCACGAGGCGCAGCTCTTTGCCGTTCTCCGTCTTGTCGTTCGGATAAAGCACCTTCGAAACCGTCTCGCCGAGCGCCTTCTCGCGCACCGCCTCGACGTAGCCACCACTGTTAAACGCCGCCAAATCGAAATCCTCCGTGGCTTTCGAAGCCCACAGGCGAAGCAGATTCACGGTCTCGGTGCCGTAGCCTGCAATCGGAATATCGTGGGGCACGCCCAGGATCGTCTTGGCGTCGACCCAGCGTGGACGCGAATTGCCGCGGTCATCAAAGACGTTTTCAACCCGCCCATAAATCCGCACCTGCTGCGTATATTCGGGACGCACCACTTCCCACGGATCACCGAAGAGAATCCAATTATCGGGATGCTCGACCTGGTGGCCGTTTTGAAAGGCCTGCTTGAAGAGTCCAAACTCGTAGTAGATTCCGTAGCCGAGGGCCGGATAATCGAGCGTCGCGAGTGAATCGAGGAAACACGCCGCCAGTCGGCCCAGACCGCCATTGCCCAACCCCATGTCGACTTCGGAATCACGGACCGTTTCAAAGTCCAAGCCCAGCGAATCGAGCGCGTCCTTGGCGGTGTCGAAGAGTCCCGTCGCCAGGAGATTATTGCCGAACAATCGCCCCATCAGGTATTCGAGCGAGAAGTAATAAACGCGGCGGACGTTTTGCGTGTTGTGCACCGCCTGCGTCGCAATCATGCGTTCGTGAATCGTGTCGCGCACCGCGAGGACCGTCGCCACCCACCAATCGCGCGGCGTCGCTGAGCCAGTATGACGCGCCAGAGTTGAAACCAAATGCCGCTCAATCAGCGCCCGCATGACGGGCACCGACTCTCCGGCCACGCACTCCCTGATCTTGGGCGGGAATGGCACCGGCGTCGCGCTCGTCGGCGTAACCGGCGCAAGGGATCGGGAGCTGGAAGTGGAACGGGAGGAGCTTGGATCAGCGGCTGTCGGCATGAGTAGTTTGAGGACGGTAGAAGAACGAAGTGTGCCAGCGCGAGCGTCTGTTGCCGGTTATTTTTGAAAGCGGCGGGCGAGCTCGCTGTGATTGAGTTCGATGTAAGTGGGACGGCCCGATGGACTCGTGAGCGGCGCGCGAGTTGCAAACAACTCGGCGATAAGCCCGCGCAACTCGCTTTCCCCCACGCGGTCCGGCAGGCGCACGGCGCGGCCCGCGGCCCGGCGAGCCAGCTCGTCTCGCGCCAAGGTTGTGTCGCGATCCGGGATCGATCCGTCCCGAAATCCTCCGAGCAGATCCCTTAAAAACGGCTCCCCATCCGCCGGCTCCATCCAAGCGGGCACGGCTTCGATGCGGAAGAAATTCCGCCCAAACTCAGCGAGTTCAAACCCATGGCCGTTCAGAAAGCTGAGCCGGTCGAGCAGCAGCGCCGCCCCGATCGCGTCAAGTTCGAGCGGCATCGGCAGGAGCAAACGCTGGCTGGGCACCGCGCCGGCACGAAACTGTTCCCGCAACCGTTCGTACCAGACCCGCTCGTGCGCCGCACGCCGGTCGAGCAATACGAGCCCCGCCGCGGTCTCGAACAGCGCGTAACTGCCATGCGCCACCCCCACGAATCGCCACGTCGGAACCGTCTGAGCAGCCGGCGCTGGCGCCACCGGAGCCGCCGGTCCCACTACCGGTCGGAGGTTCAGGTCGAGCCCGGACGCGACGGCGACCGCCGCTGGAGCGCGTGACTGCACGGCGCCCGATCGGACGGACGCCCCGGACGCCATTGCTGCCGGAGCCGGTAAACCGCGCAGGTCCGCGCGAGGAAAACCGGCTGCAGCCGGGACGGCCCCGAACGGCGTGACCGGCGAATCGGGCGACTTTGCTCAACGCCTGCGTGAGTGCCTTTCCGAGTGGCGACCCGCCCCAGGCGGAAAAGGTGTGTCCGGCCAGGACGATCGCCATGAGTTCGTCCGCATCCAACCGCAGTCCGGTCAGGAGATCGAAGGAGGCGGAATAGCGGTAGGTTTTCGCCGACGCATCCCAGATGATCGGAGCCTGGTGGAAGTCGCGAAGGCGTTCGATGTCCCGTTTTACGGTGCGCGTGGACATCTCCAGCTCGTGCG
>ENA-ORBV01012241-ORBV01012241.1-microbial-mat-metagenome-genome-assembly--contig:-NODE-12241-length-13277-cov-6.580682_pt1 | contig 13277 bp, 6 predicted proteins | sample MGYA00237777_ERZ505514 | MGnify/ENA primary metagenome ERZ505514 (study PRJEB26160, sample SAMN06269048) | microbial mat metagenome | isolation source: Oligotrophic lake microbial mat | place...
CTTTACCACGGATGTCCTCTAATGCTTGTGCAAAACAAAGATGTCCCTAATGGTCAAGCGAATGGGTCCCGAGTTTTCTTGCAAAGAATCACTGTTCTTCCAGGAGAACAACCATTTAATTGCACTCTTCAGTGCGGAACAACTGTACGAGTCTACACAGCGAAGCAAATCAAATCGTTACATGTGGAACAAGAGAACCAACAGATTCGTCCTCGAAATTTTGAGATAGTTCCTACCAAGGCCTGTCAGTTCCTAGCGTCCATGGAAATCAACGGAGAGAAACTGTTCACGAAGAAAAAGGCAACACAGCTACCAGTGGTCAGTAATTCCGCAACTACGGGACACAAGCTCCAAGGCTACACTGCAAAGCAACTACTTGTCAACGAATGGCGTTCTGCTCAAAATTGCGCATATGTCATGCTTTCTCGCGTAAAAGAAATGACTGGATTATGTATCAGACAGACTCTTTCCAAGAAGTTGGAGAAGTTCGCAATGGCCCCAGACATGCTAGCTATGATTGATGGCTTCCGTCGAAGACTACATGTTGACGCAATTCAAGACAGCGATTATGTGGAAATGATTAACGACGAGATGCCTTCTAATTAATAGTTATTCTTATCTGACACCACACTTCTTTTTCTGGCTTCTTTTCTTTGCGGAAGTGTGTTCTTCTCTCATAATGTCGAGAAACGAAAGAATGGCTTCTTTTCTTTGCGGAAGTGTGTTCTTCTCTCATAATGTCGAGAAACGAAAGAATGTGTTCTTCACTCATAATATCGAGAAACCGAAGAACTTGTTCTTCTCTTCTAATACCGAAAAATTCTTTTCTTTTAAATAGCGAAGAATTTTGGTTTTGAAAGTAAACCACATAAACAAACCAGACGCACTGTTCGAATCTACGTGTACTTTCGCCTGCTTTCACGGTCCAGGAATATGCGATGCTGTTCTTCTTTTTCTTTTGCTGAGCAAGTTATATCCGTTAGAAGATGATCCTTGAGCGGAAACCATCCGAAAAACGACTGTCGACAATGTGGGCAATCCGCCATGTCTACTTACTACCTATCTTCTAAAAATGGGCACTACGTCGTACTGTAATAAATGGTTTTGCTATGCAAGGTCGTGCACTTTATTATTTATGTCAGTTTGTTCTTCTGCTACATTGCTTTGTTTGCACGATTTGCTGTGGATGCCCGACGGCTTGAATTATTTCAAACGATTCAAAACCTGCCGCCACTGCGTGTTTGAACATTGTTCACTAATTTGAACGGAAACGCGCAGGCCAACACGATTTTGAACTTCATTAAATACGGAACCGTGTTACATTAAACACCAAAACGTAACCGTGTTAGTTGTGCACTAAAAGTTGCACAGTAACGCGCCGGGTATTCACTTCGAATCCATCTCACACTCTTTAGTCAGCCATCTCCAGGGGAGACGGAATTTTTTAGAAAATGCTATCAGCTTTGGGACATTGGATGCAGGGAAATCTTTGCGCCATTCAGAAAACAAAACGCCTCCCGGCTCGCAATTGGCATTTTGGCTAAGTAAACAACGTCTGTAACTGTTTTTCGAGGTATGAGCTATAGAAACGTTTCCAAAAAGCACCGATTTTGTACTTTAGACGCACAGTAAAAATCTCTTCGTGTGGTCCTACATTAAGTAAATCCGTGCTTACAGGAGTACTTTTGTAACAAGGCGATTACCATACATTGGAATAGTGATCACTGATACTGTAGGAGGCGAGTCCTGCGTGCCTCAGCATTCATTTGATTGGAATTTTTGAGTCACACGATTCGCGCGCCCATCATTGGTTCGAAAATTCCTGCGAGAAGAAAAGCCTTGCTATACAAGACAGACTTGCTTGAAATCAATGCATTCCGACCCCTTACCCGATTGCTGCGTTGGGTCAGTTCACCTTGTAAACAGGTACTAGCTAGTACGTCAACACAGATTACATTACGACGTACTCAACTCTTTGGTGCGAACAACACAGCCAAGAACGAAGTCGACAAGTTTTGCATTAGAAGTGTTATTACCAGTTGAAAGACGCCCGAAGTGATGTTGTAGAGCACCAAAAGGAGCAACATCATATTTTTCACCAACGACAACAATACACTGATTCCCTGAGTCGTCGGTGACGGATTGTGTACGGCCGTTAAAATTAAAACAGTGAACAGAACTACCATATTAAGGATAATGTCATCCTCTGCTCCACTCTCGGCAACCGAGTTGTCACGCCTGCATCGGCAGCGTCGTCTGGAGAGCAGCAGCCCGATTCATCTTCACCATAAGGTGACGCCCAATCAAATCACGCGACGTACTCGAAGAGCTTCCAAGAGCATTTCCAATGATGAGACAGGAAACAGTCTTTTAAAAGCTGCTAGTGTTAGTGTTAGTTACTCCGCTGGTGAAGGAATAACTGATGCCAATACCACTAGCAGCGGGGAAGCCACCAAAGACCGTGGCATTGCAGACAAAGAGAATGGAAGCCATTTACCAGGCACGCCAACCCCCAGTCAAGGCCGCGGCAACTGCTCTAATCGGGCCTTTTCCTTCTCGTCCTTTTCTGCACCCTTTCCTAGTGAACAACCACAGGGCATCATCTCCCCTCCGCCACCGCACACTCCATCGTCCACGACTGGCAATGAGAGGGCTGTGCCAGTGACACCAACAACACCCCCGGATACCCCTGGTGGATCTCCGTCGGGACCGCAGGCCTTCCGATCACCGAGGCACCCGCTTGTCTCGCCCAGGCCTGCCTTGAGTCGACCAGGCAGCAGTCGATCTATGCCTGCGAATCCACCAGGAGCGACTGTGGATTCTGACATGCCCTTGGACGAGCTCATGGCCGGAGAAATTGCCCCTACTACCATTGATAACAGAGAATTTACGACTGCCCACAACAGTCGACTTCGTCCTCCATCATCGTGCTGGTCGTCCTTGGATAAGCCACTCTTGATAGCGGCCGGCAGCGCAAATAAGTGTGATGCGTCCAGCCATAATGGTACCTTGGCAATCCTTCCTGCACCAAGCGGTACAAGCACAGCACTGGTGGTAGCTTCATCCGCTGCGGCAGTAGCGGCCGCACCAGCAGCATCCTTCGTCTTGCATCGAATGACGCATGCTCTGCAACAACAGAATCGTCCAGCTCAAATGACAGCGGATGAGAAATTCTTGTGGGACGCGGTCCAAGCGCTCCTTTGCCAAAACAACAGCAATAATTGTAATGCCGCGGCTACTTGCATTAGCAGCAGCAGTGGTTCGTACTGGGAGCACAAATACGAACAGCGCGAAGCCGAATGGATAGAACAACAAAAAGAACATGATCGAGCGCTGCGAGCCATTCAAAGAGTTTTGGCGGATGTTACCACGGAACGTGATCAAACCATTCTCAAACTGCAGGAAGAGTTGGAGCAATCGCATGAACAGAGAGATGATACCATCTGGAAGCTCACGCAAAAGTTAAAAGAAATGCAACAGGAGATGAACAAATTGAAGGAAAAGGACGGGGACGCCGACAAAGATGTGGTGGGCAATAACAATAACATAGACGATGCCAGTCCCAAATTATTCGAAATCTTGAAACAGCAGCTGCAGAAATTGAAGGAAAGCAACGTGTCTTTACAGGAGCAGCTGCAGCAGCAGCCGTCACAAAAAAAGAACACCGAAGATCAAGATGAAAATGGTCCAGATAAGACGACTTCGTTGCTAGACTTGCAACAGGACAATGAGCAAAAGGCAAAGCACATCCAAGAGCTGAAGGAGCTGCTCCAAACTTTACAATCCGAAAACGAACACACGCGAGACTCAGAAAAGAACAATGAAGCCGATGAGGGCCTCAGAAAAGAGATGGAAGAAAAGGCGAAGTCTCTCGAAAATGCAAGAATGATCATTATGTCGCTCGAAAATGCCAACGGATCATTGGCGAGAGAGTTGCGAGCCAAACTGAAAGAGAAGGAAGAGGAATTGGCCAATTTGACCAGCACATCAGCAGAGAGAAAGCGTACCTTAGAGAGCTTGGCGACCGAATTGCGCGGGCTGCAGCGTCAGCAGCAGAAGCCTCGGTTGTCCCAGAAACAAATGGCTACTCAGAAAGCCCTCTGCCAGCTCTTGGAGAGAAACGTCAAAGCTCTCCGCCAAGCAGCTGTCCAACACGAAGCGCGGAACGACCAATCGTCTGTCGACCAGATTTCTCAGATTGTCAGCGAGACGTTCACTTCCTTGAAGCACAACTTGGAATCGTGGGAGACATATCTTAGAAGTACAGAACTGTCGGATCAGCAGGAGGTGTATATTGTTGGCAACGACCCGCACATTGAAGCTTGCTTGGTGGCAAAGGAGGAAGAATCGAATGCGCTGCGTAAGGAATTGGAACAGGCTAAAACGGAATCTAGAAATGCGGTTGCACGATTGCAACGTGAAGTTCAGGGTTTAAAGGAACAATTGGCGTCAAATATGGAGTTGCTGGCTAAGAAGGGGCGGGAGCTCACTGTTCTGAGGGATTCCTTGAATTTAGACGACAACGGAGTTGGTTACATCTCCGACGATGGCACAGACGGCGAGGAAGCTGAAACGGAAGAAGTAAAATCCTCCATCAGTTCTTGTACCGGCTCGTTGGTTCGCGGAGGGCCAAGTGTGGGCAGCAGGAATCCCAGCGCAGCAGAAATGAGCGACGCAACGGCCGCTGAGATCCAGATGCTGAAAAACGAAATCATTGGGCTCCAGAAAGAACAAGAAGCCAAAACAGCTGATCTGAAATCTGAAAAGGAATCATTGGCAAATGCGAAAATGATCATATCTTCACTAGAAAAAGCGAATAAGAGCATGTTGGAAGATTTGCGATCCAGGTTGCAAGATTCAAATACCGCCATTGCGTCTCTCTTGGAAAAGAGTATGGAACATGAAAAGACTATTGAGTCGCTCCGTATGGAACTCGAAGCGGTCAAAGAGGAACGGGAGAAAGAAGAGCAAGAGTCAAAGGCTCAGGTGGCGAAGCTGCGGGATGAAAGTCTAGTCTTCTCTATGCGCTTAGCAGCGAAAGATCGCGAAGTCGATGAGCTGCAGAGTTCGCTAGCTCAATATGAAGGCCCTGAAGTGCCCATCACTAAGGTGAGAATGTCGTCTGTCGAGGAAAAAAAGGACGACCCGGCATCAGATAACGAGGTGCCGTGAAAGCAAGAAGTTAGCAAATCCCGTCTGTCATGGAGAGATTTAGGAAAGAAGCAGTCATAGCCATGCATATTTTCTGGAAAACAAGTCAATCATTTGCATATCTCTAATACACGTAGTTTCACAAGACTCAGTTTGTTGCTAGATGCGCAACTGTGGCAGACTACCCTCGCTCATTTCACTTCGTAATTGACATGCATCCTTTTGCTTGCAGTGTCTGCACTTGTGTTAATTTTATCTCATAGGTTCGTGGGCCTCTTTGCATGGAACCAGCAATGGAAAGGTGGGAACAATGTATTGCAATTCTTGAGAAAAGCGCAACCTTCATTGTGGCAAGTTGGTATATTCCCTCGCAAAATTAGACAGCGCATTAGTTCTCAATCTCTCATCGTCTCCGTAATTTGTTATATGAATTGTTTGTGATAGGCTGCTTTCTTTTATATTTGCCTCACACAGACCCTTTGGGCTTCTTTGAATTGAAGTTTAGCTAACAATAGACTTCAATTCTTTGGAGGGTGGGGGTTGGCTAGACTTGGCTTGGCTTAGAGACTATTTCTATAAGGTATCACTGCCATTCCAAATGTATATAACGGGGGTTGTTCTTATTCAGGATTTGCCAAATCACTTTGTGCGTAGTACCCATCAACAATCCTAATTTTTAGCTGCTACGCATGCACTGGACCCCACCATGGAGATACTTCTGACGGAAGCGCATCCTAGCAAGACAGCCATGAGGCCATGGCCTTTCTTTGCTATTCCTTCTGATACTTTTTTTATCGACGAGGACTCTCTCGTGCAACCTTCAACTGGCAACGGGAACACATAACTTCTAACAGTATCAAAAAGCCAAAACTTGAAACAAACAAACTACCGAGTCCACCTATTCATAGTTCTTGTCCTACGGCTACCATGCTTGGATGATATATGCGATACAACAGTTAACCTCAAAGGCGGCAGAAGTTAGGGGCCAACTGAAGCCGAAGTCTACCTCTCAAAGTAAGGGACACGGGTTAAATCCACTCTTCCAGCCGAAGACCAAGTTAAAACTACTCATCTTGCGGTGACGACTCTGACACTCCGTCATTGTCAACAGCAGAACTTTCTTCCTTCAATGCGCTCTTGGTGTCGTCATCACTACCAACCACGGCGGTCTCGTCTTCGTCGTCTGTGACATCATGTTCATACCAAACGCCTCCCCCTCCATCAATTAGCTCGCCCTTTGCATTGTCATCTTTTGCATAGATGCCAATGCTCTGCATAGTGTGGCTGCCTTTCTTTTTCTTCTTCTCTGCAGCTGCTCTCTCAGCAAGCGCCGACTTCGTTGAAGAAGCGTCTCTCTGTTTCCCCTCGCCGATCTTCACTACTAGTGCAGCCCCGGGGCAAAGACCGTAATTACGTAATGATTTTGCCATCGCAGCCTTGTCCGTACTCTTTACAACCAGCCGTTTTGCAACACAAGTTATTTGCATCTCTTCTTTTTGGTCCGCTAGAATTGTCAATTTCTTTAGGACTTCACCAAGAGAATCGTCTGCATCGAGATCTAACTCATGCACCTTCTTCTTGCCTTCGAGTCTGATTTTCAATCCACACTTGCTGGGATCCACACCTTCTCCTATTTCCTCCTCTTCCTTGTTGTCGTCCTCGTCCTCGTCCAGTCCGCCCTGCTTCTCGAGCTCCTTCAATGCTTGTTCGTCTCTTCGTTTTCGGGTTGCCTTAGCCACATCGTATCTTGTCTTGTCTATCCAATTGTCAAGGTAGTCGCGAGCTACCGTCAACGGCGCTACATTTACAACTCTCTTACCCTTCCCAATGACCAAGGTCAAGCTGTCGCCCGGCGAGAATCCAACGCTTTTCAAGATTGCAAGGCAAGGCTGAAACTTGCCGATTTTTTGCGATATGACTTTGTTGGCGAGGTTGACTTTTCGGAATTTTTCGTCGTATGGATTGCGAATTACATTAGAAAGCAATGAACGAAGAATTTGCACAGAAGCTTCTGTCTCTACCAAATCACCATTCTGAGCTTCCACAAGGGAGCCGAGTTTTGCGGAAATACGGTCTTGCAAGACTTCCCGCGCTGCGAACGAAAACGATGCAGCACCTGCTGTTTTAGCCAGTTTGGATGATAGCTCTTCGTACTTCGCTTTTTCTTCGAACGTTACTGCTGGGTCAAAATTGGCACCTGGCATGAGGAGCCCCATCAAGAAGTTTTTCATCATTTTTTCTGATTTGGGCATGCCCTGAAACATGTGCTGTAAGGGTAAGTAAAAGAAAAAGGAAATTGGTGAGAATGGCTCCTTAGGATCATCTTTCATCGTGATTCACCCCAATGTGTGATTCGTCACATCCCACATGAATTGGTTCAAAAGGATGTAATATTTTCTTGCCAACTCCTGTTCTCTACACATACTTGAATTTTTCCGTCTCTCAGACCAAAAACACTTGGTAAGGTTGTGACTTCGAGTGCTGCGTTGACTGGTCTTTCGTTATCCGCGTTCACCTTGACCAGGCGAAAGATACCATTCGCTTTGACAGCCATATCTTCAAGGATTGGACTGAGGGCTTTGCAAGGCCCACACCTTTTGGAATAGAAAGAAAAAAGGGAATGATCAGTCGTTCATTTTTCATGCCCCAAAGAACCGTAATATCAAAGTAAAATTTGCGATGCCTACCATTCGGCATGCATGTCCAACAAAACTGGAACAGGCGACTCAATGACAAGCTTTTGTATTTGCGCTGTTGTTGCTTCAAATACAACATCTTCTTTCTTTGCTGTCGCGGGCAATTGTTGTCGCTGAGCCCGTTGTGTAGATGACGCCGGAGCAGCAGCTGGCGACTCCACTCCAATTGGCGCAGGATCAAAGTTGGCATCCACGGCAACAGTTTCCATTTCTTGTTCAGATTCTTTCTCTGATGCTGCAGATATAGCAATAGTGCGCATTTCTTCCTCTTCGTCTAATTTGTCAGCCAGCAGAATAGCTCTTGCGTCATCCATGGTCATGCCCGAAAATGCCAGCGCTCGGCGGGCCAAAAAAACATCGTAACCTTCTGTGACTAACTGTTGCACCTTGTGTGTACATACATGAATTAAACCAAATATGAGGAGCGAACGGATTGGATCCGAGAAATCAAGGTAACGAGACCTACCTCTTCGGAATCTGCTTCCACCGATTCAATAGTGTATAATTCTTGTTGGATCATATTTCTTGCCAACTCTTCATTGTACTTGCGAGAAGTTGGATTAGCTGTCTCAAACGTCGACGTGGCCCCTAAAGCAGCCATGGCCAGACTCGGGTGAACATTCATGTCACACGAAATTTTAGCCGCCAAGTCTTCCACATTCAGATCCGACTTCTTTTGTTTTGGCGAGATTGGTTTGCGTGTGTTGGCATTTGATTCTGTGGAAGCTGCAGCTGCAGCTGCAGTTGTTGCTGTTGCTGGCTGTAAGGGTGGCGGGGACGGAAGACGATGTTTGCATTTGTCTTGCTCTTCTACTACTACTTCCCTGGGTGGCGACAATCCAAGCTTTCGCATGGCTTTTTTTACTTTTTCATCGAGTGTCAGTACTTCTTCTTGCCCCCCTCCACGCAGTGGCAACGCGGCCCGTTTCCGGAAAATTGCTGTCTTCGCCTCAGGAAACCCCCTTCTGTGACATTCTTGCCCATTCAGAGGAAAATGACGCACTCGTAAGAAAACCGCCAACGATGGCGAAAGTCCAAATCGTGAGGCATTCGATCCAGGAATGGCGTTGAAGCACCCGAGGAACAGAAATATGAGGGGGAGAAAAGGCGCGCTTCGATAGCGAACAGAAACATTCATTTTTGCTGGAGCTCAAGGATAGTAGGGATGTTGAATTGACTAATCAAATGCCCCTGCCTATTTCAGTGCCAAGCAAAACAAAGCACGCATAGAGTACTATTAGCTATCTACTAGTATAGCTAGTAGAGCGTAAAGATCTGTTGTTATGGACCCTATGATGGAGCCAATGTGCTACTCTACTAGATAAAGAGGTACAGTAAGAGCATAGAGCTCATTATTGGAATTACTACATTTCAACGGTAGATTATTACGCTAGTGCGCGCTACTCAACTGATAGCTAGCTAGTAGTGCGCTGGAAAGTTATACTTCGTGGTATACTTACTGGTAGGTACCATACCGTTCAGTCATGGCAAAATGAATCACTCGGTTTGACCCAGGCCAACATTTTCGTATGGTTATCATCTACACAACTTTCTGGTAGGCATTTCTACACAAATTTAAGGTTTTGGCTAGCAATTTTTAGGTCAAGGCAAATCAATTGACAAGATGCGAATGACATATAAGATGCTAGCAGTGTTAATCGTTTATCCTAGCTAGCTAAATGACGTGATTGGGGTTGATTGGCACTTCTTCGTGTCTAACCGGACTGCTAAGCTCTTGTGGTGGCAATGGCGGTGGCAATGGTGGCACCGGTGGTGGAATTGGCTGTGGTCTTGGTGTGATTGGTGGCAGTGAAATAACTCGTGGTTCGAGTATTTTGTGGATGTCATTGCGATGTCTATCCATTTTTGTTTGAGTTGGAAACGTCCAGTCCTTTATTCTGGTGCCAGCCAACGGTGCATCCTTCTTGCTCAAACCAAAAAAGGAAGTGTTGTGGTGATGATAAAAGCAAGGTACATCGTCGGTACCTTTCTTTGGATATCTGTGCATTGCTTCACCACATGCGACACACACTGTGTAACAACGTTTCCCACAAACAACACAAATTCGCCCTGATGAATCCGTTGGCTTTATTGATGCAACATGACAGTAAAGGGCAGAAAGATCTCCACACAGACTTTTTTGTTGTTGTTAAAAACCTCTCTTGTTAGATTTGTGTGGGTGGACGTTGCAGTAGCAAGACTTGATGCAGACGAGTTCCTGTCAGAAATGGAGGAAATGTTTGCATGTCGTTGTTATGCCTTTGGCCGCCGTGTGTACGGCCTGAACTTCTCGTCTCCTGGATACTTCCGGTGTTGCGGCGAGTAAGCAAGCATCTGTTTTGCGAGTTTTTTGCGAAAGGTGTGGAAATCTACTGGCTTCTCTTGTTTCCATGATAAATCCATGACTCCCTCGGCGCACTCCAGATAAATGTCATAAGCAACGGTTACGGCAAGTGCCTTTGCATGTAACATTGGCGAGTGCCAATATTTCCAAGTGCTGCAATGACCAAGGAAGAGAAGCAATTTCAATTAGAACGTCGAGGTTTTTAAGCAAAGACATCACTTTGAAGTTCTCAAACTTACCGGTAATACATGTTGCAGTTCTTTATTAAATGATCTGTTGAATCAATTCTACCATACGAATCTAAATAGAGACGCCTTGACTCATTCATTTCAATTGCCCAATGTCGTTTATGGGCGCCTTTCCCTCGCTCTTTTGATGCAGCATACATCGTGTTTGCATTTACAGCATTGACATGTATGAGGTTGCAAGACGAGGTGGATTGAAACGTTGTCAATTGAATTAAGGCACCGGTAGGTTGGTGCTGCCTCAAGCAAAATATTGGGTGCATCCATCGAGCAGCGCGGCTTCTTTTTGTCACTGCTGTTTTTGATTTGCATAAGTGTTTACGGGGCATTGTTGAAGGGAGCCTGTCACGGCGACATGTCATAGTAAGACCAAAGCCTTCTGTGCAGGCATACTTAATAACATCGTCACCGGAGAAGAAATTGCCACAGGTGATGTGAGGCTTCTCTCTAAAGATGCCTCTTGGTCGGAAAGAATCGGCATGGAAAAGGGGTTGCATCCTCTGCCAAACAAGCAGCACTTCATGGGGACCCGCGCAATTAAAGGTCTTCTGGTGTAGCTTGTGCCGATGAATGTATCCGCGCGGCCGAATGCGGTGAACATCAGATAACAAACACGTTTTCCCCCCTCTTGTAATGCCAGGCTTCCCCATGACCAATCCAATCAGACCTGTTCCTTTCTCGCCCCATACATTAAATGCATAGGACGTCTCGTCGTAGCAAAGATCGCATTCAGCAAATAAGGAAAAGGCGTTCGCATTATGAGCAATAACCTCCCATATGTAATCAAACTTGTACGCCGGTTCGTAGTCGGGTTGACCCTTCTTCTTTGCCGTGAGGTTGTTGCACAGTTTGTAGCATCGTTTCATTTCGAGCCACCGTGTCTTAGTGAAGGTTGAAGCAATTAAAGGGCAGTACATTATGTTTCCCTTCCTAGTGTCGAAACGTCTCAGGAATGACCCACGGCTTCCACCAAGGGCTCCATCCATGACTACTGTTCCATCCCATTGCAGACATTCGATTGGAGAAGTCGCCTTAAATTCATGTCCATATCCGCCACCTAGAATGCCCAGTTCTTCACAGGCATACAAATTTGACCACCGTGCCACATTCGAATAGAATGGTTTCCGAGGATCGCGTTCCACAGTAAGAACCTTGTTGTTGTCAATACTGTGGATTGGTAGTATTAATTGATGAAAGAATAAAGCGTCCGGTTCATTATTGTCGCCTTCTGGGTCAAACATTCTATCCTTTGTCATTCCAAGGTGTTTGAGAATATTTACGTCGAGGGACCCCTTGCGATTGTCAGGCCACATGTTATCCCGTGTCGCACCACTTCGCAAATTTGGCACTTCCTTCTGCCAACCTTTGTAGAAGAATTCAAAGCCACCAGCAGTACGTCTGCCGTTGGCTTCGGGAACAGGCGTTGCTCCCGTTGGTAACTGGTGGTCAACATAATCACCGTGTCCGCCCTTACCACCGAACTTGGGACGGTACACAAACTGCGACCAGCCACCAGGATTGTCAATCGTCTCAAATGCGACATTTGGTTCCTTTTTCTGAACTTTGACAGCATCCGGGGTCCAATCGTCTGGTGCCCCTGGTGGTATCCAACCAACAGGAGCACCTGGGATAGCAACTGCAAGACTTTGTGCATTAAGTGCTGCCAACCGATGCGCTTCTCGTTCCATATCCACCTCGCCTTGGTACGACGCGATAAAGTCTGCCCAGCTGTCTTCGATTCCAATGGCACGGTTTACTTCATCGTCGTGTTCTCCCCTGTCAATGGCTGCTTCATTTGCAGCAACACCAACATCTTCTTCTTCCTCCTTGTCGGAATCATCAGCAACAGGATTCTCCCGGCGGTTGGCATTCTCCCACAGCTCCTCCTCCTCGTCAGCGGTGAATCGAATTCTTCTAACGGGCGAGATGGCATCATCATCTGGCCCGCCAATGTCAAACAATGTCACATTATCAACCCTAGTAACGTCGTTTGCCAAACGCGATGCCGTTGATGGTGTAGTCAATTCTGAAACTGCTGGTGAATTTCCACGCACAACACTTGATGGGGCGCTGCCATTCCGCCCCCCCGAGCGGGTGAGCCTGCTGGTGTTGGTGTTGGTGTTGCTGTTGCTACCCGCCATGGCCAAATAGATTGACATGTGACAATGTTAGTAGTTCAGAACTTCAGATCTTGTGCCAACATTGTCATTGTTGCGAGATGTGCCATTCACGTAGAAACTGTACCAGAAAATTTGGTAAAATGAAGGGGCTCCACCATGCGGTGGAGAGCTAGTGCGCGGATCCAAATTAACACAGGTTCTATCAGTGGGATTTTAGCAAGCAGAGGCTTAAAAGAAAGCTGAGAAGAAGCTCTACAAGCTCATATGCGGCATTCAAGTCATAAATCTAATAGCTATCTGGTATTGAATGGATTTAAAGGAGGCCCGGGGGCGCACCTACTAGCTGTGCGCGGAAAGCCGCGCGTGAACGACAGTGCTACGCAGCTAGAGCGAACTTGACAAATTGAGCCACGTCATTTTCGAAAATTCACAACTTTTTATGTGTGCGTCCAAAACTACTTTAGATAGGCTAATAATGATGGGCTTGACTAGTAGCATCTTTTATTCTATGGGACGACCAAAATAAAATAGATTCCCGTGACAAGATGGGCCAAAAACCAAATCCGAGATCCTGTTGACGACATGGATGTACCTGAGGACATTGGGCACTAGACAATGCGTGTTAAAATTGAAAAGAAGTCAAATCATGTCAAGGCGCCGCTTCGCTAGCTTGTTTTGTGCTCCCTTCCCTTTGACATCGCACACAATGAACCCTTGAAGA
>ENA-ORBV01012243-ORBV01012243.1-microbial-mat-metagenome-genome-assembly--contig:-NODE-12243-length-13276-cov-4.891204_pt1 | contig 13276 bp, 9 predicted proteins | sample MGYA00237777_ERZ505514 | MGnify/ENA primary metagenome ERZ505514 (study PRJEB26160, sample SAMN06269048) | microbial mat metagenome | isolation source: Oligotrophic lake microbial mat | place...
GACGTCGACACTTCCCCAGATCCATTCGGAGCGCGCTACGCATGGCGGCCACCCTTCATCCCAGCTCTCGATCGCCTGCAGGATGCCGCTCGTGAGATTGCCGCAGGCGGAACCTGGAAGGCTTTCGCACGCCGTGGCGAGCATCGTAGCGATTGGCCAATGCGACGACTTCGCGCGACCTGGCGCCGCAGCGGGCGACTGCTGGTTTGCACGATCGCTGGACCCGGCTTCACCTACCGTCTCGTTCGCAGTCTGGTCGGCGGCATGGTCGCGGTCGCGCATGGAGGATGCACTAGCGACGACTGGCGACGGGCGATTGCCGGAGAAATCACCGCAGCGGCGAAGCAGCAAGCGCCGGCGCTTGGCTTACGCCTCGATCGGGTTCGCTATCGGCCCGAGCCTGAGTGGTGCTGAGTACGAGAATTGAACCGCGTCGTCACCTGACCTGGGATGGCCGGATCTCTCGAAGCATTCCGTATTGGGAGCATCAATCCAACCGCGCAATTCCGATACCCGGAGTCATTCGCTGAATCGCAGGTGCTTGCGACGAACTCGATCAGGAGCCTTTGCCGGTTGTGCCCAGCGATGCCGGCAGAGAATCCCGCGCTCCTGGGGGAGGCTCGGACGAGCCTGAGAAACCACCCGCCGTCGCCCGACGCGCACCGTGGTGACCCTTGAACCTGATCCGGGTGATACCGGCGTAGGGAATGGACGAGTCGGTGGCAGCAAAGCCGCCCGCTTCCTCCGGATCCTACGAGAACTTTCCGCGGAGATTTGCATGCGCGACTACACGTCGATTCGTCACGGCTTGCCCTGCGTTTCGCAAATGCATTACGCGCGACGCGGCATCGTGACTGAGGAAATGAGACGCGTCGCGGAGCGCGAGGATCTGACTGTCGAACTCGTGCGCGACGAGGTCGCACGCGGACGCATGGTGATTCCAGCCAACATCCATCATCGCGGGCTCGATCCGATGGCGATCGGCATCGCTTCGAAATGTAAAATCAACGCCAACATCGGTAACTCGGCGGTGGCATCCGACATCGAAGCCGAAGTCGCCAAATTGCAGCTGGCGGTGAAATACGGCGCCGACACCTGCATGGACCTCTCAACCGGCGGCGGCATCGATCCGATCCGCGAAGCGATCATCGCCGCTAGCAGCGTGCCGATCGGCACCGTGCCTATCTATCAAGCGGTGCAGCAAGTCGACAAGGTTACCGACCTGACCATCGATGGAATCCTCGAAGTGATCGAGCATCAGGCCAAGCAAGGCGTCGATTACATGACGCTGCACGCCGGCGTGCTGCTGAAATTCATGCCATTCATCGCCAAACGGAAGATGGGCATCGTCAGCCGCGGCGGCGCGCTCATGGCAGAATGGATGATGTTCCATCACCAAGAAAATCCGCTCTACACCAATTGGGATCGCGTATGTCAGATCCTGGCCAAGTACGATGTGACCGTCAGTCTCGGCGACGGCCTGCGGCCCGGCTGCCTCGCTGATGCATCAGACGAAGCGCAATTCGCCGAGCTCGAGATCCTCGGTGAACTCACCCAAGTGTGCTGGAAGCACGACGTGCAGGTGATGATCGAAGGTCCAGGTCATGTGCCGATGGATCAGATTGAAATGAATATGAAGAAGGAAGCTGAGGTCTGTCACGAAGCGCCGTTCTACGTCCTCGGCCCCCTCACCACCGACGTTGCGCCAGGCTATGATCACATCACCAGCGCCATTGGTGCGGCGATCGCTGGCTGGCACGGCGCATCGATGCTGTGCTATGTCACCCCGGCCGAACACCTCGGCCTGCCCGACCTTGAGGACGTGCGCCAGGGCGTGATCGCCTACAAGATCGCCGCCCACGCCGCCGACGTCGCCCGCCACCGCCCGGGCGCGCGCGACTGGGACGACGCGATGTCGGACGCGCGCTGGACTTTCGATTGGGAGAAGCAGTTCGCGCTGGCGATGGATCCCGAGCGCGCGCGCGAGAAGCACGACAGCACCCTCAGCCACGAGGCCTTCAAGACCGCCGAGTTCTGCTCGATGTGCGGGCCGAAGTTCTGCTCGTACAAGAACAGCCAGGACGTCACCGCCGCCTGGGACAAGTACATGATCGAAGTCGGCAAAGGCACCGCCGTCGAAGGCCTCAAGCCCGGCGAGATCGCCCAGGCGGCGATCAAAGACCGCCAAATCGAGCGCAAGGCGCGGCTGGCGACGGAGAAGGCTGGGGCCTGAACGTGGAGGCGCTGGGTCATGGTCGCGCCTGATCTCGCGGCGGTGGTCGCCAAGGTCGATGAGCTGAATGAGCTGTGCCGGGCTTTGCGCACGGGTTATTTACGTCTGCATCCGGATGCGCCGCCGTCGCGGCACGAGTACGCCATCGCTGATCTGGCCATCGATGTCTGGCGACGTCACCGCCTCGATCTGCGGCCGACCCTGGCGCCGCTGCCCCGCTCGCTGCACGCACGCATCGACGCGGAGTTGGACATAGCCGGCGCAGCAGGCCATACGCCAGTGCACCCATCGTACGCAGCTGGTGGCCTCCCGGGAACGCCACTCTCCTGAGTGGGCTGCGGGATGGTACGATCCACCATGCGAGCCACTCAGGAGAGTGGCGTTCCCAGGGGGGGATTTTTGCGGTGGCCTCCCGGGAACGCCACTCTCCTGAGTGGCCTGCGGGTCGGTACGGTCCACCATTCGAGCCAAGGGAGATGGTTGCGGTGGCGGGCGGTCGTCGCGCGGCCCGCGGCTTGCAGCAACGCTATGCATTGGCAGCGGAACCAGACTCGCTTCGTGACGCGTCAAGGAGCCGCCGCGGTCGAGACCTCACCTCTGCCGCTCAGGCCCCATCGCCGAAGATCGACGTGCCCTTGGCGAGCTGCGCCAGCGGCACCGCCTCGACCCGCTCCGCCAACGGGAAGCGCTTGGCGCCGGGATAGATCACCGCCACCTGCGCCAGCTTCAGATCGTCGAGCGCGATGCGGATCGACGCGGTCATGCCGGGAGCGTCCGAGCGTTTGACCTCTACACCCAGCAGCTCATCACCGCGGCGCAGCAGCAGGTCGATCTCGGCGCCCTGGTGGGTGGCCCAGAAGAACGCCTCGTCGTGGGGTTCGTGCGCGAGCACCTGTTCGATGACGAAGCCCTCCCACGACGCGCCCAGCTTGGGATGGTGCAGCAGCTCTTTGGCCGAACCGATGCCCAGCAGCTGGTGCAGCAGACCGCTGTCGCGCACGTAGATCTTGGGCGCCTTCACTTGGCGCTTCTTCAGATTGGCATGCCACGGCTGCAACTGGCGGACCATGAAGGCGTCGCTGAGCACGTCGAGGTAACGGCGGGTGGTGGATTCGCTTACCCCCAGCGCCCGCGCCGGATCGGCGGCGTTCCAGATCTGGCCGTGGTAGTGGGCAAGCATGGTCCAGAAGCGTTGCAGGGCGGCGGCCGGCACCCGCACGCCCCACTGGGGCAGGTCGCGTTCCAGCAGGGTCTGGATGAAGTGTTTGCGCCACGCCAGGCTGTCCGCCTCGCGCGTTGCCAGGTACGACAGCGGGAAGCCGCCGCGCCGCCACAGCGCGGTCTCTGCGTCGGCGTCGGCGCCCAGCTCGTTCAGCGTGAAGCCGCCGATGACGATGCGCTCTAAACGTCCGGCGAGGCTTTCAGAGGTCTGGCGCAGCAGATCGCCAGAGGCGCTGCCCAGGATCAGGAAGCGCGCCGGCGTCCCCCGGCGGTCGGCCAGCACGCGCAGCACCGGGAACAGCTCTGGGCGGCGCTGCACTTCGTCGATCACCACCAGGCCTTTGAGCGGTGCCAGCGCGGTCATCGGCTCGGCGAGGCGCGCCAGCGCCGCCGGATCCTCGAGGTCGAAGTAGTTCTCGGACTCTTCGCTCAGCAGCTCACGCGCCAGCGTGGTCTTGCCGCACTGGCGCGGCCCGGCCAACACCACCACCCGGCTGCGCGCCAGCGCGGTGGTGACCTGCTCGAGGATGCCGCGCCGGATGATCATGCCGTCCGAGTGGTACCATGAAAATCAGTCATGTGAAGAGGGATTTTCATGGTGTTATTGCCTGGCCTCAGCGGGGGGCTGGCGGGGTCAGCAGGGAAGGAACCGGTGAAGCCCCCCCGGCCACGCTTTGCGCCGGGCGGACCTGGGCGCTACGCTCCTCGCCCCGTGGAGCCGCTCATGAACCAGCCTGCCGTCCGGCCCGATGCCGCTTTGACCGAGGCCGCCGCGCCACTGCGCCGGGTCGAGGCCGAGATCGGCAAGATCCTGGTCGGGCAGCATGCGCTGGTCCGCCGGCTGCTGATCGGCGTGCTGTGCGACGCGCACCTGCTGCTCGAAGGGCTGCCCGGTCTGGCCAAGACCACGGTGGTGCGCTGCCTGGCGGCGGCGCTGGATGCGTCCTTCGCCCGCATCCAGTTCACCCCGGATCTGCTGCCCGCCGACATCATCGGCACGCGCATCTACGAGGCGGGTCAGTTCAGCACGCGCAAGGGGCCGATCTTCGCCCAGATCGTGCTTGCCGATGAGATCAACCGCGCGCCGGCCAAGGTGCAGTCGGCGCTGCTTGAGGCGATGCAGGAGCGCCAGGTGACGATCGGCGGCGAGACCTTTCCACTGCCGCGCCCATTTCTGGTGCTGGCGACCCAGAATCCGATCGAGCAGGAAGGCACCTATCCCCTGCCCGAGGCGCAGACCGATCGCTTCCTGATGAAGATCGCGGTCGGCTATCCCTCGGCCGCTGACGAGCGCGAGATCCTGGATCGCGCCCTTGACCGGCATCAGCCGAAGATCGAGCGCGTGCTTGACGCTGACGGGCTCGCGCTGGCGCGGCGCGCGCTTGACGCGGTGCACCTCGACCCGCGCCTGAAGGATTATTGCGTGACCCTGGTGCGCGCCACGCGCGATGCGAAGGGCCCGAGCGGCCTGCAGGGCCTGATCGAACTCGGCGCCAGTCCGCGCGCGGTGATCGGCCTGGCGCAGGCCGCGCGCGCCAACGCCTTCCTCGACGGGCGCGCCTTCACCACGCCGCAAGACGTCAAGACGGTGGCGCCCGACGTGCTGCGCCATCGCATCCTGCCGTCGTACGAGGCCGAGGCCGAGAACCTGACCCCCGACGCGCTGATCACCCGCCTGCTGAGCCACGTGCCGGTGCCATGAGCGCGCCGGTCGTCGTCATCGCCTGCGTCGGCCTGACGCCGACGCATCTCGGCAGCGATACGCCGAACCTGAGCGCGCTGGCCACCCGCGGTTTCAGCGCGCCGCTCGCCGGCGTGGTGCCGGCGGTGACGACCACGGCGCAGACCACCCTGGTCACCGGGGTTTCTCCGCAGCAGCACGGCATTGTCGCCAACGGCTGGTATTTCCGCGAGCTGGGCGAGGTCTGGCTGTGGCGGCAGAGCCAGAAGCTGATCCAGGCGCCATCGTGCTGGGAGGTGGCGCGGCGCAGCAAGCCGGAGCTGAAAGTCCTCAAGCACTTCTGGTGGTACGCATTGAACAGCGACGTCGATGCGACGGTGACGCCACGGCCGGTCTATCACCACGACGGGCGCAAGGCGCCGGACTGCTACGCATGGCCAGCGGCGCTTAAAGACGAGTTGACGGCCAAGCACGGCACCTTCCCCCTTTTCTCGTTCTGGGGCCCGACGGCGGCGATCGCCTCGACGCGCTGGATCGCCGAGAGCTTCGCCACCGCCTTCGACCACGCGCGCCCGGATCTGGCGTGGGTCTACCTGCCGCACCTCGATTACGATCTGCAGCGCTTCGGCCCCACCGGGCCGCACCTGACTGGCAACCTGCGCGCGCTCGACGCCGAGGCCGGCAAGGTGATCGCGCACGCGCGCGCGCGCGGCGCGACCGTGGTGGTGGTCAGCGAGTACGGCATCGAACGCGCGCACCAGGCGGTTGAGATCAACCGCGCGCTGCGCCGGGCTGGGCTGCTGGCGACGGTGCGCAACGCCGCGGGCGAACTGATCGATTACGGCGCGAGCCGCGCCTTCGCGGTCTGCGACCACCAGCTCGCGCACATCTACTGCGCCGACGCGGCGGCGGCGACGGCGGCATCCACCGTGCTGGCGGGCGTGGATGGCATCGAGCGCGTCTACGCCGGCCGTGAGCGCGCCGCGATCGGCCTCGATCATGCCCGTTCGGGCGAACTGGTCGCCGTCGCTGCGCCGGGCGCGTGGTTCGCCTATGACTACTGGCTTGACGACGGCGCGCGCCCCGACTTCGCGCGCTGCGTTGAGATCCACAAAAAGCCGGGCTATGACCCGCGTGAACTGCTCTTCGATCCGCAGGGCGGCAAGCGCCGCGCCGGGGTCGCCTTGCTGCGCAAGAAGCTTGGCCTGCGCTACCTGATGGATCCGGTGCCGCTCGACACCGCGCTGGTCAAAGGCACCCACGGCCGACCGCCGGCGCGCGCCGAGGACGGGCCGATCATCATCGGCTCGGATCCGGCGTGGCGGCGCGAGCACTGGGCGATGACCGACCTTGCCCCGCTGCTGGTGCGCGCGCTGACCAGATGACGTTCACGCCCGCGCGGCGACCGCCTTGTTGGCCGCCAGCTTGCCGACCAGCGCGAGCTCGGCGCACTGCACCGCGTTGAGCGCGGCGCCCTTGAGCAGCTGGTCGCCGACCACCCACAGATCGAGGGTGTTGAGCTGGGTGATGTCCTGGCGGATGCGGCCGACGAAGACGTCGTCCTCGCCGGTGGCGTCGGTCGGCATCGGCCAGCGGTTCTTGCTGCGATCCTCAAGCACCGCGATGCCGGGGGCCTGGCGCAGCAGGTCGTAGGCGCGGGCGACCGGCATCGCGCCGGTGAATTCGATGTTGAGCGCCTCGGCGTGCGTGCGCAACACGGGCACGCGCACGCAGGTGGCGGTGATGCGCACGCTGGGATCGCCGAGAATCTTCACCGATTCGCGGCTCATCTTCAGCTCTTCCTCGCAGTAGCCGTTGTCGGTCATCGGCGAGTTGTGCGGGAAGAGGTTGAAGGCGTAGGGATGCGGCAGCACCTTCGGCGCATAGGGCGTGCCGGCGAGGTGGGCGGCGGTGCTTTCCTGCAGTTCGACCATCGCCGCGTGGCCAGCGCCCGAGGCGGCCTGGTAGGTGGCGGCGACGACGCGGCGGATCGGCACCGCCCGGTGCAGCGGGTAGAGCGCGAGCAGGGCGATGATGGTGGTGCAGTTCGGGTTGGCGATGACCAGTTTGTGCGCCTTGGCGGCCTCGGGATTCACCTCGGGCACCACCAGCGGCACGCTGGGATCCATGCGGAAGGCCGACGAGTTGTCGACCATCAGGCAACCGGCGTCGACGCAGGCCTGACGGTATTCGCGCGAGATCTTGGCGCCGGCGCTGAACAGGGCGAGGTGCTGACCGGCGAACGAGTCCTTGGTCAGCTCGCGCACGGTGTGCGCTTTGCCGCGGAAGGTCAGCGTGGTGCCGGCGCTGCGCTTCGACGCCAGCAGCAGCAGCTGATCGACGGGAAAGTTGCGACGTTCGAGCACCTGCATGAACTCGACGCCGACGGCGCCGGTGGCGCCCACGATGCACACGTTGAAACCCATGGTCGTCTCCGCAGGCGCGGAGTTTGAGTCGGTGCGCGGTGGTGCAAGGGGGGCGCGCTGGCCGCCAGCGTGCGCTGCCGGGGCAGGAGTCATTCTCTGGCGTCTATGGCCGACGCACGCCGACCGTATTCAACCACCGTCACCGCAACAACCCTCCCCCGGGAACGCCACTTTCCTGATGGCTCGAATTCTCCTCGAATGGTTGACCGCACCGACCCGCAGCCACTCAGGAGAGTGGCGTTCCCGGGGGCCAACAGCGGCGTACGACGGGTGCTCTCGCGTATGGCCGGCTGCGCCGGCTCTGTCCAACCGCCCCTGGGAACGCCACTCTCCTGAGTGGCTCGAATTCTCCCGGGTGGCTCGGATGGTCGACCGCACCGACCCGCAGCCACTCAGGAGAGTGGCGTTCCCGGGGGCCAACAGCGGCGTTCCCGGGGGCTCTCGGGTATGGCCGGCTGCGCCGGTTATGTCCAACACTCACCGGCCGCTGCGAACGCATCAGCCCCAGTGGATCGCCTGCTGCGCCGCTGTGCTGGCGTCGAGGTGGCTGCACGACAGGCCGAGCAGGCGTACCGGGATGCGCCCGATGCCGGTGTCGCGCGCCAGGTCGCAGGCCACCGCCAGGATCGCCTCGGCCCCGGCCAGCGGCAGACCAAGCGTGCGCCGGCGCGAGCGCAGGCTGAAGTCGTGGTACTTGACCTTCAGCGTCAGCGTCCGCCCGCGCACGCCGGCCTTGGCCAGCCGTCGTTCCAACCCTTCGGCGAGATCGGCGAGGCGCGCGCGCAGCTCGGTCGCGTCGAGCAGATCGCGGTCGAAGGTGTCCTCGATGCCGACCGACTTGCGTTGATGGTCGGGGCGCACTGGGCGATCGTCCTGCCCGTGCGCGCAGGCGGCGAACCACTCGGCGGAGGAGCCGAACCACGCGCGTAACTGCGCCGCGGGCACGGCGCGCAGGTCGATCAGCCGGCGCAGACCCAGGCCATGGCAGCGCTCGGAGGTGACCGGGCCGACGCCGGGGATGACCTCGATCGGCAAGGCGGCGAGGAAGGCCTCGCGGTTGCCCTCGTCGATCACCAGCAGGCCATCCGGCTTGGCGTGGTCGCAGGCGGCCTTGGCGAGAAACTTGTTGGTCGCGACCCCGGCCGAGGCGGCGAGCCCGGTGACCGCGCGGATGCGCGCGCGTAGGCCCGTGGCGAGCGCCGCGGCGTCGGCACCGCCGGCGACCGCGGCGCTGACATCGAGGAAGGCCTCGTCGAGGGAGAGCGGCTCGACCAGGTCGGTGAGCTCGGCGAAGAGGGCATGGATGCGCTGGGTGTCGGCCTTGTAGCGCGCGAAGTCGGGCGGCACGAACACCGCCTGCGGACAGAGGCGATAGGCGCGGCTGCACCCCATCGCCGAGCGCACGCCGAAAACGCGCGCCTCGTAGCTGGCGGCGCAGACCACGCCGCGGCTGTGCGGCGAGCCGCCGACGATCACCGGACGCCCGCGCAACTCGGGGCGATCGCGCTGTTCGATCGAGGCGTAATAGGCGTCCATGTCGACGTGGATGATGGTGCGCGACATGGGTCTATGTGAACTCATTTGATCACGATGTCCATGACCGGCGCTGTTACCAAGCGGTGACCGTTGCGGTGCGGGCGACCTCGATACTGATCGCAGGAGCCTTCGCATGCGCCACGCCCTCGTCCTGCTCTGCCTTATCCTGCACACCCTCGCGGCGGTCGAGCCGCCCGAAGCAACCGCCCTGCGCCGGATGGGGCCCGCTGGCCTGGACGAGCTTGGGCGACGCTATGACCACGCGCTGGCCTTGGGCGCGATCACGGCCGGGGATTGGGATGCCACGTTCGCCGCGGTGGCCCAGCAGCGCTACGCGCGCGAGGCGCGCCTCTTCTGGTACACCGACCTGGACGCCGCAGCGCAGGCCGCGCGCGCCAGCGGCCGACCGATCCTGTCGCTGCGCCTGCTCGGACGGCTGACCGATGAGGCGAGTTGCGCGAATAGCCGCTTCTTCCGCGTGGTGCTCTACCCGGATCCGACGCTGCGCGGCCTGTTGCGCGACGAGGTGATTCTGCACTGGTCGAGCGAGCGGCCGGTGCCGCAGGTGACGATCGACTTCGGCGACGGACGGGTGCTGCGCACCACCATCACCGGCAACAGCTGCCACTACCTGCTCGATGCCGAGGGCCGCGTGCTCGACGCGCTGCCCGGGCTGATCGCGCCGACCGAATTCGCCAAGGCGCTGCGCACGGCGATCGCGGCGCCGCGCGATGGGGCCGCGCGGGCGGGGTGGCACGCGGGCGAAGGCGCCCGCCTGGACCGGGCGCGCGCCCTCGCCTTCGCGAGGGTTCCCGGCGCCGAGCCCCAGGTAAAGGAAATAAGCGACGTCGCGGGTGACGCCGAGGCCGCCGGCATGCGCGCGATGAGCAAGCGCGTGGTCGAACAGCCGCTTCTGCGCGCCTTGCGACCTGAGCGCGCCGAACCCGAACGCGGCCTGGCGGCGTGGAAGGCGCTCGGGCAGACCCGCCTGCCCGAGCTGAGCGCACCGTCGCTGGAGCTGTTCCTGCGCCTGCGTGGCGTGAGCGACTATCCCGACCTGGATGGGTTCCTGGCATCCCTGGCCAGCGACACCGCGCGCAATGAGCTGGACTACCATGCACGGCTGCATCGCTGGCTGGCTGACGCTCCGACGCCGGCGTTCGCCGAGTTCAATGCGCGGGTCTACCGTGAGCTGTTTCTGACCCCGGCGGATGATCCCTGGCTGGGACTCAACCCGCGCTCGAGTTTCAATGCGCTGCCCGACAGCGGCATCGTCACGCGGTGAATGCCTCCTACGCAGGAATCGCCCGGCGGGCGTCCGATCAGCGAAGCCCCAGTCGCGCCGCGGTCACCTGGGTAGTGCGTCATCGCTGAGCGAGGAGCTTGCGCCAGCGCCCAACCCAGGTGCGCGCGACCGGCGAGATCTGGTCTTCGACCAGATTGCCGCGGGCGCACTCGAAGCCCTGATGGGCCTCTTTGATCGCGCCCCTGGTGCGGTGGTAGCGTTCAGCCAGCTCGGCGTCGGTGGCGTTGTCCAGGAAGGCGTCGGCGAGGCGGCGCAGGTCGTCGTCGGCCCAGGCGCGGCCGGGGGCGGTGGGCGCGGCGAGGGTCGCCCGTTCGTGGCTGCGCGGGCGGGGCAGGGCGGCGTCGGTTTCGTCGACCTCGTCGGCCGCCATGGGGCCGAGCGGCCTGATCACCGCGACGTGGGCGACGTTGATGAGGCTGATGCCGGCGTCGCCGCGCAGCTTGGCCCACCCTTTGCGCGCCCATTCCAACTCGCCAGCGAAGACGGTGCCATCGGCGAGGATGAACGAGGCGCGCATGCCGGGGTGCAGACCAGGGGGGAGATCGGGCATGGCCCGCACCCTAGGAGCCTGTCGGGGATAGCGAGCGTCGCGCTGACTCGGTCTCGGACGGCATCTCCTGCGTTGGCGAAACGACCAGGTAGCGGTGCTACCTTGGACCGTTTCGCCGCCTTGGGTCTGCCATCCGATCCGCGTCGCCATCCTCGCTCGCTATCCCCGACAGGCTCCTAGGCGACGCGGGCGGGGGACAAAGCGATTGACAGTTCGCGCAGCCATTCCCACAATACCCGGCGTCATCGGCAGGCACTGTTGCGCCTGAATCCGGTGTTGCTCTGGTCCTGGTCGACCGGCCGTCCTTACCACGACGTCCGCTCCGGCCTCTCCCCCGCCTCCCAAGGTCCGCACTGATCATCCGCATCCGCCGGCCGCGCGTCGTATCGCGCCAGCCCGCACCTTTTCCCACGCATGTCCGCTGAGACGCTGGCCATCATTGATGGCCACTACTACGCGTACAAATTCCACTTCGGGATGCCGTTCCTGACGGGCCCTGGGGGGCGCCCGACCGGCATCACCTACGCCTTCGCCAATCTGCTTAAGGATCTGCGCGACCGCCCCGAGATCACCCACTGGGTGGCGGTGTTCGACGCACCCGGCAAGACTTTCCGCGACGATCTCTATCAGGATTACAAGGCCACGCGCAGCCCCACTCCCGACCCCTTGATTCAGCAGTTGCCCGATGTCGAGGCGTTGTGCGCCGCGAATGGGATGACCGTGATCAAGATCGAGGGCTACGAGGCCGATGACGTGGTGGTGACCTTGGCCAAGCAGGCCGCCGAGCGCGACATCGACGCGCGCATCCTGTCGCGCGACAAGGACATCGACCAGGTTCTCAGCGGACGCATCCGCACCTGGGACCCGACCAAGGGCCTGCTGCGCGGGCCCGAGGAACTGCTCGCCGAAAAAGGCCTGACCCCGGCCCAGGTCATCGACTACCTGTCGATGATCGGCGACAGCTCGGACAATGTGCCCGGCATCGACGGCATCGGCCCCAAGACCGCGGTCAAACTGCTGGCCAAATACGGCACCCTCGACGGCGTCCTCGCCCACGCCGACGAACTGTCGGCCAAGCAGCGCGAGAACGTCGCCGCCTTTCTGCCCCAGCGCGAGATGGTGCGCCAGCTGATTACCCTGCGCGACGTCGCCGGCCTGCCGGCGATCGAAACCCTGCGCCTTGATCGCAGCCAGCCGGTTGACCGCGCGGTGTACAACGCGTTCGGCATCAGCGCCATCCGCTTCGCTCCGCCGCCGCCAGGTGCCGCCGCGGTGACAGCCGGCGACTGCCGGCCAGCCTCGGCCAACAGCAGCTATCGCGTGCTGACCATGGACAGCCTGGGCGAGTACCTCGCTTCGCTGCGCACGGTCGGCCGCTGCGCGATCGATACCGAGACCACCGGCCTCGATCCGCTCACCGCCGAGCTGGTCGGCATCAGCTTCGCCTGCGGCGACGGCGAGGACTGCCGTGGCGCGGCGTACATCCCCTTGCGCGGCATCGGCAACGTGGTGTCGCTTGACGCGGCGCGGCCTCTGCTTGCCGCCTTCCTTGGCGATGCGACGGTGCGCAAGTTCGCCCAGAACGGCAAGTACGACCTGCGCATCCTCGCCGCGCACGGCCTTGAGGTGCGTGGCCTGGACGGCGACACCATGCTCGCCAGCTGGCTGCTTGACCCGTCGCGCGAAAGCCACGGCCTCGACTACCTGACCAAGGTCTTCTTCGGCGAAGAGAAGATCCCCACCAACGCGGTGGTCGACCACAAGGCCGGCCAGACCATGGCCGACATCGCGGTCGAGACGATCGCACAGTACGCCTGCGAGGATGCGCAGTGCACCTGGCGGCTGGCGAAACTGCTTGAGGGCAAGCTCGCCGAGCATCACCTGCGCGAGGTCTACCACGAGCAGGAACTGCCGATCGCGCAGTGCCTGGCGCGCATGGAGACGCGCGGCATCGCCTGCGACGCCGCCGTGCTTGACGAGGGCCGCCGCCACCTCGAACGCTACCTCGACTCGGTGAAGGAGTCGATCCGCGCCCTGGCCGGGCCGCAGTTCAATCCGGCCAGCCCGAAGCAGGTCGCCGAGCTGCTCTTCGACAAACTCAAGCTGCCGGTGATCACCCGCACCAAGAGCGGGCCATCGACCGACGCCGCGGTGCTCGAAGCGCTGCGCCACCAGCACGAACTGCCCGATCTGCTGCTGCAGCACCGCATGCTGTCGAAGCTGATCGGCACCTACCTCGAGAAGCTGCCGACGCACATCAACCCGCGCACCGGCCGCATCCACACCAACTTCAAGCAGACCGGCACCGAGACCGGGCGACTCA
>ENA-ORBV01012244-ORBV01012244.1-microbial-mat-metagenome-genome-assembly--contig:-NODE-12244-length-13276-cov-4.699523_pt1 | contig 13276 bp, 9 predicted proteins | sample MGYA00237777_ERZ505514 | MGnify/ENA primary metagenome ERZ505514 (study PRJEB26160, sample SAMN06269048) | microbial mat metagenome | isolation source: Oligotrophic lake microbial mat | place...
CGGCGCTGGTCTGCGTGGCATGTTAGCAGCGCAAAGCGCCTGTGGGTCAGCGCTGTGCGCTGACGCTGTTCCTGCATCGTGGGGGAGAAGCGTTCGATCACAGATCGAACCCACCAAAGGCTCACTCAAAGCCATTGGCGAAAATGGCATTGGCCGGCGCTGATCTATTGATGACCAGCAAAGTTGAACTAAACCCCGGCAGCTCAGCCAGGGATAAGGAATGACCGGCGATGACGGTGTTGTTGGCAACTTGACTATAACCGCCGGCGGCCAATCGCCAAGCGCTGTAACTCTGCGCGCCGATACCGAAGAGCGCCAGATCAACGCTGCGTGCGCTGGGGTTGCGATTGAACAACAACACGCGCAGCGGCCCGCCGACTTGATCCACCGCGTAGGCGCCGATCAGTTCGGGCTGGCTGGACGTTGCCGGCACCGAATCGCCGATCACCCGTGCATTGGCACCATCGTAGTCCAGACCGTCAAAACAATTGCCGAGCGCGGCATCGCTGGCGCTGGTCCAAAAATCACACCAGCCCCAACTGACTGGCCCGAAGATTTTGGCATTCGGTTCGATGGTCTTAATGGCTAAAGCGCGATCGCGACCGCGGGTCCACACTTCATCGTAAGTCGCGGGTGCCGGATGGACATCACGATGCGTTGAGTTCCATAACATCGGCTCATTATCTAGCGCGAAAAACTTCACGCCACCGGCCGCGGCAACGCCATGACGCGTGCGCAAATGGGTGATCCAATCGGCGGCATAACTGACCGGCGCAGGCTTGCCGGTGTCCAACGGATTATTGCCAACGATTTTGCCATTCTGGCAATTAGGGCTCGCGAGGAAATAACTTGGACTTTTGGCCGTCGGATTGGGATACGATGCGAGGCGCGATGAGTGCGGTGTGGCGCGCCACACAAGCGAGTCGCAACGAAGCAGCGCGCCCCAGCCGGCGAGCAAAAAGTCCCAGTTATTGACGAACGAGCCCTTAGCCCCGTTCACGCACAAACCGTTGCCGGAGTCTGCCGTGCACCACGGCGGTGGATTAGGAGCGTAATAACGACACTCGTCCAGGGTCTGTGCGCCATAGCTTAGTTGCGAGAAACTCCACAATTTAGCGCGCGAATCTTTCGCCACCCAACCCAAAGTGGGAATGGTCAACATCGCCTCGCCACCCTGCAGTTTGGTATCAATTACAAACTGATTAGCGCTCGAATCATTCGGTAAATCCACACCACTGCCCGCGGCAATATTCTGAAAGAAATAATCGTTAGCGGTGTTATCCACATCAAACTGCCAGTTATAACGACTTGTGCGTGCCGCCCCAGCGGCGTGTTGGATAGCGCAAATCCGCATGTTGGGCATTGCTGCCAAAATTGACGCCATAAATCAACGGGTCGATCGCGCGGCGCGTGCCTGCCTGCCAGATTAATGCTGACATTGATCGGTCCCGGTGGCGGGCCGTTATTTTCCAAAATCACGTCATCCACATAAACGGCCAGCTGATTAGCACCGCTGCCATCTTGCAGAATAATGCCGTCAAAATTCCCAGTGGGCGCACCAGCGCCGGTAAATGGCAAAGACTTCGCGCCATTGGCCAGCGACAATGGCTCCGCCATTGACGATTTGCGCCAGCGGCCGCTCAAACACCACGGTTTGACCGAGTTGGAAAGTCAGGCGAATGTTCTGCGCATTGCCCGTGCCACCGTGCACCCAGAATCGCAGGCCGCTGAAATCGGCAAAACTGCGCGCATTGCCCGGCGCCGAAAAGTACAAACCCTGAAAGGTATCGGGCTCAAAGGAGATCGAAAAATTGCCACCGTGCAGCGCGTTTGTCGTGCTGAGATTGACGGTCACCCAACTCCAGTTCTGAAACCCAGGCCCGAGCGCGTCGTCTTAGACAGCCACGTTCTGCGCCTGCACAGAACTCATCGTCAACAGCCCCAACAACAGCATCAATCGCAACACGATTTTTCTCCTTGGCTGGCTTGGAGAAGCTTAGCGCGACTGGTGGTGGTTCATCGGGAATGGGTCACGGATTGGGTTGTTGGCTGCTGGTTTTCCCCAACCCCAAAAAACAAAACCCACCGCTGCGCTTGCAGCGATGGGTTCCGTAAGGGTGTTACGAAGGCAGCGCGATCAGATCGCCTGCACTTCCTCGGCCTGGAAGCCTTTCTGGCCCTTAACGACCTTGAAGCTCACCTTCTGGCCTTCCTTCAGAGTTTTGAACCCATTGCCCTGAATGGCGCGGAAGTGCACGAACACGTCCTCACCGCCATCACGGCTGATGAACCCAAAGCCCTTGGCGTCGTTGAACCACTTGACGGTGCCGACCTGACGATCCGACATCTTTGCTATCTCCGAACTTCTATCTGAACTATGGCTTACCCGACACGGGTAAACCGCGATACTGGTTTGCAGGGTTTCAACGGCGTGTAACGATGGAGCGGATCGAACGGATCAGCGCCGCGTCAATAAAACCGATGCGACGCCCTGACATACACAGCGGGGTCATTGTAACGGAATCGATTGCGCTGTCGATAGCTTCCAGTGCTTGTTGGTGATTGGATTTTTGGATGTTGGGCTTGTGTGGTGCGTTGTAGCAGCGAACTACCCTAATCCATTTCCACCCGATCACGGCCATTGGCCTTAGCGCGATACATTGCGCGATCAGCGCTGGCCAGGGCCACACGTGGATCGACGGAATCGAGCGAGGCGATACCGATGCTGACCGTCAATCGATATGCTTTGGCATCAATCTGCACCGGTGTGCTGGCGGTACGCTCACGCAAGCGCTCCGCCATTGCGTAGGCGCTCTCGCGATCGCCGGCATTGAGGATCGCCAGGAATTCCTCGCCGCCGTAGCGTCCAAAGACGGCCGCGCCAGCCAGCGCTTCGCGCATACATTGAGCAAAATGGACCAGGAAACGATCGCCCACTGCATGGCCATAGCGATCGTTGACCGCTTTGAAGAAATCCAGATCGCAGATCAATAACCAACCACCCCTGACCTCGGTGAGTTCACGATCTAACATGCGCCGATTTGGCAATCCAGTGAGTTCATCGATCTCTGCCAGGGCCCACGCACGATCGCGGTCGCGCTGTAACAACAAGGCGCGGTCGCCTAATGCAATCGCCCAACCGATGCCTTGCAGCACGCAAGCGAATAACACCCAACGATGCGGATCTTGAGTCTGCGGCAATAGAATCAAACTACCCACACTAAACCAAGCGCCGACCAGTACCATTGGCGCCCAACCGAGCAGAAATAATCGAGCAGCACGTCCGCCGGACCAAGCCGTGCCGGCCAACAACACTGCGCTCAAGAACGCGTTCACTCCGAAACTCAGATTGACACCATCAAATGCGAGCTGCGCGATTTGGAAGTGCGATTGAATCAGAATGACATCAATTACGCCAAAGGCAATGCCAGCAAATGCCACCCATTGCATGGCTCGACCGCCCTTTGGAAATCGGGAGCCAATGCCGCTTGCGGCGCGCAGCAGAGTCACTGCAGCTAATGCCGCAATGGTGGATACCAGCACACCGAGCGCAGCAATGCGTTCGGGCGCCAACCCCAGTGCGTCCGCATGTCGAAAAACCAATGGATGGCGTAATGCAACTGCCACCAGCATCAAAACCAGAAAGCCCACGTAAGCCAAATAACCGGGCTCACGCATAATCATGCTAAAAGCCAAACTTAAAACGATCAGCATTAACAAGGCCGCGCCGAGGGAAACCTCGTAAATCCAAATACCCCGTTCGCGCTGATAGAAATCGTAAGCAGATTCAACTCGCAAGCGCGGTTGCACCCCGAGCACCGAATCAAGCACCAGATAATTGAGTTCTTGCGTGGACACCGGCAAACTAAGCGGCATCGCCGCGCCACGCACGCCGGCCATTGCGGGTCGCGGAGCCCCACCCAGCGGCAAACGATTCAGCAAACGCCCGTCGGACGAATACAACCAAAGCCGTTGACCGCGATCGCGCTCCAGCACCAACAATCGACCGCGGTCATCGGCATTAGCGTTCGCGCTGGCCTGTAATGCGTAGTAGCGCCGCGATTCGCGACCCGCCTGATAGTCATCGGTCGGCGGCAACTGTAAGCGGACTTGCGCGGGCAATTCTTCGATCGGCAGCAAGGTCCATGCAGCCAGCCGCGTGCTAAGCATCAGCCCCAGCAAGCACAGCAAAAGCAGGAGTGACCGTACGCGCATCGCCGCCATTGGGCATTGGGCAACTTGCGACAGTCTAGTCGTAGTTCGATCTCAGATGCGCTTGGCCGGAGCGGGCCGGAGCGGCGCGGGTGCGAGTCAAAATCCATGGTCGGGGGAGAAGCGTTCGATCACAGATTGAACCCACCAAAGGCTAAGCTCGTGGCCGGTGCTGTGCGCTGACGCTTTCCTGCATTGTGGGTTTCTGGCGTGCTCGGAGCGTCGTTTGACTCGCACCCGCCGATCGCCATCCATACACCGCGCCGCGCGCGACAGGATAAACTCAGCTGGCAAAATGGAGTGGTCATGAGCACACAACACCGATACCGCGCCTGCCCCCTGTGCGAGGCGATCTGCGGGCTGGATCTGAAGTACGAAAATGAGCGACTCACGGCGATTCGTGGGGATGTCGCGGATCCCTTCAGCGCCGGTCATGTCTGCCCGAAGGGCAACGCGATTTTGGATTTGGAGGCCGATCCTGAGCGCCTGCGCTTGCCACAACGACGCACCGTCAATGGCTGGGAAACCCTCAGTTGGGATGCGGCCTTTGAGTTTGCCGGTGAACGCCTCGCGGCGGTCCAGGCGGCGCACGGGAACAACGCCGTGGCGGCCTACTTGGGCAATCCGAATGTGCATCATTTTGGTCACATCGCTTATTTACCCGGCCTGCTGCGGGCCTTGAAAACCCGCAATGTGTATTCGGCGTCGTCGGTCGATCAGTGGCCGCACCAATTGGTCGCCTGGGCGATGTACGGCCACCAGTTTCTAATTCCGATTGCCGATATCGATCAAACCAATTTTCTGCTGATGCTGGGCGCCAATCCAGTGGCGTCTAACGGCAGTTTGTTAACCGCGCCCGGCATTCCAAAACGCCTGAAAGCGCTAACCCAGCGCGGCAAACTGGTGGTGGTTGATCCACGCCGCACGGAAACCGCAGAATTGGCCACCCGTCATTTGGCGATTCGCCCCGCTACCGACGTATGGTTGCTGTTGGCGCTGCTGCAGCAAATGCGAGCCATCGGCCCGCCGCGCTTGCACGCTTACGGCGCGCAAATGAATGGCTTCGATGCTGCGTTGGCCGCCATCGCCGCCATCGACCTTAACGATGTCTGCGCGCGCACCGGCATCGCACAGAGCGACATCACGCAATTGGCAAGCGAGCTGTATCACGCGCCTAGTGCCGCCGTGTATGGCCGGATGGGCGTGTCCACGCAGGCCTTTGGCAGTTTGTGCCAATGGCTGATCCAGATACTCAACATCTACACTGGCAATCTGGATCGCGTCGGTGGAGTGCTGCCCAATGATCCGGTGTTTCCGGTGACCGGGCCGGGAACAGCCAAGGGTCATCGAGATTTATGGCGCAGCCGCGTGCGTGGCTTGCCGGAATTCGCCGGCGAATTGCCGGTGGCGGCGCTCGCCGAGGAGATTCTGACGCCCGGCAATGATCAGGTCCACGCACTGTTGACCAGCGCCGGCAACCCGGTGTTATCCACCCCCGACGGTCGCACGCTGGATCGCGCATTGGCGGGGCTGGATTTCATGGTCAGCATCGACATCTACGTCAATGAAACGACGCGCCACGCCCACCTGATCTTGCCGCCCACCTCGTTCCTGAGTCAGCATCACTACGATTTGATTTTTAATGGCTTTGCGGTGCGCCAAGTGGCGCGCTGGAACTTGCCCGTGGTCGAAAAACCCAGCGAGGAACGCGCGGATTGGGAAATCATCAATGGTCTAGGTGCCGCATACGCCGCCGCCAGCGGCAAAGCGTGGCGCGCGATGCCAGCACCGGAACTGCTGATTCAGGCAGGTCTGCAGCGTGCTGGCAAAATTGATCCTGCCGCCTTGCGGGATGCCCCGCACGGTGTGGACTTGGGTCCGCTGCAAGCCAGTTTGCTGCGCAGATTAGAAACCGACAGCGGCAAAATCGAGTGTGCGCCCGATTTTCTGCTGGCCGATTTGCAACGTTTGCAGGCGCAGAGCGCGCCGCTGGAAACCGGCGTATTGCATCTGATTGGCAGACGCGACGCGCGCAGCAATAACTCGTGGATGCATAACGCGCCGCGCCTGATCAAGGGCAAAGCGCGTCACCAACTGGCCTTACATCCGGACGATTTGGCCAGCCGCGGCATCGTCGATGGCGCCCGGGTGAACATTCGTTCGCGGATCGGCAGCATTCAAACCGAAGTGACCGCCGACGCTAGCCTGATGCTAGGCGTAGCGTGTTTACCGCACGGATTTGGGCACGATCGACCCGGCGTGGGCTGGTCCATCGCCGCCGCACTGCCCGGCGCCAGTTACAACGACTTGAGCGATCCACTCAGTTTGGATGTGCCGAGTGGCAACGCTGCGCTCAACGGCTTGCCGGTTTGGGTGACGGCAGTGCCGGCTTTAAGGTGAAAGCCGGCAAGCTAGCTCCCCTCCCACCAAACATACCCTAAGGCGTTGATTCGTAGATCACGTTGGCCGCAGGCCTACGTGACATCGGAGCACTTTTTTACTCCCAATCGGAGCGAAAGTCCCACTCAGTTTGATGCGCGAATAAGCGCGCCGGGCCGACCGGGACTCCCACCAAACATACCGCGAGCAGAGCCCAGTCGAGCAAGTTCGCTTCTACTGCAACCACAGCCTGCCATTGCGCAGTTCCACGCGATCGCCGTCGCGCAAATCGTCCAGGGTTGGCTGTTCCACTACCAAGTTTCGGCCGTCGTCCATGCGCAGGAAAATCTCAAAGCGCGGCGCCGAGCGCTGATCGCTTTCGATGTTATTGCCGATAACGCCGCCCGCAACCGCGCCGGCCACCGTCGCCGCTTTGCGGCCATTGCCTCTGCCGACCTGATTGCCAAGCGCACCGCCGATGATCGCCCCTAACACTGCGCCACCACCGGTGGTCTGGCGTTCGCCGTAAACGCGCTCGATCTTTTCAATGGTGCCACAACTGCGGCAAACGGCCGAATACCGATCGTCATACGGACGGTCATCGTAGTACGCGGGCCCAGTTGCGCAGGCTGTCAAACTGCCGGCGGCAACCAACAACAGCAGAATTCGTGCAGACATCGGCTCTCTCCAAGATGAACAAGGTAGGTTGAAACTGCCCGTTCTTGGCTGAATGGGAACTGGCGCAGACAGCTGTTTGCAAAGGCTGTTCAGCAGGAGAGAGGTCTGCTGGCCCGCAAGCGCCCGCGAGCGTTTGGACAAGTCCAAACTGCCTGGCCCATTCCGTCGGCGATCAACACAACGCCGATCAATAACAAGAAGGATCACGGCTGCAAACGTGGCCTGCACGGCACTGCCGCTGGCGCCGTCCTCGCCTCCCAGCTTGTTGTGTATTTCGTTGACGGCTTTGATCAGCAGGAAAATGCCACAGAGGGAAAGCCGCGCTGCGTGCACGTGGTGCATCGGTCAGATGAAGCTGGTCGCGACATCTGTGCGTATTCTGCTGAGTAAATGTGAAGCGGACGCGAGGACCGCCACCGCATCGGCGGAATGCCCCAAGGCTGCGGACGATTTCCGATTCCCGCGCCTCGGGGGTTACCGAGAATCCGCCGCCGTGTTAGCATGCGCTCACTCGAAATTTCAAGCACTTAGCGCACTCGACATGGTCGATCAGCGCGGGAGGAGGTGGCATGAATGCACTGCAAAAGCTAAATACGATGCGCCAAGCTGGCGGCTCCCGACGAACGGCAGGCTTGCCTGACGCCACCATTGAGCGATTCCTCAAGTCAGATCCCTTGCTGGCGCTGGCCATCGACGACGGCTACACCGCCTTCGAAGCTGCCCGGCTGGAGTTCCCAGACTTGTTGGATCTGGACGAAAACGCGCAGTTGCGCCGCGTGCAAGCCGGTTTCGTCAATTTCTATGACGACGATGGGATCAACCCGTACGTCGCGTTGGCGGCGCGTGGGCCATGGGTGATTACGCTGAAAGGCGCCGTGGTGCACGACGACGGCGGTTACGGCATGCTCGGCGCTGGCCATGGTCCGCAAGCGATCATCGATAGCATGGCCAAGCCGCATGTGATGGCCAACATCATGACTGCATCGCTGAGCCAACTGCGCTTGGATCAAGCTTTGCGCGCCGAAATTGGTCAACGCCGTGGTGGCTGCCCGTACTCGCATTTCTTGTGCCTAAATTCCGGCTCGGAGTCGGTCACTTTGGCCGGTCGTTTGGCCGATGTGCATACCAAACTGATGACCGATCCAGGCGCGCCGCACGCCGGTCGTAAGGTGCGACGCATTGCCGTCAAAGGCGCCTTTCATGGCCGTACCGAACTGCCGGCGCTGTATTCGGATTCTTCGCGCAAAGCCTATGCGCAGCATTTGGCCAGTTTTGCGCACCATAACCACACCATTATCATTGAGCCTTACAGCGTTGCGCAATTGCAGCAGGCCTTTGCCGAGGCGGAAATCCAAGGCTGGCATATTGAGGCAGTGTTTTTAGAGCCAGTGATGGGTGAAGGTAATCCGGGTCGCGCGTTAACCCCAGAGTTTTACGCGGCGGCACGCGAACTCACCCGCACGTACGGCAGTTTGTTATTGGTTGATTCGATCCAGGCGGGTTTGCGCGCGCATGGCGTGTTATCGATTGTCGATTATCCAGGTTTTGAAGGCCTGGACGCGCCCGACATGGAAACCTATTCGAAAGCACTGAATGCCGGGCAATATCCGCTGTCGGTGTTGGCCGTCACCGAACGCGTGGCGGGGTTGTATCGCAAGGGCATTTACGGCAATACGATGACCACCAACCCGCGCGCGATGGAAGTCGCCTGCACGGTATTGCAAGGTTTAACACCGGCATTGCGCGCCAATATCCGCGAGCGCGGTGCGGAGTTTGTGCGTAGGCTGGAAAGTTTGGCGCGTGAACTGCCCGGCATGATCACCGCGGTGCAAGGCACCGGCTTGCTGTTCTCTTGCGAACTCGCCAGCGATTTCAAATGTTACGGCGCCGGCAGCACCGAGGAATACCTGCGTGAGCATGGTATCGGCGTCATCCACGGTGGCGTCAACAGCTTGCGCTTCACGCCGTATTTTGGCGTGCGCTCAGACGAGGTCGACATGATCATTGACGCCGTGCGATTAGCGCTAACCGAAGGTCCGCGCATGCGTCAGCCGACTGCCCAAGCGGCTTAAGACTGGTGAATCTACGTCGGCGACTCGCAAGTCACGGCTTCGAGTCGAACGACGATTATGAGTTTGCGCTGCGCCTGTTGTTTGAGGCGCAGCCTGTTGGCGTACGCTGTTTGAATATCGTCGGCGATTCGGGCCGACGCAAAACCGCATTTGCGCACGCATTGGCCAGCGCGCTCGATTATCCGCATGTGCTCTACCAGGATTTTTCGCGCACCGATGTGCCGACCACCAGCCTAACCGTGGATGCAGAAACTGGCGCCACGCAAACCATGGAAGCGGCGGCCAGCGCATTCGATCGGGTTATGACCGAAGCCTGCGCGTATTCAGAAGGCGCGCGGGTGATATTGATTCTCGATCAAATTCAAGCCTGCGATTTCCAAGATCAGATTCACCTCTATCAGTTCGCGCAATCGCGCGAATGGCTGGGCATCGTCGGTACGGTTGTCGCCAATCCGGCCACTTTGTTGCTGGTGCTGATTTCTGAGGCGCCGCTCTATCACTCGCTGCAGAAAATCAGCTTCAAAGTGTGGGCGGATGCCGCCGGCGGCGTGCTGGATTTTGACCCGAAAGACTATGGCCTAGGCCCCGAAGCGCGCGCCCTATTCGTGGTGCTCGCCGATCTGTTTCGACTGATCGGTCAATCGCCCACACCCACCGAGTTCGGGCGCATCCTCAACGATCTGCTGGTGCGCGTCGGCAGCATTGAACAACTGCGCACCAGTCTGTACGGCTGGATCGAAAACCTGGATCGCCATCATTTATATGCCGCAGCGGTCAAACCGGCGTTGCAACAAGTGCTAAACGAGTTAGACCTGTTAGTCGGTGTCGAACAAATCGAGCTGCCGGACGTGGTGGAGCCCGAGTAAGCCGTTCAAAAGACTCGTCTTTGCCGTCGCGAAAGTCACTGGATTGCCACGGCATGCGCTGAAGCTTGTCGCCTCGATCGCACGCAAGCGCGCTCCCACACGAGCCGGCGCGTACCTCGCAACGACGAATCAACGACTTACGATATCGGCTCATGGAGAGCAGAGAGCAGCAGCCTGTGGCAGCGAGCTTGCGATCCGGGCTCCGGTCTCTCTCATCAGCCCGGATCGCGAGCAAGCGCGCTCCCACAAGAGCCGGCACGTACCTCGCATTTACGAATCAATGACTTACGATATCCGTTCATGGAGAGCAGAGAGCAGAAGCCTGTGCAAACCCTGACCCATCACCACATCACTTTGACTCCCACTCTGTTCCTGGTCGAAGCCGGTCGCTGGCAATCACAAGCTATATTCCGACGCACTAACCTTCATCAACATCCCAATGTCCGCGCAAGACTTTGCCACCTCTACGCTGGCCAAACCGGTCACCTTGGCTGAAGACTGGGCGGCGTTACCAGCCAATTCTGAGGATTGGGCGACGGGTCAGCGTTTGGGGCCGTACCGTTTGCAGCGCCGCTTGGGCAAAGGTGGGATGGGCGTGGTTTGGCTGGCCGAGCAACTCACGCCCTTGCAGCGCGACGTCGCCATCAAGTTACTGCCGCGCAACCAGCACAACGCCCTATCGGAAATCTATTTTGAGGTGGAGCGCCAAGCGCTGGCACAGCTCTCGCATCGGTCGATTGCACAAATCTACGATGCAGGCCGCCTGCCCGATGGCGCGATGTTCTTTGCGATGGAATATGTCGCTGGCGCACCGCTTGATGTGTTTTTGCAGGAACAGCGCCTCAGTCTGCCGGCGATCATCGGTTTATTGATCCAGATTTGTCTTGGCGCCCATCACGCCCACCAACGTGCCTTGATCCACCGCGATCTGAAACCTTTGAACATCATGGTGCAAATGGTGGATGGCGCGCCGCTGCCCAAAATTATCGACTTTGGCATCGCCATCGGCATTTTGCCGGGGTCATCGGCGCGCTTGGAGGCCGGCAAAGCGATCGGCACGCCCGCCTACATGTCGCCGGAGCAAAAAACGCCGGGTCCAGCCGGCATCGATGCGCGTAGCGATGTGTATTCGCTCGGCGCCATCTTGGCGCAATGTTTGTGCTGGCACGTCGGGGTCAGCGATTCGACTCAGGCGATCGCCAGCACGCAGCTGCGTGAAAATCTGCAGTGCAGCATGGCGCGCGCGGCGGCCAAACCGCAGCTTGGTTTTCCGATGGAAAAACTGCGCGCCATGCCGATCGAATTGCGCGCGATCGCGCTGCGTGCGCTCGCTGTGGATCGCGACCAGCGTTATGACTCCGCGGCCGATCTGGCCGAGGACCTGGACCATTGGCTCAACAAGCGCCCGGTGCGCGCGATGGGGAACAGCCGGTCCTATACGTTGCGCTGTTTCATCAATCGCAATCGATTGGCGACCGCGGCCATCGCCGCGATTGCGTTGGCGCTGTTGGTGGGTGCGCTGCTGGCGATGCATGGCTTGGATCGCGCCCGCGAGGCGCGCGCGCTGGCCGAACAACGCCGCGATGACGCCGAGCGCTTGATTCAATTCATGCTGGGTGATTTTGCCGACAAGTTACGGCCCATCAACCGCCTTGATCTACTCGACAGCGTGGGTAGCGAGGCGCTCGCCTATTTGAGTGCGCAAGTGCGCGCCGCCGATGCCAGCAGCGCATTAAATCGCGCGCGCGCGCTGCGCACCTTGGGCGAAGTGCGTGTGACCCGCCAACAGTTTGAGCTAGCCGCTGCACCCTTGGAGCAAGCTGCCACGCTCTTGCGCCCGTGGCTTATTCCCACATCCAGCAACGCCGATGTGTATTTCGAATTCGGCACCATTGCCTATTGGCGCGGCACCATTGCCTACCGCCAGTCGCAATTGGATCAAGCGCAAATCCATTGGCAGGCGTACTTGGACGCCGCCCAGCAATTAAAGGCCGTGGCGCCCCAAGATCCGCGCGCAAACGTAGAACTGGCATCCGCGCTAAATAATTTGGGCACGCTTGCAGAAGGCCGCAACCAGTTTTCCAAGGCGCTTGGTTATTTCAAACAATCCGCAGCGATTCGCGAGAGTCAGATCAGTGGCCCGACCGATCGCGTCAAACTCGATCTGGCGAATTCGCTTTCATGGATCTCGCGAATTCACAATAACCTGGGTGAACCCGCGCAAGCATGGTATGCCTTGGAGCGTGCAGTGCTGTTGGTGTCAGAGTTGCGCTTGCATGCTGACGACAACCAACTCCGGCAACGCGAGACGACTTTGCGCTACATGCTTGGGATGAACAGCCTGTACCGCGGTGATGCACAGCGTACTCGTCATGAACTAGCGCAAGCCTTAGCTCTGGCGCGTTTAGACGTGGAAAACGACCCCAGCCAGCCGCGCCGCCACGCCATGCTGGCCCGCATTAGCTTTGAGTGGGTACGCGCCAGCGAAAACGCCGACCCAGCGGCCAAAGCCATATTAGACGAAGGACTACAAGCACTGGCGAAGCTGCCGGAGCATGCGCTGAGCAGCACCGAAACCTTGGGCTTGCAGACGCGCGCTTGTATGGCGCAACTGGTGATTGATGCGAGCGCGGCCAGCGTCAGCGATTGCGAGCTGCGTATTTGGCCAAAGCTGATGCAATCTGCTATCGACGAAGCCGATATGATTGAACTCGCTGGCGAACTCACCGTTGCGTTGGCAAAAAACCGCCCAGACAGTGTGACAAAAGCGCAGATAAGGGCTATTGCGGATCGGCTTAAGAATTTGCCGGCGCAATTACGTGCCAGCATGAGCCATTTGCTCGTGCTTCGTTCTTTGGGCGAACAAATTGATTCTTCAAGTATTGAGAGTAGCAAAATGAGCGAGCAAATTGATCGAATGCGCGCCTCATTCAACCATCAACCGGGAGTCTGACGACATGGGTAATACGAGCACCTACGTAGAACTAAACTTCACCATCACCATTAGCGGAAACGCAGCACCCTATTCGGTGAGCGTGCCCAATGTAGTGGATATGCGCAACACTACCG
>ENA-ORBV01012245-ORBV01012245.1-microbial-mat-metagenome-genome-assembly--contig:-NODE-12245-length-13275-cov-4.292241_pt1 | contig 13275 bp, 11 predicted proteins | sample MGYA00237777_ERZ505514 | MGnify/ENA primary metagenome ERZ505514 (study PRJEB26160, sample SAMN06269048) | microbial mat metagenome | isolation source: Oligotrophic lake microbial mat | place...
GAGCCGGGCATTCCCGAAGTGCTCGCAACTGCGACGGGCAACCCCAAGGTAAGTGATCGGGTCGCGTTTTCGGCGTGGCTCTTTGCGGCGGACAACCCGCTGACGGCGCGGGTGCTGGCGAATCGGGTGTGGGAGCAGGTGTGGGGCGTGGGAATCGTGGAGACGCTGGAAGACTTTGGCGTGCAGGGCTCGCCGCCGAGCCATCCAGAGTTGCTTGATCACTTGGCGATCTCACTCCGCGGGAATGGCCGCGGGAATGGCCGCGGGAATGGCCGCGGAAATGGCGGCGAAAACGGCTGGCGGCTGAAGGGGTTGCTGCGCGAGATCGCGATGAGTTCGAGCTATCGCCAACGCTCCGAGGCAAGTGAAGCGCTCATCGCACGCGACCCGGCGAATCGGCTGCTGGCGCGCGGGGCGCGGTTCCGGCTTGATGGCGAGACGATTCGCGATGCGGCCCTCACGGCCAGCGGGTTGCTCTCGGCCAAGATGTTCGGCCCGCCGGTGTTTCCACCCCAGCCGGCCGGGCTGTGGATCATCATCTACAACGGCGACGACTGGATGAACAGCAAGGGCGAAGACCGCTATCGGCGCGGGCTGTACACCTTCTGGCGGCGGACTATTCCCCACCCGGTGATGGCAACGTTTGATGCACCGAGCCGGGAAGTCTGTGTCTCACGACGAATTCGGACCAATACGCCCATGCAGGCGCTCGTGACCTTGAACGAACCAGCGTTTGTTGAGTCGGCGCAGGCGCTGGCGCGGCGGGTGACAACAGGCCGGGCGCAAGATGCACTCAGCGATCGCGCCGCGCTCGCGATGGCGATGCGGCTGGTGGTGGCACGCACGCCCAGCGAGGCGGAACTGGCCGAGCTTGCGGCGCTCTTGTGCCGGTCGCGCGGCTCATTTGCGACTGGCGGCCCGGAGAATGCACGCAAGGCGGCCGGGGCCGACGAAACGATGAAGGCCGAGGACGCAACGGAACTCGCGGCTTGGACGACGGTGTGCGGTGTGGTGTTGAACCTTGACGAGGCCCTGACCAAAGAGTAATCGATCATGATGCACCCAAGCTCGGGCGGCAACCAGCCAGCGACTGACCCGCACATTGATGCGGCGCGATTGGTGCAGACCCGCGATATCACGCGTCGGCATTTCTTCGGACAGATGAAGAATGGAGTCGGGCTGATGGCGCTGGCGTCGCTCATGAGCCAGCGCGGCGCGCTCGGGCAAACACCAAGCGCCCCACCGCCCGAGGGTGCCGCGAGCGCGGGCACGCTGGCGCAGATGCGGAGCATTCTGGCCGCCAAGGCCCCCCACTTTGCGCCCACGGCCAAACGCATCGTCTACATCCACCTCGCCGGTTCGCCGCCGCAGCATGACCTGCTCGACTACAAGCCGCGACTGAACGAGCTGAACGGACAGAAGTGCCCCGATTCGCTGCTCGAGAAAGAACGATTCGCGTTCATCAAGGGGCACCCGAAGATCCTCGGCTCGCCCTACACGTTTGCGCAGTATGGCAAGAGCGGGGCGTGGGTGAGCAACCTGATGCCCTACTTTGCCAAGATCGTCGACGAAGTGACGATCGTGCGTTCGATGTTCACCGATCAGTTCAATCACGCGCCTGCGGAGTTGTTCCTGTACACCGGTTCGCCGCGGCTGGGGCGGCCCTCGATGGGCTCGTGGATGGTGTATGGCCTGGGCAGTGAGAATCAGAATCTCCCCGGCTTTGTGGTGCTGCTCTCGGGCGGACGCAATCCGTCGAGCGGCAAGAGCGTGTGGGGGAGCGGGTTTTTGCCCACGGTGTATCAAGGCTGTCAGTGCCGCAGCGAGGGCGAGCCGGTGCTCTACGCCGACAATCCGCCCGGCGTGACGCGCGAATCACGCCGCGAGGCGCTCTCCACGCTTGCTGGTTTGAACCGGCTGCGCCACGCGCAGACCAACGACCCCGAGACGCTCAGCCGCATCGAGCAATATGAACTCGCCTTCCGTATGCAGGTGAGCGTTCCGGAGGTGATGGACATTTCGCGCGAGCCCAAGGAGACGCTGGACCTCTACGGCGTTGACCCGGCCAAGCCGTCGTTCGCGCGCAACTGCCTGCTGGCCCGGCGGCTCCTTGAACAGGGCGTGCGGCATGTGCAGCTCTTTGACCATGGCTGGGACGTGCACGGCACGGGCGAGGGCGACGACATCATGCATCAACTGCCCAAGAAGTGTCGCGAGACCGATCAGGGCGCGGCGGCCCTGGTGCTCGATCTGAAGCGCAAGGGCATGCTCGACGATACGCTGGTTGTGTGGTCGGGCGAGTTTGGTCGAACGGCAATGAACGAGGAACGCAACGGCTCAAAGTTCTTCGGGCGCGACCATCACCCCCACTGCTTCACGATCTGGATGGCGGGCGGCGGCGTGAAGCGGGGCGCGGTGTTCGGCGAAACCGATGACCTTGGCTACCGGGTGATCCAGGACCCGGTACACATTCATGACCTGCAGGCGACGATCCTGCACGCCATGGGCATGGACCACGAGAAACTGACGTACCGCTTTCAGGGGCGAGACTTCCGGCTCACGGATGTGCATGGGAAGGTCGTGCCGGGGTTACTGGTCTGAAGGGCGGGCCGGTGCGGGCTGATCCGGGCACGAACGCGCGAATGCGGTATCAAACTTCTTATTGCCGGCCAGTTCGCGTGCCTCGATGATGATGCGGTCGAGCCCTTTTACTTCGTGGACTTTCTTCCTCTGCGGCGGCTTACCAGCGTCAAGAGTCTCGACGACCTCAAGGTCTTTGTCAAGCGTTCCCCCCTTGGCCTTGAGTTCGATGACGGTCGGCGGGCCGGCGGAGCCGGTCACGGTGACGCTCACAATCTCTTCCCGGGTGCTATCGATTCCATCAGCCAGCAGCACGACCCATTGAGCGTCGCTGGTCGAACTGAGTTGCTGCGTGAAGGTCAAGATCACGAGGTCAGTCGTCATGCCCGACATCGGAAGGGTCTTGGTCCGGCCGCGGCTGTGCCCGCGCCAGCGGCCGCGAATGTACTCCCAGAACGGGGCGGGTGGTGTGGTGATGCCTGAGCCGGTAACACTTTTGGCCGTGTCAAATCGCAGCGTCGCCATGTGAAGCTTGGACGGCGCTACGGCATCTTGATAGGTAGCTTTAATGTCGGGCGGTTTGCCCGCGGGCAGGGTGCAGTTGTTCGGATCAAACGCCGTGCCTTCGACGAGGCGTTCCTGAGCCGCCGAAAGACCGCTGAGTGTGCCGTCACTCACTTTGCCGGCCGCGACGGCTTTGGCGGGCGGCTGAGCGCCGAGCGAGGATGGCGACGCCGCCATCGCCTCGCCCGCGGCAGAGAAGGTTGCAATCCCATCGGCGGAGGGAGCAGACTCGGGAACAGGGTCCCGCCGTGCTCCGTCCTGAAGCAGTGCCACTGCTGGCGGGGTGGGCGGAATGATCGTGCCCGAAGTCGTGCTGCAGTTGCGGGTGAAGGCCTTGTTGAGGCCGCGGGTCACATTGGCTTCGTAGCGCATGCATTCGACCTTGGCGGCCAGTCCGGGGATGTCTTTGACGGGTTGCGTCACGAACGTGCCGCCAGCTTCCCAAACTACAGCCATCAGATCTATGGCCAGCACGGGGCTCGATCCATCACCGTTGCGAACGTCGACGATGAGCGCTCTATTGGTGGAGTCGTTGGATTCCACCGTAAAGCTCAACCCACCGTCGAAGGGCATGCCGTCGGGAAGCGGGACAACAACCTCGCGTATCAGCGACTTGTCTGATTGATCTTTTTCGTACGCGATGCTGATAAAGGCCGCGTCTGGGACGGCCTGAGCACCGGACATCGGAAGCGTGGTGACCCGGCGGCGATTCTCCTTGGATCGCCAGCGACCGCGCATGTACTCCCAAAAAGGCACGCCGGGCGAACTTGGAACCAGCTCTGTGAAGCACTTTGATCGCATATCGAGAAGCTCGGCCCCCTTGAGGTTGACCAAACTCGTCGAAATATCGAAATCGACCCAGAGCTGGGTCGAGTCACCGGGACACATCTCAAAGCGGCAGCGCACCTCGTTGAACTTGGTGCAGATCGACTCGAGCGCCGTGACGGGAACACAAGGGGCCGACGCCAATGTATTCACCGCGGCATCCCGACCGCCCCCTGATGGGGGCCTGGTGGGCTTCAGCTCCAAGCAGCCCGCCAGCGCGAGCAGAGAAAGCAAGGCCGCGGCAGAGAGGCGTGTGCGAATCATGAGATGGACTCCCGACCAAGGAGGACTTGTTTGCGGGCGCGCTCGACGCCAAACGTGAGCACGGTCGCCGAGGTGACGCCGATGGCAAGCATGAACGGATTAAAGAGGTACGCAAAGTGATGGGCGAGCGTGAGCGCACCAAGCATGACAATGACCACGCCAAGCAACAGCCCGACCCAGATACCAGACGTGACCCATCGCGGCCACCACCGCCGCCGGCGCGTCCAGACGAGCGTGAGCGCCACTCCGGCGGCCACACTCGCCAGCGTCGCGACAATCTCGCCGATGGACGTTGGCACGGTGACGGAGACCCCACTCATGAGCATCTGCACGGCGACGCCGACGAACGCGCTGCCGCATTGGTTGCCGAGGGTGTCGAAATGCCGATCGTCAAGGGTGTTGTCTGCGCCGACAACGACGACCTTGCCCTTGAGTTTGGCCATCGCCTCGGGCTTGCGAGCGACGACATCCTCCCACGCCACCATGGCCGCACCGAGTTTGAGTTGGTTGACCGGGGCGACGACCATCCAGTCGCGCCAAAGCTGAGCATCCACGTTGTACTCGCGGCGCGTGCCTGCAATCACGCGCTTGCCGATCGGCTGCAGGCCCTGAGCATCATTGCAAAATCGGATGGTGATATCACGCGAATAAGGGTCGATTTCATAGAACCGGTACGCCGCCGGGAACTGACTCGCCGCGTAGAGCTCGAGCGCGATTCCGGGAACCGGGCTGCCCGCCTCGTTCGCCCACGTGAGAAGTTCCACACTTGCCAGCCGCGCCTCGTGCTCGACAGTTGCCGAATCTGAAAAGGCTGACGCGAGTCGATCGGTCTCGCGAAGGAGAAGCGGACTGACCGCCAGATCGGGGTCCGTGAACCTCCACCCGCCCTGGACCTGAAGAGGAACCTCCTCGAGCGCAAGTACAACAGGCACATCCGCAATCGGGTTGGCCTGAGTCGCAGTGCCAGCCGTCTTCGAACTGGCGCCGGCGACTGTGCGGCGACTTTCGACGATGGCGCGAATGCCCTGCCCGATCTCGGCGTTGCCAGCGAGCTCGCCGACGATGCCAAGGTCAATACCACGCAGTGCGGGTTGGCTTCCGCAATGGCCTCAAGTAACCCGCCGATATATGGCCGCAGCTTCGATCGCTGGGTCGGCTTGTCCTTTAAGTCCGGCATGCCAGCCGCAAAAAACGTGCTGTCGCGACGGACCACAAGCACCACGTCGGTCATGTCGGGCATGAGATCGGTGCGAACGAACTGGTTCTCAAACCACGAGCCGAGCGGGGTCCAGTCATAGACAGCGCGTCGGCCGACGTAGTCGGTGAAGCCAGCCGCGATGATCGCCGCGATGGCCAGAAATATCCACGATCGACCTACCAAGGTCCGCCGCACGATTGCGCGGGCGCGACCGCTCAGATGCCTGCGAGCCTCTCTGGGAACATCGCCCCCGAGCACCGCCCGGAGGTCGGCGGCCAGATCGGCAGCAGTCTGGTAGCGTTGGTCCGGCTGCTTAGCCATAGCGCGCGTAAGAATCTGGCGAAGGTGAACACTGATTCCCGTCGCGGCCGATGAGGCAAAGTCTGGCGGTGTGTTCTGAATGACCGAGTATGAATCGGTGCGCTGCCCACCAAGCACGGGATACGGCAACTGCCCGCAGAGCAGCTCGTACAAAATGACGCCGAGGGTGTAGACATCGCTGCGGCGATCAAGCTCGTCGGTGCCGCGGGTCTGTTCGGGGCTCATGTAAGGAATCGTGCCGGCGATGCCCGAGGCCCGGCCCTGACCCGTGCCGGTCGTGGTGAGGGAGATGCCAAAGTCGATGACCACCGGCCGTGCAGGGCCGGTCTCGGGCTCATGCACGATGATATTGGAGGGCTTCAGGTCACGATGCACGATCCGTTGCTCGTGCGTCAGGTGGACGGCATCGCAGACCTTGGCAAACATCTCGAGCTTCTGCCCATCGCTCAGGCTGTGCACGCGGGCGTAGGTGGTCAGCGATCGCGCCCGAACCGGGCGGCCCGCCTCCGCTCCGACTCCGCGTCCTTGCAGAAGGTTCATCACCAGGTATGGTCGTCGCGTGCCGTCGGCTTCTCGCTCGACGCCGTAATCGCGGATTTCCACGATTCCGGGCTGGCCGATGAACAGTGAAAGTCGGCGCGCTTCAGAGGCGAACTCGCGCAGTTCGGCGCTGTTGGCTGAGCGGCGGATGACCTTGACGGCGACTAGAAACCCGAGCGTGGCGTGCTGGGCTTCGAAGACGATGCCAAAACCGCCGCTCGCAATCTCCCGGACAAGTCGGTAGTGGCCGACCTGCTCGGCCTTGGGCGACTGGGCGGATGTGGCGACTGGTGTGCTTGAAGGCCCGTCGCGGGTTGTCATGGCGGCGAGCGACTGCTCATGCTCGCCGATCGCGACGTGCGCCTCGCGAGACTGCGTCTCACTGGTTGGTTCGTGCGGCGCGGTCATAGCAGGCACGCACCTTTGAAAGGCACTGCCTTCGCCCCAAAGTCGATATAGCGACCCGCGTCCGCCAACTGGGCGTCCTCCGCATGAAGGAATATCCGTGCACAGGCTCCACTCGCAAAGTGAAGATGGGCAAAGTGTACCCTTCATTGGAGTGGAGGTGGCGTAGCCTCCTACTTCTCCATCCAGACGCCCAAATGATCACCCGACCTGTCGGGCTTCGGAGTCGTCAATCGGTGCGGATAACGTTCGGGTATCCATACAAGAAATACAAAGTGCCCGAAAACGCACCTTAAACTCTGGGGACGAGTCTAAAAACCTAACACCAACCAACTGGTGCAACCGTTCGCGCCGTGCCCAGCAGATCTCGACAGGACACAGGATTTCGCCATCGGGGCTTCGGAGCGCCAGATCGCGCGTCGTACCGGGAATCAGCCGTGAGAAGATCGACGCTCGGAGTCGCAGGCCGGTCTCGCTGAAATCCAGCACGGTGCCCAGGTCGGTCTCGAGCAGGTCGGACCGAACCCGACCGCGGCGACGATTCTCGTCCACCCGAGCGGTGGGAAACGCAAGCGGCGAGTTGTTGCGGAAGAACTTCATCGGCTCGTGGTTTATCGGCAAGGCCGGAGTAAGGCTGGCGCGCAGGATCGCGGGGTTTATTCCTAGAGGGGGGCCTCGTGCCGGACCGGCAAGCTTTGCACCCTGCGAGCATTAGATTGGGACCGGAGATCGCCCGAGAACCTCGGCGTGCGAGGAACGACAGGAATAAACTGCGCTCCGGGCGGTGGTTGGCCCGATTCAGAACCCGAGCGGACGATTCGATCGAACGCTCGTGGTCTGTCACTCCCTGGTGGTTCTAGTTGTGGATGAGTTCATGGCGCAAAAGGCCTCGGCTGCCAAATCAAAGTCCAAGTCCAGCCTTCGCGAGATTCTGGGCCAGGTGATCATGGGCACAACGGTGCTTCTGACCATCGGTGCCGGGTTCGCTGCGGTCGTGACCTACCAGAAGATGGAGGCCCGCGTAGCGGAGGGCGTCGCTGAGCCGGTCAAGATCGTCTTTGAGTGGCCCCTCATCAGCCCGCCGCCAGCGGTTGCCGCGGCCAAGGCCAGTGCAGCACAGTCTCCGGTGCCCACCACGTGGCTGAGCGAGCGCACCCAGCAGGATCTGACCGACCTCGCCAGCAAAATGGTGAGCGAGAACCCGTTCGACCGAACATCCCTGGCCGAAACGTGTCGCGCGCTGGAAAGCACGGGCTGGTTCAAGAAGATCGAGTTTGTACGCCGGGAAACCGGTGGGGTGGTGCGGATCCGCGGCTCATGGCGGGTCCCCGGGGCGGTGGTCCGCCGCGAGGGCTTCGACCACGTCGTTTCGCTCGACGGTGAGCGTCTGCCGCTCGATTATCGCGAGGGCAAAACCGGCGGCTCGCTCAAAGCGCTTCTCAACTCCGCCTACCCGCCGCCGCTCGCGGGCGAGCGCTGGCCGGGCGGTGACGTGCAGGCCGGTCTGGCCCTCATCGGTCAACTCCACGGCACTGCCGCCTGGCCACAGGTCGCCGCGGTAGACATCTCCAACTACGCCAAAAACAAACGGCTGATCATCATCACCGATCGCGGGAACCAGGTCGTCTGGGGCAGCGCTCCGGGTGAGTTCAACCCCAATGAGCCCGACGCCGCGACCAAGCTGCGGCGGTTAACCACCTTGGTGTCGAGCCCTGACTTTGAGCAGCGCATCGACGGGGGCAAGGCGATCATCTATTTGACTGGCAAGAAGGGTTTCTTCTACGATTCCACCGCCACGCCCAAGAACCAGGACGAACAACCCGTGAACAAAGACCTGCTACTGGGGAGCGAGGATGATCTGGTCGAGCGCAACGGACGCGTGGTCCAGACCGTGGCTGACCATCCCGAAGAGTGACGGTCCGACGCGGCCGGCCGGGAGGCCGCAAGCGACACATTTCGCCCCCTGCCGGCCTGCAGGGTCAAGCCTTAGGAAACCGGGTGGGCGGTGGCGTAAACCCACGGTAGAATCGGGACATAGAGGGGCCCGCCGCGCCTTTTGGTCGGGCCGGTGCCCGCCCCCACGATGGGGTGTTCCGAGATGTATGGCAGCAACATGGTCCCTCCTCGCTGGAAAACCGCGAGCGGGAACCGATTCAACGGAAGATGTGACATGGAATTCGTGACCAAGGCAGAGCAGGAACAGATCAAAACCCGGTACTCGGCCTTGGTGGCCAATCGCCCGGTGATTTCAACGCGCATCGCCGAAGCGCGGGCCCTGGGCGACCTCAAGGAAAACGGCGACTACCACGCCGCGCGTGAGCAGCAGGGCATCGACGAGGCGGAAATCCGTCGTCTTGAGGAGCGGCTGGCAAACCTGAGCGTTGTAGACGACTCACACAAGATGCTCGATATCGTCTTCCTGGGCGCTACCGTCGAGATGAACGAAGTCGGCGACGACGAGGTGGAGAAGTTCAAGCTCGTCGGCGAAGCCACGGGCACCGCGCCGGCCGATGTCATCGAGGTCACGGCGACAAGCCCCATGGGCGAGGCGCTCATGAAGGCCCGCGTCGGCGAAACCATCGCCGTGCGAACCCCGCGCGGAACCAAGAAGTTCAAGATCCGGGCGGTCGTGATGTGAACCTCTTTGGCTCAACCTCGCTGGCTCAGACAACAGTGGGCTTCTCGCCCGCCAGCGTGAAGCGGTGGGTCCACAGGTTCCAGCGATATTCAACGTAGCCAATACCCACCCGCCGGGCCAGGTCGATCGCCTCGTCGCGCGTGAAGCCGGCCAGCACCGAGACGTAGGCATCGTGGCGGATCATTCGGCTCTGGCCGATGGTCGCAAGCTTGATCGCCGTCGCCCCCGCCAGCGAGCGCACCAGATCGTTCCAAACGATCCCCCGCCGCGCCAGCCGATCCATGATCCGCAGCACCGTGAGAATCTCAAGCTCGGGAAGGTGATGCAGGAACAGCCCCGCGTGGACATAGTCAAAGGAATCGAAGCGGTACTCATCGCTGAGCCGCTGCGCCGCCATCTGGCGGAGTTCGATCACGTCCCCAAGGCCTGCCGCGTTGACACGCTCGCGCGCAACCTCGAGCGTTCGTTCATGAACGTCGATCGCCGTCACGCGAAGATCGAACCCCGCCTTTCGGGCCCATCGAACCGCCGCGACAGGCAAGTCGGCCGAGCCGGTGGCAATATCGAGTAACGTGATGGCGCGATCCTTGGGCCACCGCGCCGACCAGCGCTCCAAATGAGTCAGCAGCGCCGACCGCCCGCCTAGCCAGCGGTTGATCCGCTCGATGTAGCGCAGCGCGCCACGAAGCTCGCCCCGCTCAACGTTGGGGTCGTCCATCATCTCATGGGAAAGGCTTCGCTGCACGCCTCAAGGGTACCGCGCCGGCCAACAATCGGCCTCGGTGATTGACAGTAATCCAACATGGTGGTCGTCATGCCCCTTCGCTATACACTCGCTGCGGCCAGCGCTCCGCACGCTTGTGCTCCTCGTGCTCGCCCTGCTCCTCAGCGGCTGCACCAACGCCAAAATTATGACCGAGGACGAGATCGCCGCCGACCCGCGCCTGGCGATTGTGCATCAAGAGTTCATCCGCGCAGTGGACGACACTCATGCCCACCCGACTCAGACCTGGCACGCCGGGTGGTTGGGCAACTCCATCGTGAACTTCTGGGGTGGCGGCCAAAAAGGGCTCTGTTACCACTGGCAGCAGCAGATCTACGCTCTGACCCGTCACCGCATCGAATCGCTCGGCCTTGCCGCGACAGGGGTCATGATCAACCGTGGCAAAGGCGGCGAGCATCACTGCGTACTGGTTTTCGATCCCAGGGTGATCGACGAGCAGAACCTCTTGACCCAGCCAATGCCCCGGCACGGCTGGGTGCTTGACGCTTGGCAGCGCGGCGAACCCGACATCTACACGCTTGATGAATGGCACAAGCTGCCCGCGCCGCTCTATCGTGATTGGGAACTGCAGGATCTGACGAACATCGCCGATCTGCCCGGCCGCCGCGGATCCGCCACTTCCGGCGCGCCTCCGCCAGTTCGACGCCTGTGGGAAAGCGAAGCGGCCCCGATGCCTGCGCCCGCGCCAAAATGAACACGGGCGCGGGAATGGCCCCGCGCCCGCGTCGTGCTGCATTGTCAAAACACGCCGTTGATTACTTCTTGCTGGGCTGGGAGTCGAACTCCTTGTGGCCCTCTTCCTCGATGGCGTGGATCTTGGCCAAGGTCGCCGTGGCCTCGGCCGTCTTGCCGGCCATGACCTGCTCCTCAAGCTCGATGGTGGTCTTCAGCAGTTTGATCTGAAGCGTGCGAAAGGCCGTAAGCGTTTCGGCCATCTTGGTCTTGTCGGCCCCCTCCATCTTGGGCGACATGCCCTTGGCCATGATGAGCGAGCGCTGAAAGTCGCCGATCGATTTCAGGTTGTCGTCCTTGGCCTCGGGCTTGCCGATGGAGTTCTCAAGCTGCTTGTACGCGCGGTTCATGCCCTTCATGGCACTTTCCAGCGAGCCGCCCTCGCGACCGGCAGGACCACCAGGACCGCCCGGGCCACGCGGAGGAGCGCCCGCGGGCTTTTCGCCAGCAGGCTGGTTAGCAGGGGGCTGGCCACCCATGCCCATCGCGACGGCGAGGCCACCAACGCAGAGGAGGGCGGCCAGAGAGACGGCCAGAGAGACGGCAACGCGTGCATGCTTCATTTTTAACTTCTCGCAGTTCAAACAGCTACCGGAACCGGCCCGCGCGCGCGGGCCACCAGCGATCACCGCAATCGTATTCTTCCGTCAAGAAAGCGGTTGCATCAGAGTTGTCACAACCCCGGCCCAGCGGGACCGCGATCACGCGACTTTGCCGGCGCTTAACTCAGCCCCGTCCCTGCTCTACGCTTGGCCCTGACCCTTGCCGCCCTTCGCACCCCCCTCTGAGCCGATCATGACCCGAAAGCCCGTCGTGGACTCCGTCAATCCATCTCCCGCACCGCTCATGCTGGGGGTGAGCGGTCTCCGCGGGATCGTCGGGGCATCGGTCACTCCCGCCGTCGTGACCCGCTTCGCCGGGGCTCTGGGCGGCTGGATTCGCCAGCAGCAAGCCGGCGGCACGAAGTCGAATCGTTCGCGGCCCATCGTGGTCGTGGGTCGTGACGGCCGCCAAGGCGGGCAGATGCTCTACCACGCCGCCATCGCGGGCCTGACGGCCGCCGGCTGCGATGTGGTCGCCATTGGCGTGGCCATGACCCCCACCGTGGGCGTCGCCGTCGACCACTACAGCGCCGCGGCAGGACTGATGGTGACGGCCAGCCACAACCCCCAGCAATGGAACGGCCTCAAAGCCATGGTGCGCGACCGCGGCGCCAAGAAAGGCGCCACGTCCGCGAGTGCGCCCGCGGCGTCCTTGGCCGCCCAGATCATCGCACGCTTCCACGCCATGCCCGAGCCCGCGCCCTGCGAGGGGCACGCCACGATCGGGGACGTCTGCGAAGCCGAGGCCCTCGCGGCCCACGTCGAGCGTGCCCTGGCCGCCACCGCCGCCCTCGGCAAGGGGGTGCTGGCCGCCATCAAGAAGGCCAAACCACTCGTCGTGGTCGACTCCGTCGGTGGCTCGGGCACCCAGGCGGGCCCGGCCTTTGCCGAACAACTCGGCTGCCGCGCTATGGCGATGTACGACACAATCGGCCGCTTCCCGCACACGCCTGAACCGACGCGCGAGAATCTCGTCGCCCTCTGCGCCGCCGTGAAGAAGCACAAGGCCGCCGTCGGCTTCGCGCAGGACCCCGACGCCGACCGGCTCGCCATCGTTGACGAAAAGGGCCGCTACATCGGCGAGGAATACACGCTCGTGCTCGCGGCACGGGCCCTCTTTGAACTCGGCGGGCCGTTCCGCAAGCCCACCGTCGCGGTAAACCTCTCCACAAGCCGCATGATCGACGACCTGGCCGCCAAACACGGCGCGCGGGTGATTCGCACCGCCGTTGGCGAGGCCAACGTGGTCGAGGCCATGAAGCACAACCGCTGCGTCATCGGCGGCGAAGGCAACGGCGGAGTGATCCACCCCGGCGTGACCTACATCCGCGACTCACTGACGGCGATGGGCCTCGTGCTCGCGCTCCTGGCGCGAACCAAGCGACCACTCTCAGCGCTGGTTGACGAAATGCCGTCATACGCCATCGTCAAGCAGAAAGTGGACCTGGCCCGCAAAGAAGACGCGGCCCTGCTTGTTCAGCGCCTCCACCGCGGGCTTTTCCGTGTCGTTGGCCATGTTGTGCAGAATCAGGTGCGCCGTGTTAAGAGTCCCGTTGTAGAACTCGAGCTCAAACGCCATGTCCACGCCGTTCTGATTCGGATAGTAGCCGCCAAGCGACGAGGAGTAGCCCGTCGTCCACGAGTTGTCAATGTCAATGTTGATCTGCAAAGGACTGGTCAACCGCGGAGAGACGCGGCAAGGTTTTTTCTTCCCGCCTCACCTGAATGTAGAGCCGCCCGGCCTGGCTGCTGTCGCCCGAGGTGGTGTAGGCCATGGACTTGACGCTCTTGAAGTACGCAAAGAACTGGTTCTCGTCGTGGG
>ENA-ORBV01012246-ORBV01012246.1-microbial-mat-metagenome-genome-assembly--contig:-NODE-12246-length-13274-cov-12.790710_pt1 | contig 13274 bp, 7 predicted proteins | sample MGYA00237777_ERZ505514 | MGnify/ENA primary metagenome ERZ505514 (study PRJEB26160, sample SAMN06269048) | microbial mat metagenome | isolation source: Oligotrophic lake microbial mat | place...
CAAATTGTTCGTAGGTAGGGGCGCACGGCTGTGCGCCCCTACGGAAAACGCCGAGGTTATTAAATTCTTGTTCCTTAAGCTTGACGTGCAATCGTTCTGGCAAACCATTACGAGTGTAGTTGTAGGAGCATTTTTCATGCCATCCTTGCTCGAAGAGTTAGGCTTTCGAGTCTTGCTGCTGCCCATCCAACAGAATCGATCTCGCCCTCAAAGCGGTGGGTTCTTAGCATCCTTAGTTGGCTCTTATTTATCGCTTACCACTTGCATCCATTCGTGCCGTCTTTTTTTAGAACGACTGCCTTTCTGCTTGGAGCAGGCTTACTAGGCATCATCTGCACAGTGTCTTATCTAAAAAGTGGTTCTGTCTGGATTCCCGTCATAAGGCATTGGTTAATTGTCGTTGCATGATTGCTTCTCTTTGGTGGTTTAGAACGATTTTAAGGTTAGACAATGGAACTTTTACGGAATTAGTTGCACGATCGCGATCGCAAACGGGGCATCCCTTGTCGGCATGAATGAGCGGTATAGTTTCGTTGAAGATCCTCGCAAAAAAGCGGGCAACCCTAGAGTCACCCGCTTTTGCCCAAGCTTAGTCAGTCTGGTCAGCGCTATTTCGGTGAGAGCGTCCGGCGCTTAGTAATCATGCGATACGCCTCAATAATGTCGCTTTCTTTCCAAGCGTTGAAGCTATCCATACCAATGCCGCATTCGTAGCCAGCATTGACCTCGCGGGCATCTTCCTTCATCCGCTTCAGCGAATCGAGGTTGCTTTCATGGACGATTTCGTTACCACGACGAATCCGCACCTTACAGTTACGCACAAGCTTGCCAGACTGGACATAGCAGCCTGCTACAGCACCGCGTCCAACCGGGAATACTGCACGTACCTCAGCTTGACCGAGTGGTTCCTCAATCAGTTCGGGTTCAAGCAGACCTTCCATCGCTGCCTGAATATCGTCGAGCAGTCCGTAGATGATGTTGTACTCGCGTACATCCACCCCAGCGCGATCGGCGGCTTGGCGAGCGCCCGTTGCTAAGGTAGTGTTAAACCCAATCATCACGGCATCGCTGGCTGCTGCCAAGTCAACATCCGTTTCGCTGATTTCACCAGGAGCTGCGTAAAGCACCCGCACCTGCACTTCGTTCTGAGGCAACTGCTTGAGCGCACCTAAGAGCGCCTCGACAGAGCCTTGAACGTCTGCTTTCAGAACGAGATTTAGTTCCTTGAGTTCGCCTTCTTGAGCACGTGCTGAAATGGTATTCAGGCTAACGCGGCGTGAAGACATTGCCTGTAAGAGTCGAGATTGACGCTGTTCGTCCGTTTTGTCGGACGCGACTGAGCGGGCTTCTTTCTCATCCTCAAAGACCTGGAAGTCGTCCCCGGCGGCTGGCACGTCGCCCAAACCAAGCACCTCAACGGCGAAGGAGGGGTCTGCTTGCTTCACGCGTTGACCGCGATCGTCCACCATTGCCCGGACTTTGCCCAAGGCAGAGCCTGCCACAATGGTATCGCCAACCCGCAGCGTACCGTTTTGAATCAGCAGCGTCGCGACAGGTCCTTTCGCTTTGTCAAGATGTGCCTCAATGACAGTTCCTTTCGCCGAACGATCGGGGTTGGCATAGAGGTCTTCGACTTCAGCGACAAGCAGGATCATCTCCAGCAAGGTATCCAGGTTCTCACCCGAGATGGCGCTTACAGCCACCATCACGGTGTCGCCGCCCCACTCTTCAGGCACAAGACCATACTCAGTCAGCTCTTGCTTGACGCGATCGGGCTGTGCCTCTTCCTTATCCACTTTGTTAATGGCAACCACAATGGGCACTTCTGCCGCTTTGGCATGGCTGATTGCCTCGATCGTCTGCGGACGCACACCATCATCAGCGGCAACCACCAGCACCGCAATGTCTGTCACCCGTGCGCCACGTGCTCGCATGGCTGTAAACGCTTCGTGACCGGGCGTATCCAAGAAGACGACTTGCTGCATCTTACCTTCGTGCTCGACATCGACGTGATAGGCACCAATATGCTGCGTAATACCGCCTGCTTCGCCTTGTGCCACCTTCGTTTTGCGAATCGAGTCTAGCAAGGTCGTTTTACCATGATCCACGTGACCCATGATGGTGACAACGGGCGGACGACGCTGGAGTTTCTCCAGGTCGCCAGCATCCAGCATCTCGGTGATTTTTTTAGCTTCAGCCTCTCGCTGTCCCGTTTCAACCTCAACCCCTAGCTCTTTCGCGACCATCGTAGCAGTGCCAATGTCAAGCGTTTGGGTGACAGTCGCGGCGATGCCCTTCATGAACAAGGTGCGGATGATGTCTGTATCTGCTATTGACATGATGGAGGACAGCTCTTGTACCGTCAAACCACCGTGTAGCGTAATCTTCTCCGGCTTTTCAACTTTGACCTCCTGTTCACGTCGATCGCGGCGATCGCGTGGGCTGGAAGTTTTCTTCGCTCTTGGCGCGGCAGTGGGCGCTTTCACCTGAGCCACACGAGCAGACTTCGGTTTCGCAGGACGCACTAGCGAAAGACTAACTGGCGTGGCGGCATCGCCATCTTTATCCAGGAGGCTGTCAGCGTCATCTTCATCTTCGTCTACTGCTACTTGAGTGCGACGCTTGGTCTTTCCAGCAACTTTAGCTGCCTTTTCAGCCTCACGTCCTTCCTCTTCTTCCTCCTGCCAGCTTTTCGCTTTTTTAGCACGGGGCAGAGAGGGTCTTGCTTGCAGTTGCACATCTGGAGACGCAGTGCCGCCAGGAGCAGCAGTGCCGCCAGGAGGCGCTGCTGGACGGTTGCCTCGTAGAACAACGCCCTCGGTAGCGCGCACACCTTCAATGGGCGCTCCTTCACCAGGACGAACAGGACGGGGCGGGCGACGTAGCTCAACGATCGTCTGCGGACGGGGAGCCGAACGGGGATCACCAGGCTTAACCGGACCCGGTGCGCGATTGACTGGAGCTGGTTTTGAGGGCGCTCTGGAAGCATCACGCTCAGCAAGGGTACTGGCATCGTCTACTGGTGCAGGCTCATCATTGACGATCCGAGGTGCCTCCTCCGATCGCGCACGTTTCAAAAGAGGACGATTGGTGAGGTTAACGCGCGGCGTATTTGCCGAGGTACTGGGGCGCGCTGGTGGGCTTGAGAGTTCAGACTGACTGGCTGTGTCTCTTGCAGGGGCTGTGCCTCTTGCAGGGGGGGTGTCTCTTGCAGGGGCTGTGTCTCTTGCAGGGGGAGTTGGATCGGCTACGGGAGCAGTCGGCGTTACCAGGTCCTCACGCGCACTAACTGACGTGTCCACCTCATCTGGGCGATCGTCGGGCAATGGCTCTGGCAGTGGCGTTGGAATTTCAGGGCTAACAAGAGCCGTTACCTGTGCCGTTGCAGCGGCTGGGTGCGCCGGACGGCTGGGTGCCGATGGTTTAGTGGGTGCTACTGTAGCCGACGTTAGAGATGGCTCGGTCGCAGCGGTCTGAGGGGGGCTGGCTTGGGGATAGTGAGGCGGCTCTGGGCTTGGGGCTTGACGAATGACTGGCTTACGGATTTCAAGAATTTGCTGCTTTTTTTGAACCGGAGCAGCAGTTTTCGTCTTTGCCTCTGCCGTTTGAGCGTTAGCCCCATTACGAGATGGGGCAGATTTAGCAGGAGAGGGGTGATTGGCGGTATATTTCTCGGCAGCCGTACGAATTAACTCAGCTTCAGTATCAGTAATAGTGCTGCTATGGCTTTTTACTGAAATATGCAACTGTTCGCAAACGGCTAATAAATCCTTATTGTCCAAATTCAATTCCCTTGATAACTCGTAAATTCTGACTTTGCCATTATTCATCCACTCTGCCCTCGCTACCTATCCTGGTTTCACATAATTGCCTGCTGCTTTGACTAAAACGACATTGGATTCAAATTGAACTTATTTCCACACTGGGAACTAAAGACTTACTGATTCCGGTCGGGGGTGACTCTAGCTTTTCATTACAACAGTCTCGACGTCGATGGGCGATGCCCACGGTTCGCAAAGAGGTCTCTCTTCTAATTTTGCACAAATATGACGGTACTGACTTAGTTTCAGTTTTAGGTTTCCTTCAAAGCTTACAGCTAGTGCAACACACTATCCTCACACTAACTTACCTTTGCCAAAACTGCCGCAAGGCGTAGTTCAAGATTAGGCGCTGTGCGCATGTGGTCGGTTTCGACCAGAGGATCACCGCTCAGGTTGCCTGATCTTCTTTGCCTCCACAGGTGAAGAAAGCCATTGGTCACCAACCAAAACAACCGCAGCGATCGCCACATAAATCTGCATCACTGGACGGCAAAGATCGATGACAAGCAAGGCTGCAATGTTTCGCTTGCAAGAACCACCCCGCTCGTCAGGCGCAAAGAGACTCAAGCTTCGGAGTTTCGTTAGCTCACAACCAATCAAAGTGTACTGTCACCCTCTCAAATGTGTGGCATTGCAGCTATTAGTGTAGCCAATACATGCCATTGTGAACGCCATCGTTGTGCAAAGTTATCTTTTGCCAGCAAAGTCAATATCCTACACTGTTCAGGTATCAGGGGTTTAACTGTTTTTAGCCTTAGCGCTTGCTAGCGTTGACGATCGCGACGTTTAAGGTGCTTGCACGCTTGAGTCTGGCTGCACCGTCGCTTCGCCCGACAACCGCTGCCAGAGGGTTTTGTACAGTTGGTCGGCTACGGCTGCTTTGAGTGCTCGCCCCAAGCGGTTTTTTTTCTGTGCCAATTGTAGGCATGTTGCGTGCGGACAGAGATAGACCGATCGCCCCATACCACTGTCCAACTGCACCACTGGAGTGGACTGCCCTGCATCCGAATGCACCCGCACAATCCGCCAAAACTCCTGCTTGAGGGCAACTTTGCGGCAGCTCACACAGCGTCGATAGTTTGGTTGCATGAGCCACTACTTTAAGGACGCTTGAGCGCATCATTCGATTCAACGCCAGAGCCGTCCGCTGTCGCGCCTGCTACCTCCTCGCCTGAATCATCGTCAGCAGTGATTGCAGGGGCGACGTAAGCATCGCTGCCCGTTTCTTGTTGCTCTTCGTCTTCGTAATCGTAATCATCATAGTCGTCAGACTCCACGGGCTGTAGCCGGCGACGCGACTCTAAGGCTGTAGCAATCTTCTGGTTTTCTGCGTCATAGTCGTACTTCGCAGAGTCCTTGATATCAATTTTCCAACCGGTGAGGCGGGCAGCCAGCCGCACATTTTGCCCTTCTTTGCCGATCGCCAGACTAAGCTGGTCATTGGGCACCAACACATGCGTTTGCCGTCCTTCAGGGTCAGCCAGCCGCACTTCATCGACCCGTGCCGGACTCAGCGCATTGGAAATGTAGGTGGAGGGATCGGGTGACCAGCGGATGACATCAATTTTTTCACCGCGTAGCTCATTCACCACGACCTGAATCCGCGAGCCTCTCGCTCCAATGCAGGCTCCCACCGGATCGACATCCCGCTCAACAGTGTCAACGGCAATTTTTGTGCGAGGTCCCACAAAGCGAGACGGTGGATTAGCTTCGCGGGCAACGGCGACAATGCGAACGATTTCATCTTCAATTTCGGGGACTTCGTTTGCAAACAGATAGACCACCAAACCAGCATCGGCGCGTGATACCAGCAGTTGAGGTCCTCGATGTGCGCCCTCAGAGACCTTTTTTAGGTAGACCTTGAACGTTGCGTTTGCCCGATAGTTGTCATTAGGCAACTGGTCGCGCTTTAGCAGTTCAGCTTCGACCTCTGGTTGCCCAAAGCCGCTGTTGACCGCCATGATGACGGACTGCCGTTCAAAGCGCAGCACTCTTGCCTGAAGGACAGTGCCTTCAAGATCCTGAAATTCTTCCTGCACCAGCTTACGCTGCTGATCGCGTAATTTTTGGGCAAGCACTTGCTTGGTTTGAATTGCCGCCATGCGACCAAAATCGCCTTGATCGGGCGTGACATCCAGTACAACGGTATCGCCAGGTTGTGCCTCAGCCGCCACTTCCTGCACTTCTTGCAGCGAAATCTGATGGTCAGAGTTTTCAACGTCTTCCACGATCGTCTTGGCTGCCAGCACTCGAAAGCCTTCTTCTTCGACATCAAGTTCGACTTCAAAGTTAGCAAAGTACTCTTCATCGAAGTTGGGGTTATCAATCCGCTGAGTGCGACGGTAGCGCTCGTAGCCTTTAAGTAAGGCTTCTCGCAGCGCTGCCTGTACTGACAGCTTGGGCAAGTTTCGCTCCCGGCTGATGCTATCGATCATGTCTCTGAGTCCGGGTAGAGTGACCATTGACATTGGGGAAGCCTCCGTAAGTGTAAGGGGAAAAGATGAAGCGGCAGATCGTGGCTGAAACGGGGTTTGGGGAGAACTGGGAGCCTAAGACTTGATCGTCATGCCTCGAAGCGTCAGAGGCTAATCCGGTTCATCGCTGTCGCTCAGTTGAACCTTGGTGATGAGTGCGCGAGGGATGGCGATCGCCCGTCCTTTTTGGTTCAGGTGAAGGGTGCTCTCATCCCTTCGGGTGAGCCGTCCCGTCCATTCTTGCTGTCCGGCGTAGGGTTCAGCGGTGGTCACAATGATGGGAAAACCTTTGAAGGAAACAAATTCGCGATCGGTCGTGAGCGAACGAGAGATGCCAGGGCTAGAGACCTCTAGAACATAATTATCCGGAAGCATCGTCGTGGCATCGAGCGTTGACTCTAGTACCCGACTCATTTGTTCACAATCCTCCAGACATATATCTCGCTCAGGATGATAAATGTCAATGCGTAACACTGGCGGCTGTTGGTTGGTGTGAAAAACTGCCCCAACGACCTGCAAACCGAGAGCATCTGCCAGTGGATGAGCCAGCTCAATGATTTGTGGAACGAGCGGATGAGCCATGAGTACCAATAAAAAAAGTGGGCGTAACCCACTTCCCACGAAGTTAAAACTTCACGAAGCTAGTAGCGACTGTGAGAGGTTCTCGCAGCGCTCTTGCCTAGTTTAGCTCATCAATCCTGGAGTCGGCGCAGAATTATTCCAGAATGACCTTAATGCTGCCGTCCCCTTTTGTAGGGACGTTACATGTAGCGTCCCTACAAAAGGGAGATGTTTAGAACAGCGCCCCGTCAATCCTCAATCAATTCTAAAGTTGAATGGTAGACGCACATAGACTCCTAGCGGGTCGTTCATCGCTTTGAGTGCGTCGAGATCTGACTGGAGTTTTTCTACTTGAGTTGAGAGTGGATCGGGGGGCGAAGCGCTTTGAGCGAACCGAGTCGCCGCCTCGTTCCCCAGTTGCTCAAAGAATCGTTCTGGAAAGCTGCGGGTTTTGGGGTATTCTTCAATCTGCCAGTTCGTACCTAAGTTGGCACGTTTGGCGGCATCTTGAATAGCTGCTTCCATGCCGCCTAATTCATCGACCAAGCCAAGCTGTTTGGCTTTGAGTCCAGACCAGACTCGACCTTGTGCGATTTCAGCCACTTTGGCTTTGGGCAGCTTGCGCGAATCGGCAACTTTGGTAAGAAACTGGTCGTAAATTTGATCGACAGTTTTTTGCAGGAGTGCCAGTTCTTGCGGATTTTTGGGTCGAGATGTGGTTTGGCTATCGGCGTAGCGTCCAGTCTTGACCGCATCCCAGGTGATGCCGTTGGCGTTGGCGATCGCTTGAAAATTGGGTTGAATGCCGAATACCCCGATCGAGCCTGTGATGGTATTGGGTTCAGCAAAAATGCGATCGCTATCGGTTGAAATCCAGTAGCCACCCGATGCCGCAACAGATCCCATTGAGACCACCAGTGGCTTCGCTTTACGAGTCAGCACGACTTCTCGCTGAATCACCTCTGAGGCGGTCACACTACCGCCGGGACTGTTGACCCGCAGCACAACCGCTTTCACGTCGTTATCCTGGCGGAGTTGGCGGAGTTGTTTGGCAAGGCGATCGCCCCCCACTTCCCCAACGCCACCCTGACCACTCACGATGTTGCCTTCTGCATACACCACGGCAACTTGATTTTTCGTGTCGCTATCCAGCTTGTCTTCGGCAATTTTGGCATACGCTTTCAGGCTGACTTGCCGAAACGATTTGGTTTTGTCATCGCTGCCAGCTAACTGCTTCCAGTCTGCGACCACTTCATCCAGGTATGCCAGCTTGTCCACCAAACGGTTCTTGAGGGCATCGGCTGCTACCAATGTGCCTTGGCTGTCAGCAATGGTTTGTAACTGCTGCACGGTGAGTTTGCGATCTTTGCCTGCTGCTGTCAGAAACTCATTCCACAGATCGTTGAGCAGTTGTTGAGTCTGTTCGCGGTTTTCGGGACTGCGCTTCGCCAGCAAGAATGGCTCTACAGCAGACTTATATTTGCCGACTCGCGTCACCTGAACGCCAATGCCGAATTTTTTTAGCGCGCCAGCGTAAAACATCGTCTCGGAACTCAGCCCATTAAGGTCAAACGAGCCAATGGGGTTCAGGACAATCGTGTTCGCAACCGACCCTAGATAATACTCCCGCTCGCGCCAGGCAACGTCATACGCCATAATTTTCTTACCAGAGTCGCGGAAGCGCTGCAATGCCTCGCGGACTTCTTTGAGGGTGGCAAACCCTGCCCCACCAGCGCTTTCTTCGTCGCCATGCAGATAGATGCCAACGATTTTGGGATCGCGGGTTGCCTCGTGAATGGCATCTAACACGGCACGGAGGCTAATCGTTTCAGTGGTGGCGTTGCCTGATAACGCGTTTCCTAATGCCTGACTGGTGCTAGAACTGCGCTTCGCGTCCGTGATGTTCGTACCGAGATCAAACACCAACACAGACTTATCTTTTACCTGGGGACCCGTATCGCTTGCCGCGATCGCAATGATAATCGCCAACAGCCCGCTAACGCTAACGCCCAGGAAGATCAACAGACCTAATACAGTAGCGAGGGTATTTTTAAGAAAATCGCGCATTCAGGCTTCCAGGGTCAGTGGTCGTTTTTATCCTACTCACCTCTATCCTACTCACTGCGTTTGCAGTTTGGCATCCAGGGTTTTGGCAATGCGATCGCGCGTCTCTTCTAAGTGTGCCCTCGTCTCGGTGTCTGCCTCTCTGCCTTGCCGCTTGAGGACGCGATCGAGGGCGTTGGCAAGCTGTTTTAGTTCATACCATGCCAGAGTGCGAGCATCGTCAGGTGCGTTTGAGGTCCGTAGCACCATAGCCGTCAGTGTTTTCAAGTACTCCCGCTGTAGCCCCCGGCGGAGGCTGGAAAGCTGTAGTTTTTCCTCTGGTTTGACGACCTCGCGCCAAATCGTGGTTTGCAGGGTATCGAATAGTTCCGGCAGAGCAAACGTTTGTCCGGCTTGCGTTTTAAGGTCAGCATCGCGCAGACGTGACAGACGATCGGCGCTGAGTAGGTCATTGAGCACGACGGATTGCAGCAGCAGGATGCGATCGTGAATCGGATAATCGAGCGCGAAAAGCTGTGGATCTTCGCCCCAATGGCTCCAGCGCGAGGGAGCTAGCTTATTCAAAAAGGCGGGAGAAAAGCGAAACTTATTGGCATCGAAGACGTGCGTTTGCAGCAGCGCCAGCGCTTGACGCTGCTTGTCAGCCGATACTGGCTCAAAGGGGAGCCGTCCGACCACATCGCCACCTTTAAAGCGATTAAATGACTGCCCACCAACATACTGGGTCAACAAACTGGCGTACTGGAAGTAATAGTTGTAAATTTCATCGAACTTCCGCCGTACATCGCTGAAGCTCTCGCCTGCAAGGGGTGAACGTTGATCGAGCTGTTGCCACATTTTTTGGGCATTTTCCATTTGCCACGGTGCGTAAGTCAGCAAGTCGCCACTGAGGTCAAACGGATTGGTCAGCGGGTCGAGTCCAGCTTCAAGGTCTTCATCGGTCGCGTAGGCGAGGGCAGGTTCGGGAGCACGTCCGGCAATTTTCTCTAGAAAGCGGGTTTCTGCCTGGGGTGCCAGAGTATCAACCGTAGTGTAGCCATAGGCGATCGCCCATTCATCGTAAGGACCGATCGTCTGCGTGAAATAATCGCCCTGGATAGTACCCTGAGGTGCCAGATTCACGGCGCTGTAATCCATGACCGATGACACCAAGCCTCTTTGGTGAGTGATGTCTGCCTTGTTGAGTTCGGCAGGCGACAGCATCGTACTGCCCCGAAAGTTGTGGCGCAACCCTAGCGTGTGTCCCACTTCATGGGCAATCAGCGATCGCAGAAAGGATTGCACAAATTGCTTCATCTCCGCGCTGCCCGGTTTGACGTTGTGCAGCATGGATAACGACATCGCACCAATCGCAAGTTGACGCGAGGCTTCCATGCCGTAACACAGGTCGTAGTTCCCCAACAGTTTTAGCGATCGACGTGAACTGACCGCTGGGGTCGCGGGCATTGACTGCTTCAAGAAGTGGGCATCTATGCCATAACCGCAGAGCTTAGAATTGCCTGTAAGTTTCATTAAAGCTGGCATCGATCGCAGTTGCTGCGACTGCGTGAGGCTTTGATATTGCTGCTTGGCATACCGCGCGAAGCTGCCGTCAATCAAAATATCGGCATCCAAAATCTCACCCGTCAGCGGGTTGACCCGCGAAGGTCCGAGACCGAGAAACCCTGCATCAAAGGAACTGAGCCAGCGGATTGTGTTGTAGCGCACATCCGCAGGGTCCCACTTGGCATCATCGGGCATCTGACGCACCTGGATCGCGTCCTTAAAACCCGCCTTCTCAAACGCTTTATTCCACATGAGCACCCCCTCTCGCACGGCATCGCGGTATGCCAGCGGCACTGTGTTTTCAATCCAAAACACAATCGGTTTTTCGGGCGGCGACAGGGGCAGCTTGGGATCTTTCTTTTGCAGATGCCAACGCTGGACGTAGCGAACAAAGGGGTCGTTCGGCGAATCATCCGAAAGGTCTTGATACGCGGTAATGAAATAACCGACGCGATCGTCCGCTAGACGAGGACGGTAGCGATGGTTGACGGGCAAGCGCGACAGGCTATAGCGAACCCGTAAGTTAAACGTTTTGCTGTTGGGCAACACGGAAAGATAAGGGGGTGGTGTCCCCTCTGTGTTACCCGAAAAGCCATAGTTTGATTCCAATTCCACATTCAGCGGAAAGGTCTGTACTGGACCAAACGACGACTTGTTAGCATCCAGGTTGTACGTTGAGCCAAGCACATCGGTTAGAAACTGGCTTAATCCAGGCAAATCACTGAGAAATAAGGGGCTGAGATCAACGAGAAAACTCTTGCGTGTGGGATGAGTACTGCGAATCGTTAGCGCCTGCAACACCGAGTCACTAAACGATCGTTTGACCGATCGCTGAAGTGGATCACCCGGACGCGTCCGAAAGAACACATTGGGCACTACAAACTGAAGCTTGTTGCCCACGCGACGGAAGTTAAACAGAAAATCTTCTAGTGGCAAACCACCGTAAATGCCGCCTTGTCCAATCCCCGATTCCAGCGTGACGGTACACAGGTAGTTAACGTTCAGTTGATCGGGCTGAATTTCAGCGTAAAGCTTGCCAGCCGCTTCATCCCGGTAGAGCGTAAACAGCCCCTTCAGCCGTTTTGTCCCCTTTACGATTTGCTCAAAGGAAGGTTTGGGCGACTCTTCCTCAGTCTCCTCTGCGACTAGCCGCGTCTTCGCCATGATCTTTGCTACGCTTGCCGCGCTCGTATCGACTATGGACAAAGGCGATTGTGGCGCGATCGTTGGCTTTGGCGATCGCACCTCACTCCGAACGTAAGCTGGCACCAACACCAGGAACAAACCAATCACAAACGCGGCTATCAGCGAGATTCGTTTCATTGCGTCAGCAGTAGAGGAAATTGGAACAGCACAGCGCGAAAGTTAACGCTACATCCTAATGGCGTAGTTTTGGAAATTCGATCGGTTTGAGGATCTTAACCCAGGTTGGTGGAAAGCTTATGTATCTGCATAGAACTGTATCGATAAAGTTTGGTGCTAAACTAATCGCTAGCTCAAAGGCACGTCTCTCTGCTGCAAAAATTCTATGAGCAACACACCATCCGATGCCAGTACACAGCAACTACTGACCGCTGTGCTACAAGCAACCGCTGAAATGCAACAACTCAATCTCCAGCAGAATCAGAAGCTAGATCAGCATAGCCAGAAGTTAGATCAGCAAAACCAAAAACTTGATCATCTGGCTGAACAAGTTGGTTATCTTACAGAGGGTTTGACGGAGATTAAGCTGCTAGTGCAGAATCAATCTGAGACCTCCAAACGGCAGGCAGGCACTGCCGAGCGGCAAGAACGGAACATTGAACGGTTGGTTGGCATTGTGGACAAGTTGATTGGCGATCGAGCGTCATCAATACCAACGGCGTTATGAGTGTGAGCCTCTATTTAATGCCTGTTTCGTAGGATGTCAGTTCAATAGACGCGATTGCCGAGGCATTCCTTCACCCTTAACTGAATCGGCACACGGATAGAAATAGAGACTGTGCTTTTTTCAAGTTTGCTCAGACGCTTCAGGCTCCGACGGAGCACATCTATTGCCAGAGGAAAATGATTCTATCTGATTGATCTATCTAGGCGATGATGAACCCGTGACCCGTATCGACGCAAAACCTCATTTCGGTAGATGCAGGCTTAAAATTCTTGAGCAGATCTGTCATCAGTTGAAATGCCGTATCTTTGATCCACAGTATGGTGAGTTTATTAACTGATCAGCGATAAGCTAATCGACTAGAGAGATAGGGACTGTCGTGGCACAGGTTGTTCTTGAAAATATTTACAAAAGCTTTTCTGGTCGTAAGGGCGAAGCAGCACCGACAACGGTTGCAGCAGAGCCTCTATTGGCACCAATCGACAAACGTAGTGTCACCGTCAAAGACTCTGCACGTCGATCGCACGCCACCAGTGTCCTTCGTGCCATAAATTTGACCATTGCAGACGGCGAATTTATGGTGCTGGTGGGTCCGTCTGGCTGCGGCAAAAGTACACTGCTGCGTCTGATTGCAGGGCTTGAGGAACTGACTGGCGGTAATGTTTACGTGGGCGATCGCCTCGTCAATGACCTCCCCCCCAAAGAGCGCGACATCGCGATGGTGTTTCAGAACTACGCGCTTTATCCACACATGACGGTGTATGAGAATTTGGCGTTTGGGTTGAGACGGACGAAATTAGGGAGTCGGGAGTCGGGAGTCGGGAGTCGGGAACCAGAAGCTTTAACTCAAAATTCTCTAGCAGCTCAAAACTCAAAACTCTCACCCCTCACCCCTCACTCCTCACCCCTCACTCCTCACCCCTCACCCCTCACTCCTTACTC
>ENA-ORBV01012247-ORBV01012247.1-microbial-mat-metagenome-genome-assembly--contig:-NODE-12247-length-13274-cov-7.772979_pt1 | contig 13274 bp, 11 predicted proteins | sample MGYA00237777_ERZ505514 | MGnify/ENA primary metagenome ERZ505514 (study PRJEB26160, sample SAMN06269048) | microbial mat metagenome | isolation source: Oligotrophic lake microbial mat | place...
CGCTCCTCCCCCCATCACGCCCAAGACGTTATTTTCGGTAGCCAGCCAGTGCCGAACCTATCGGGCTAAACTGTTACTGAGGTCTTGTAGCGTTTCTCCCAGTATTATGGAACGACACGCTGTATTTTACCTGCAAATGCAGCGTGTTGTATAATTCCTACAAATGCGGCATTGAAGTGCAGACTTCGTCCATGGCGTTGCAAGAGGGAAATTGTGCACTTCATGCACACCTAAGCAGAAAAAACACTATTCGTTTTTTGGCGGGTCGATGGTTACGGCACCCGCGCATCCTGAATGATGGCGGAAGCGTGGCACAACGGCATTTCGCGGTCAATCCCCACCCGGATGCAACTGTCCCAACCTCCCGCCTCCCATTTTGTGGAGGAATCTCCCCTGCCGCTGTCGGGGTGGAGAAGGGCCGCCTGTTCCTGAAACCGGGCCCGGACCGTTTCCGGCTGCCCCGGCGATTCTCCGTCGATGCAGTCCGGTCGGCAACCTTGAAGGCTTCGAACCCACAAGCAGCGCCGACCCGGTCGGGGCGGCTCTCACTCCGCCGGCGCGGCGATGGCTTTGTTTGGTGGGTTGGGTGGGGCTCGAACCCACAACCAACGCCTTAAAAGGGCGCTGCTCTACCATTGAGCTACCAACCCTGCATGGGTTGCGCAAATAGCCACGAATCGGCGCCCGGCGCAAGCCTGTTCGCTGATTAACCAACCCCGACCCGGTCGGGACTGCTCCAGCGTTGAGCAACGAACGCGCGGACCCGAAAAATCGAAACGCGCCAGCTCGTGCGCCCCGGGCCGGATCCAACGCCACCTGACTGGGACGTTCAGCGAATGACGCCCCGCTGGCTCGACCCCATGAACTCCAGAAGATGCGCAATTTCCGGGATGGCCGGGAGTTCCTCGCGCGCCTGCGCCAGGGCCTGGCTGGTGTTGAGTCGGTCGTTCCAGAGGATGCGGTACGCTTCCCTCAGCGACCGAATGACCTCCGCCTCCACCCCGGCCCGTTCGAGCCCGATCTGATTGACCCCGCGGATCAGCGCCGGGTTGCCGTCGGCAACCATATAAGGCGGGACGTCCTGGACGATCTTCGAGCATCCGCCGGTGATCGCCAGGGTGCCGATCCGGCAGAACTGGTGGATCGCGGTCAGTCCGCCAATGACCGCGCCATCCCCCACCGTCACATGCCCGGCCAGGGTTCCGTTGTTGGAAAAGATCACCCGATCACCCACCACACAATCGTGGGCGATATGGCTGTAGGCCAGGAAACTGCCGAAACTCCCAACCCGCGTGGTGTCCCCGGCGCCGGTCGCGCGATGGACGGTCACATATTCGCGAAAGGTGTTCCCCTCGCCGATTTCGAGCCGGGTGGGCTCCCCCCGGTATTTCAAATCCTGGGTCTGCTGCCCGATGGAGCATCCGCAGAAGAACCGGTTGCCGGGACCGATCACGGACGGACCGAGCACCGTCACGTGATGTTGGAGCCAACAAGCCGGGCCCAGCACCACGCCGGCGCCGACAACGCAGTACGGTCCGATCTCCACCCCGTCCCCGAGGTCGGCGCCGGGATCGACCACGGCCGTGGGATGAATGCGGGCGCTCATTGGGGAACGATTGCAAACATCAGCTCGCCCTGGGATACGATCTCGTTGTTCACCGTGCAGTGGCACACCGCTTTGCCGAGGTTGCGGCGCGCCTTCGTCAGCTCGACGTGGATGAAGAGCGTATCCCCCGGCAGCACCGGTTTCCGGAACTTCACACCGTCCGCGCTCAGGAAGTAACCAATATTCCCCTCGCGTCCGATCACGCGCAGCAGCAACACGCTGGCCACCTGGGCCATCGCCTCGACCTGCAGGACGCCGGGCATGACGGGATGGCCCGGGAAATGCCCTTCAAAAAACGGCTCGTTGATTGTGACGCACTTCACCCCGGTGCACTTGTTCGCGCCCTCGAACGCGACGATCCGATCCACCATCAGGAACGGATAGCGATGGGGCAGGATCTTCATCACGTCGTTCACGTCCAACACCCCCTCCCCCTTTGCCACCACGCTCGGTGGCACCATCGACAGCATGCGCGCATGCTCGCGCGCCAGCGCCTTGCAGAGTTCGCCGTTGGCGGCGTGCCCGGGTTTCACCGCGATCACGTGCCCGCGCAGCCGCGCGCCGAGCAGGGCCAGATCGCCGACCACGTCGAGGATCTTGTGCCGCACAAACTCGTCGGGAAACCGGAGCGATTCCTTGCCCATCACCGCATCCCCCTTGATGACCAGTGCGGTTTCGAGGCTGCCCCCACGAATCAGCCCCTTGTCCATCAAGGGCGCCACATCCTCGTAATAGACGAAGGTGCGGCTCGGAGCGATCTCCGTCGCGTAAGATTCGGGCGTGATCTCCATCGAGAGAAACTGCGTAAACCGTCCGCCCGGCCCCACCTGCGTGCATGAAACCTTGAACCCGTTGTGCGGCACCACCGTGAGCAACGACCCGCTCTTGGTTTCCACGTGTACCGGCTCGCGCACCTCGAACACCCGGCGCGTGGCCTCCTGCTTCTCGACGCCCGCGTTCCGGATCAACTCGACATACGGCAGGGCACTGCCATCCGCAATCGGTGGCTCACTGGCGTCCATCTCGACCAGGGCGTTGTCGACGCCCAGCCCGGCCAGGGCGGACAGCACATGCTCGCACGTCTGCACCTTCAAGGATCCTTCCGCAAGAAACGTTGCCCGCTCGCCGCTCTTCACATTGCGCACCGAGGCGTCCAGGGTCGGTTGATCGGGAAGATCGGATCGCCGGAACCGGATGCCCTGATCGGGCGGAGCGGGGTGGAGGGTGAGCCTGACCTTCTCCCCGGAATGAAGCGCCACTCCGGTGATCGAGGCGCTGCGGGTGAGGGTGTGTTGGACTTCGGATGCCATGAGGCCGCGAACTCTACGGCCATCCCGGAAGTCCCCGCAAGCCCTGCGGCCAGCCGGGCGGGCAGGATTCCGCCACGTCCGCTCCGGGGCTCCAGCCTTGCAAACCCACTCCCTCCCGGCGTGGCGACACCCCGCGGCATCGAACCCGGCGGATGGCCGGGCCTTGAGCGCGCACCGGTTTGCCGACATGCTGCCCCGCATGGATCCCCGCACACTGCCCGACGTTCTCGTTGTTGGAGCAGGCCCCGCCGGGCTCGCGGCGGCCGAGGTCGCCTCCGCTGCCGGACGTTCCGCCGTGATTGCCGACGCCATGCCCTCGGCCGGCCGGAAGCTGCTCGTTGCCGGTCGGGGCGGACTCAATCTCACGCACTCCGAGCCGATCAAGGCTTTCATCGGACGCTACCGCGGGGGTGGGGATCGGTGGCCGGCTTTGCTCGCCGGGTTCGGTCCCGCAGCGGTGCGCGAATGGGTGGAAGGCCTTGGTATCCCGACCTATGTTGGCACGAGCGGGCGCATTTTCCCGGTGGGCAACCAGGCCGCCACGCTGCTCCGACGCTGGATCGACCGGCTGCGCGCCGGGGGCGTGGAGTTTCGGTTCGGACATCGATTCACCGGATTCGACACCGCGGGCGGCTGCGTATTCGAAACGGCTACGGGTTCGGTCAGCCTTTGCGGCCGTGCCGCGGTTCTCGCTTTGGGAGGCGGGTCATGGCCGCAGACGGGCTCGGATGGAGGCTGGATTGGATCGCTCCGAGCCGCCGGGGTGGTCGTGCGCGATCTGGTTCCCTCGAATTGCGGGTTCGATGTCGACTGGCCCGCGGACTTCGCGGATCGGGCGGAGGGATGTCCGCTCAAGAACATCGCGCTCAGCTTTGGCGGACGATCCGTGCGCGGCGAACTGCTGATCACCCGCGAGGGGCTTGAGGGAGGCGCCATTTATCAACTCTCCGCCGATCTGCGGGAAGCCGCGCCGACGCGAATTGCGATCGACTTGAAGCCGGATGTGAGCGTCGACCGGCTGGCGGAACGTCTGCACGGGTTTCGAGGCAAGGGCGGCCTGCTCCGCCTCGCCCGATTGGCATGGAACCTCGATTCGGTCGGAGCCGCGCTGTTGGCCCTGGAACCGCCCGTGCCGGCGGATGAAAATTCACTGGCCCGCCACGCCAAAGCCGTGCCGGTCACCGTTCGGGGTCCGCGCCCGCTGGCGGAGGCCATATCCAGCGCAGGCGGCATCGCTTGGGCCGAACTGGATGAGGCGCTCATGCTCCGCCGGCTGCCGGGAGTTTTTGCCGCGGGCGAGATGCTCGACTGGGATGCGCCGACGGGAGGCTATCTTTTGACCGGTTGTCTGGCCACCGGACGGCGAGCCGGGCAGGGCGCATCGGCCTGGGTGGGCCGGACCGCGTAGTCGGGGCTACCGGGCGGCGCCGAAGAATGGAAAACTGGCCTGAATGTAGCCGTGAGCCACGGCCAGGGTCAGCAAGATGACGAGCAGTGCAATCCCGAGCACCACCAAGCCTCTCCAGGCCAGGCGGTTCGGGGAATCGGGCGGGCGTTCCTCAGGGAGCATGGGCGGGAGGAGAGTCACCCGGGAGACCTGCCCGATAAAGCAGGATCTCGTGACGAATCGAAGGCCGTTCGGAAGGGAGGAATGCCCCGGCACAATCCCTTCCTCATTCGCTTTGAACATCCGCCGCAGCAGCCTGTCGAAGTATAGTGGTTAAGGGGGTTCGGGTCCGTGCACCGATCGGCAAATGTCTCCGGTCGATCTTTTGGTGCGCGGCCCGAATCTTTTTAGGGCATCGAGTTTTGAGCCGGCCTCGCATGGGCGCAGCCAGGAATCCCGGCCCGTGGGTCTCGGGAGTGTAACGAATCCGTCACAGTCGAATCCCTTGCGCCGGGCCCCGCCCCCGCCCAAGATTCCGCGCATCATGCGAGATACCGTTCTCCTTGTGGAAGATGAATCCGATGTGGTCGACCTCGTTCGGTTCAACTTGAACAAGGCAGGCTTCGACACGCTGATCGCGTCGACAGGCCCCACCGGGCTCGACATCGCGCGGAAACGCCGGCCGGACGTCATCATCCTCGACGTCATGCTGCCCGGGATGGATGGATTCGCCGTCTGTCGCGAACTGAAGGCCTCGGAGGATACCAAGGCGATTCCGATCATCATGCTCACCGCGAAAGGAGCGGCATCCGACCGGATCGGCGGCCTGGAACTCGGCGCGGAGGATTACGTCACCAAACCGTTCAGCCCGCGCGAATTGGTTCTGCGCGTTAAAGCCCTCCTGCGCCGCGCCCGCAGCGCCCCCGACACCGGCATTCTGGAAATCGGGGCATTCCGTCTCGACCGGACCGGATTCGAGTTCCGATTGGATGGTGACCGGGTGGACCTGACGTCGACCGAGTTCAAGCTGCTCTCGACCTTGTTGGAACGGCGGGGGCGCATCCAGAGCCGGGAAACGTTGCTGGCGGATGTCTGGGGCTATCGCAACCTGATTGATACGCGCACGGTCGACACGCATGTCCGCCGACTGCGCGAGAAACTCGGCGACCATTCGGACCGGATCGAAACGGTCCGCGGAGAAGGCTACCGTTTCCTGACCGACCCGGATCTGCAGACCGCTGCAAAGCCGGTGCGCTGAGTGTCCGCTCAGGCCTCGTATTCCGCCCACGACGAGCTCGTTTCCCAGACGCGCACCCGGACCACCCGGACCGAATCGCGCACGGGATAGCGTCGTCCCGCCTGTTGGCGCGCCTGGGCCAGCGCTTCGGTGAACCGGTCCGAGATCTCGCGTGCGATCACTTCGGTCGTTGGATCGGTTGCCTCGAACCCAATCACCCGCTCACCGTAGGCGGCCCGGAACTCCGCGAACATGGGATCCCGGGTGTTCATACAGATCGCGTGGTCATAGCGCCGCACGAATTCGCCGGCCAATTCGCTCACGGCCTTGAAATCACAGACCATCTCCCGGTCATCCAACTCGTCCGCCTCGAGCACCAACTCCACCCGTCGCGAATGCCCGTGGGGGAACCGGCACACGTCCGGGTGCTTGGACAAGAGATGCCCGTTCTCGACCTCGAACGTTTTGCAGATCCGGTAGGGCATGGTGTCAGGTTCCCCGCCGGTTTCCGAACAGGGCGATGTGCAGGCGCGGGCAATACCGATACCCCCGACGCAGGCAGAGATCAACCAGCTCGCGCTCGCGCGCCGCGAGCGTCGGCAGATCGATGCCCTGCGGCATCAGCAGCACGTCCGAGGGCTTCACCTGCTCCCCCAGCGCGGCGATCAATCCCTCGACCTCCGCCAGATCCGCGGCGGTTTCCATCACAAACTTCAACTGGAACGGGTGGTTGCGAATCCATTCCCGAACCACGTCCGGGCGCCACCGGTCCCGCTCATGCCGATCCCGCCAGGGCTCGCCGATCTCGCCCTGCACGGGCGTCGAATTGGAAAGCTTGGGGCTCAGTGAGGCCAGATCGCACGCAATGCCCTCGGGCGTCACGGTGCCTGCCGTTTCGAGGGTGATGTGCAGGCCCTTGCGGCGCAGGGCCGCACAGAGCGCGTGCATCCCCCGCGCCACCATCGGCTCTCCGCCCGTCACCACCACATGCGCCCACCCGAACTCCCCCACACTGCCGACGATCTCTCCGATCTCCAACTCCTCCCCCTCCGGATCCCAGGAGGCGTACTTTGTGTCACACCACCGGCAGCGCAGATTGCAGCCCGAAGTGCGCACAAACACCGACGGCACGCCGGCCAGGCGTCCCTCCCCCTGGATGGAATGGAAAATCTCGGCGATCAGCATCGGGCGGCCCGCTCCCTTCCACCATGCCAGCGCCCCCGCGGAAAGTCCAAACTGCCAAATCCGAGAGGGTCGCGGCGCGAAAACCGCGGACCCTCAGCCGCCGGCAGCCTTGCGCACCTCGGGCAGCGTGCCGGCGGAGCCGAGCTTGCCGTTCTTGTGCGCAATGAACTTGGCGTATTCGTCCATGAAAATCTTGCCGGGCGGACGGAAGTCGAACTCGGTCGGCTTGTCGCGGAAGAACTCGCGGTGGACACGGGTCCAGACCAGGCGCCCGTCGGTGTCGATGTTCACCTTGGTGACGCCGAGCTTGGCCGCGGGGAGATATTCCTCCTCGTTCACGCCGCGCGCGCTCGGATCGAGTTTGCCGCCGGCTGCGTTGATGCGTTCCACCTCGGACTGAGGGACGCTCGAACTGCCGTGCATCACAATCGGCACGGGCTTCATGCCGGCCGCGGCGACCTTGTCGCGGATGCCTTCGATCACCTCGAAGTGGAGGCTCTGCTGACCCTTGAACTTGTAGGCCCCGTGACTGGTGCCAATCGCCGCGGCCAACGAATCACAACCGGTCCGCTGCATGAACTCCACCGCTTCGTCGGGATTCGTCAGGCAGGCGTGTTTTTCGTCGACGCTGATGTCTTCCTCGACGCCGCCGAGCATGCCGAGCTCGGCCTCGACGCTGATCCCCTTGGCGTGCGCCCGATCCACGACGCGCTTGGTGATCTCGATGTTCTTGTCGAACGGGTCATGGCTCGCGTCGATCATGACCGAGCTGTAAAAACCGGAATCGATGCAGTCGTAGCAGGTTTCCTCATCGCCGTGATCCAGATGCACCGCAAACACCGCCTCGGGGAACATCTCCTCGGCCGTCCGGATGACCGCCTCGAGCATGCGCTTGTCGGTGTATTTCCGCGCCCCTTTGGAGAGCTGGATGATGAACGGTGCCTGGCTGTCCACGCAGCCCCGGAACAACCCGATGGTTTGTTCGATGTTGTTGATGTTATAGGCCCCGACGGCATATTTTCCGTAGGCGACCTGATACAGCTGCGCGGTGGTAACTATCATAATGGCTAATAGTAGTATCGAAATTTTTCCTTTGTGCAAGATTTTTTCGCCAGGTTACGGCAACGCGAACGCGAGTCGGTCCCAAGCGGTCGTGATGAGCAGTGGGGGGCCGTTCCCGGTTGGAGCCGGGCGGGCATCAGCCCGGTGCACACGGCACGAGGGTCGAGAGGGGACGCCAGAACGGGGTCACCGCCCCCGGCTACAGCGGAAGGGACCCCGACCCTCGCCCATGCGCCGATGAAACCTTCGACCTCGGCGAGGGCGCAATCCGCGAACTGGCGGCACAGAAAGGCAAGGGCCGTCTCTGGCATCTGATCGTTGCAACCCCCGGCGGTTCCCGGGGTTTCATCCCTTGATGCTGGAGCCACTTCCACCGAGCCGCTGGAGTCCTGAGGCCGCCGCCCATCTGTTGAACCGGGCCGGGTTCGGCGGTTCGCCTGACGACATTGCCGCCCTGCATGCGCGCGGGTTCGAGGCGGCGATCTCCGCGTTGGTGGATGTCCCCGCGCCTGAGTCCCCCGAGCCCGTGCCGGACTGGGCCAAACCGGGAGAAACGTTTGCCTTGCGCCGGGAACTGCGGGCGATGGACGAGGAGAAGCGCCGGATGCGTTTGATGGAGAAGCGAAAGGAAGATCAGAAACATCTCATCGCGATCCGGGGGGAGTGGTTGGAGCGAATGCGGTCGGGCCCCGACCCGTTGCGGGAGAAGATGACGCTGTTCTGGCATGGCCACTTCGCGGTGAGCGCGGAGAAGGTCCGCTCTCCATATCTCCTTTGGCAACAGAACTGCACGTTGCGGGCCCATGGGCTGGGGCAGTTTGGAGCACTCACCAAGACCGTCGCCCGCGACCCCGCGATGCTGATCTATCTCGACACGGTCCAGAGCCGCCCGGGGCGGCCCAACGAGAATTTCGCCCGTGAGCTGATGGAGCTCTTCACGCTGGGTGAGGGTCACTATTCCGAAGCTGACATTCGCGAATCGGCACGGGCATTCGTCGGCTACCGCATCGATCCCGCGACAGAGAGCTTCCGGCTCGTCCGAATGCAGCAGGACTCGGGGACGAAATCCTTTCTGGGAAAAACCGGCCTGCTCGACGGGGATGGCGTGATCGACCGGATTCTCGAGCAACCGGAGTGCGCCCGTTTCATCGCCCGGAAGATCTGGGTGTTTTTGGCCGGCGAAAACCCGTCCGAGCCACTGGTGGAGGCGCTCGCCACGGACTTTCGCAGGTCCGGTTACTCGATCCGCCCGCTGCTGCGCCGGATCCTTCAGAGCGCGGAGTTCTACGCCCCCGCGAATATCCGCTCCCAGATCAAAAGCCCGGCGCAGTGGATGGTGCAAACTGCCCGCTCCCTCGAAATGCCGCTCCCGCCGGCGTTGTTCGCGGCGAACGCGATGCGGCAGATGGGCCAGTTGCTCTTTGCGCCGCCGAGCGTGAAGGGTTGGGACGGCGGGCGCGCCTGGATCAGCACCTCCACGCTGTTGATCCGTTACAACCTCGCCAACGCGCTGCTCCGCGGCGATGTCTCGGGTCTGGTCCCGGACGGCCGGCCCGCTCTTCGGCGGGCGGCCCGCGCACGCCTGCGCGGCCCGGTCCTCGATCTCATCGCCCCGCCTGCGCTGCGTCCGGATCCAGCCCGGCTCGTGGATGCGCTGGCCTGGCGGTTATTCCAATCCGCGCCGGACGAGCGCGAGCGCCGGGCGTTCCTCGATTATTTGAAAGCGCGACCCGCGCCACCCGCTGATGACACCCTCGTGGGGCTGGCGCATCTCATGATGAGCACCCCCCAGTTCCAACTCTGCTGAACCCGCCCGCACCATGAGCTCACGCGAACCCCGCTCCAACCTGCATACCCGCCGTGCATTCCTGCGGACCTCCGCGCTCGGGGCGGCCACTGGGTGGACCATCCCGTTGTTTCTCGAACGCACCTTCGGCATGCTCGATGCCACAGCCGCCGATGCGGCGGTTCAAACCCTCACCGGACGCGACGCTCCGATCCTCGTCGTGCTTCAGCTCGCGGGGGGGAACGACGGGCTCAACACGCTGATCCCGTTCGCGGACGACGCCTATCACAAGGCGCGGCCCGGTCTCGCCCTGGCGGCTGACAAAGTGCTCAAGCTCGATGATCGGCACGGCCTGCACCCCAACCTTTCCGCGCTCAAGGAACTGCACGACGCCGGTCATCTCGCCATCGTCCAGGGCGTCGGTTATCCCAACCCGAACCGTTCACATTTCCGCTCGACCGAGATCTGGCAGACCGCTTCCGACGCACAGCGCAATGAATCCACCGGCTGGCTGGGCCGCTATTTCGACAACTGTTGCGCCGGAGCGGACCCCGCGGTCGGCGTGAGCATTGGCGGGGAAGTCCCCCAGGCGTTCGCCTCCCCGACCCCCACCGGTATTTCCTTTGCCCGGCCGGAACAATACCGGTGGAGAACCACCGAAACGGCGCAGGGCCGCATGAGCCCCTCGGAGTTTTACTATCGCCAGCTCAACCGCCCCGAGGAAGAGGAGGCCGGGGCCGACATCTCCGAGGGCGGCTCCATCGGCATGATCGGCGGGGCGGGCGCTGCGCATGCAACAGGTCTGGGCCCCCTCGAATACCTGCAGCGCACCGCGCTCGATGCGCAGGTCAGCTCCGACAAGGTGCTCGAGATCGCCCGCAAATTTCCGGCGCGAACCGAGTACCCGCGGGGACGCCTGGCCGACGGCCTCAACCTGGTCGCCCGCATGATCGCAGGCGGACTGCCGACCCGCGTTTACTATGTCAGCCAGGGCGGCTACGACACGCATGCCAACCAGCAGGGAGCGCATGAACGGCTCATGTCGGAACTGGGTGGAAGCCTTGCGGCGTTCTTCAAGGATCTCAAACTGCAGGGCAATTTCGAACGCGTCCTGCTCATGACGTTCAGCGAGTTCGGACGCCGGGTTGCGCAGAACGCCAGCGGCGGCACCGACCACGGCACGGCCGCCCCGCTCTTCATCGTGGGGGGCGGCACGAAACCGGGGTTTTACGGCGCCCCGCCGAGCCTGACAAAGCTCGACAACGGCGACCTCATTCACACCACCGATTTCCGCAACGTCTACGCCACCGTGCTTGAAAAATGGCTGACTGCACCGTCGGAGAAGGTGCTCGGGCGGAAATTCCCCACCCTGGCGTTTGTGTGAACTCGCTGGACGGACCCGACAATCGGCGCGGTTGGAGGTGGGTGACGATCCGCGGAATCAGCCCTGCTGCGGATCGGTGACTGTGACCCCGTTCTGCGATCCATGCCCGATCCCCATGTGAGAGATGCTGGCTCAGCGCATCTGAACCACCACGCCCGCCAGGGGCGGGACCGTCACTGTCGTGTCCGTCGCGGTATGCGCGAGGGTCCCCTGGCCCGGGTTCGCATCGCTCGCGAACACGATTTTCGGGTCAGTCTCGCCGACGCGCAGCGCGAAGGTGAAAGACTGCGCTTTCTCGCTGCGATTGAACAGGATCACCATCCGCTCGTCACCCGACTCCCGGGCGAACGCGATCACCCGGTGATCATCGTGCGACCCGATCCCGCTGAACCCGCCCTCGCGAAGCGGCGCGTTGATTTTGCGCAGCCGCGCGGCGGCCGCGACGTAGTCGTGGAGAGCGCGGTCGAACTCCACCGGATCGGCTTTGCGAGTCCGATTGCGCGGATCCTTCGCCTGCGGCTCGTGCTTGAGATCCTCCCACACCATCGGCATGCGGTTGTCGGGATCATCTCCACCCCACATGCCGGCCTCGGTGCCGTAATAGATCACCGGTGCGCCCGGGAAAGTCATCTGGAACAAGACCACCATCCGCAGCAACCGGAGGTCGGTGGCGTCCGGTCTCCGGATCAGATAGTCCGCCGATTCACGCGGCGAAACGCGGTTCGAACTGTCGAAATCGGTGGCGTCGAAACCTTGGTAGCCCCCTTCACGCCGATTGACGATCATCGAGGCGACCCGCTGGGTGTCATGCGAATCGACAAGGTTCATCATCACATGGCGGGAGCCCTCGTGCAGCGCAGCCCAACGCTCGCCCATCACTCGAAGAAAATCGGTCGCACTGACCGCGACATCCGCAAACCACGCCTTCAGAGGGATGGCGAACCCGTGATAATTCATCGCCCCGGTGAATCCGCCCTCGTGCACCAACGCCCGCGCATCCGCCCAGATCTCCGCGTAGGTGTTCGCACCCGGGTTGATCGAGCGCACCAGCGCGTTCCATTCGGCCCAGAATCCCACCGGCACCTCGTCCGCCACGTCGAGCCGCCAGCCATCGATGCCGTCGGACGGATCGCCGTCGCCGTTCGGATCCATCCACCGGCGGGTGATGTCGAACACATAGGCTTTGACGCCCTCGTTGAGGTTGCGCTTGTCGTCGGTGTCCTTGAACTCCGGGAGGGACGAGAACCCCCACCAGCCGGCAAATTGGAACTCGTCCTCCGGCGTGGCGGGATCATCGAAGGCCTTGATCACATACCAGCCCGCATACGGGCTGGCCGCCCCGTTCTTCTTCACGTCCTGGAACGCGAAGAAAGGCTGGCCGCTGTGGTTGAAGACGCCATCGATCACCACCCGCATCCCGCGCCGGTGCGCCCCGGCGACGACCTTCAGGAACAACCGGTCCGCGGCGGTCCATTTCCAGGTGGTCGTGTCGAGCGGGTTCTCGGTGGCAATGAGCGCAACGTCCCCCGCTGGATCGGGCCCGAACCACGGGTCGATGTGATGGAAGCTCGTGCCGTCATACTTGTGCATCGAGCCCGCCCAGAACACCGGGTTGAAATAGATCGCCCCCACACCGAGATCGCGCAGGTAATCCAGCTTGTCGAGCACCCCCTGCAAATCCCCGCCATATCGGCGGCTGGTCACCGAATCGTAGAAAACCTTCGACTTCTGCGTCTCCCAGAAATCCGGCGCATACCAGTCCATCGTCCACGACGTGACCCGCCAACCGGGCGGGACCCACTTGGCGGAGTCAATCGATTCGCGCGGCGGATCGTTGGTGGGATCGCCATTGCGGAACCGCTCGGGGAAGATCTGGTACCACACGACGCCACTCGCCCAACCCGGGTGCGGCGGCGGGCCGGCGTTCGCAGTGGGCGAGGCCGCTCCTGCCGGTTGCGTCGCTCCCCCGGGAGCGGACGTGTCGGCCACGGAGGGGGGCTCAGGCTGCGCGCGGTCGGCGGCGATCTCCGCCCGCTCCACCGAATCACACGCCGCAAGCGCCAGGAACCCAGCCCCGGCGAGGACGATCCGAGGGGAAAACCAAAGCAACCGGTGCGTTGAATCAGATCGCATGAAGTGGGGGGAGTAAACGGGTTAACCCAAGTTTCTTATGAGAGTCGCCGAAGTCTCATAAAACCAAGGGGGTCGTTCGAAAGGCACTACAAAATCGTCAGGGTTTTGCGAAGGATTTGAGGGGCGGGAAAGCGGCTTTCCAGTCGATGCGCAGCTTTTGATAAAGGAGGGCCTGTTCGGGGTC
>ENA-ORBV01012248-ORBV01012248.1-microbial-mat-metagenome-genome-assembly--contig:-NODE-12248-length-13273-cov-6.307063_pt1 | contig 13273 bp, 10 predicted proteins | sample MGYA00237777_ERZ505514 | MGnify/ENA primary metagenome ERZ505514 (study PRJEB26160, sample SAMN06269048) | microbial mat metagenome | isolation source: Oligotrophic lake microbial mat | place...
TTTCAAGCAGAAGACGGCATACGAGATTCGCCTTAGTCTCGTGGGCTCGGAGATGTGTATAAGAGACAGCCGGAAAACGGTGCTCGCCGGATTTCTCGGATCAGCTGATTCACCCGGCGAATCATCGCCCGGTCATTCTGCTGCCAATAAAGGTATTCGTCCCACGCCTGCTCGGAGAAACGAATGTTCATTCGTCCTCGATCAAGGCCCGTTCTCTGCCTTCCCCTCGCGCCAAACTGGCGATCGATTCAGTAAGGCGAGCGGCGTTGGCCGGGCTCCTCATCAGGTAGGCTGTCTCTTCCATCGAACGATAGTCTTCCAGCGAGAGGATCACCACGGCCTCCGCCCCTTGGCGCGTCACCACCACCGGTGCGTGATCCTGGCAGACCTTATCCGTCACCTCCGCCAAATGGTTGCGCACGTATGTGTACGAAAAAGCGTTCATGTACAGATTATCGTACAACTCCCGATTCGTTTCAAGTCACTTGGCTCGCAGCGCCGTCCCCTCGCGCAGTTCGTCCGTACCCCGTTTGACCACCACGTCGCCTTCGCTTAACGCCCCTTGCACTTCCACCAATTCCCCGCTCGCCGCACCGCGCTTCACGTTCACATAAGCCGCCTTGCCATTCGTGATGCGTATCACAAAGGACCGCTCCGTCGTGGTGACAATTGCCGTCGGCGGCACCAACAATGACGGCCTGCCCTTGCGCACCGGCCACTGCAATTCGGGATACATGCCCGGTGCCAAACGCCCGCCGGCGTTCGCGAACTCAAGCTCAATCGGCATCGTCCGCGTCTTCGGGTCCACCACGCGCGGCACGCGTGCGATCATCGCCCCGAACGTCTCCCCGGGAAATGCCGGTACTGTAAATGGAATTCGCACTCCATAAGCAATCCCCCCTAAGTCGGCTTCAGGTACCGCCGCAATCAAACGTAGCCTCCCCAATTGTTGTAACTTCACCAACGGACCCGATTGCGGCCCCGCTAGTGCGCCCGGATGCAGGTAACGCTCGGTAATTACTCCCTCGAATGGGGCCTTTAACTCTAAGTACCCCTTCACGTCCTCGAGCGCCCGCACACTGGACTTACCCGCCTCAACGGATCGCTCGAAGGAACGCACGAGACTGCGCGCCGCCTCCACCGCTTTTTCGGCCAACACCAACTCATTCCCCGCGATGGCACCCGGAGTGGCCGAAGCCGTTTTAAGGCGGTCATAAGTAGCCTGGGTTCCGAGTAACTTCGCCTCGGCTTCCGCCCGTTGGGCCTCACTGGTGCCAATCCGCGCTTTCGCTTCGGCAATCTGCGCGTCCATCTCCGGTGCACTCAGCCGCGCGATCAGGTCGCCCTTCTTCACTACTGAGCCCACATCGACCCGCATCTCCTCGATATAACCTGGCACGCGCGCCGTTAGCTCTACGCTTTGGTAAGGCGTAATTTCGCCCGGCAACTTACGCACTTTATCCACCGGCTGCGCTACCACCTTGGCGACCTCAACCGTCATCTGCCCATTAAGGCTCGCCACCAAGCTACTAACGAGGAGTAAGATTTTCATAAAAACTGCTTTGCGGATCATCAGGGTCAAGCGACGCCGACTGCGTCGCCACACGGGCTTGCAAAATCGCATAGAACGCTGGTAAAACGGTCAGCGTCGCGAGCGTGGCCATCGCCAGTCCACCCATCACCGCCCGGCCCAGCGGCGCGGTCTGCGCCCCGCCCTCGCCCGAGCCTAGCGCCAGCGGAATCATCCCGGCAAGCATCGCTGTCGCCGTCATCAGGATCGCGCGCAAGCGTCCCGTCGCGCCTTCGCTCGCCGATTCTCGCGCCGTCATTCCGTCGCGCCGCGCGCGTTCGGCAAAACTGACTAGCAGGATCGAGTTCGCCACCGCGATGCCCACCGCCATAATCGCGCCCAGAAACGACTGGATATTCAAAGTCGTCCCCGTCAGTTTCAATGCCAGCGCCGAACCGACTAATACTGCCGGCACCGTGGCAATGATGGCCAGCGACAGCCGGAAACTCTGGAAATTCGCCGCCAGCAGCAAGAAGATTGCGGCTACCGCTAGCCATAGGCCGGATTTCAAACCCGCCATCGTTTCGTTCAGTGGCGGAATCTGTCCGGCGATGTTTACGGTAATGCCCTTCGGCGGCTCTCCCGCCCGGGCCACCGCCGCTAATACCTCGGGTGCAATATCGCCCAATGCCACCTGGTGTAAATTCGCGGTCAAAGACAAGGCCCTTTGCGAGTTGTAGCGCGTCAACTCGCCCATCGCGGTGCCATTCTTGAAGGTCGCGATATCGCCCAACAACGGCCGGGATTGGCCATGGTTCATCACCGGCAGTTCCTCTAAATCCTTCACCGCCGCCATGCGATGCTGCGGAATTTCCACTTGTAACTGAAATCCGTTACCGGAGACTGGATCGCGCCAGTAATTAGCCTCGACAAATCGCGACGAAGATGTCGCCGTCATCACACTCTTCATCACCCCGGACATCGTCAAGCCAAACTGTGCCGCCCGGTCACGGTCTACGTTAATTTCCACCGTCGGATAGTCCGTCGCCTGTACATACTGTAAGTCGCGTAAGCCGGTGATTTTCGCCAATTCCAGCCGTACTTTCTCCGCGTGGGTCTTAATCGCCGGCAACGGCGCACCTTGAATCGCCACTTCGATCGGGGTGGGCGAACCAAAAGACATTACTTGAGAAATAATATCTCCCGCTTCGAAACTCAGCTTTACCTTGGGCAACTCCGCGGCAAACCTCGCCCGCAGCCGCTCTTTCAGCGCCTCGCCGCTCAACTTCGCCGTCGGCTTTAGCGCCACGGTCAACACCGCCTCTTGCGGCCCCGCCGTCCATAGCTGAATGGTCGACACCGGATAAGAGGCTGGCTGTGTTCCGATAAAGCCGATCGAAATCTCCACGTCTCCAGCTTCTTCCTTGATGAAATCGAGAGCCTTCAGCGCGACTAACTCGGTCCGCTCAATTCTGGTTCCCGTCGGAGCGCGCAGACGTAACCGGAACTGCAGCGGATTCGCAATCGGGAAGATCTCTACGCCCAACGTAGGCAACAGTAAAAAGAGCGCCGCAGCGCTGGCCACTAAGTACGCGCCCGCCACAGGCCAGCGGAACGCAAGCACGAAGTCCACATACCGGCGGTACCCTCGGACCAGCACGCCTTCGCCACTGTGCGTACCCGGCCGCATCAGCATCGTCGCCAACACCGGCACCAGCGTGGAGGACAAAACATAAGACGCGATCATCGCAAAGCCGACCGCCATCGACATCGGCACGAATAACTGCCGTCCCACGCCTGTCATAAAGAAACTAGGCGCGAATACCGCCAGCACGCACAACATCGAGAGCAGGCGTGGCAGCGCGGTACGTTGGCAGGCATCGACTACGGCGCGGGCCCGAGTTGCGCCACGCGCCATTTGACTGTGGATGTTTTCGATCTCCACCGTCGCCTCGTCCACTAACACGCCTACGGCCAGGGCCAAGCCGGCGAGCGTCATAATATTGATCGATTGCCCAGTGGCAAATAACAAAATCAAGGCCGCCAGCAAGGATACTGGAATGGTGATCATCACGATCAACGCGCCACGCCAATCCCGAAGGAATAATAAGGCCATCAGCCCGGTAAGCAAGGCGCCCAGGACGCCTTCGTTCGCCAGGTTCTTGAGTGCGGCCAGCACATAAACCGATTGATCGAACTCCACCCGTACTTCCACGTCATCCGGCACCACCTTGCGGAAGTTGGGAATATTCTCGCGCACCCTTTGAATCACGTCCAACGTCGATGCCTGGGCGCGCTTGGTAATGGGAATATATACGGTGCGCTTTCCATTGACGTGGGCATAGCCGGTAACGACATCGGTACCGTTTTCGGTAACGCCCACGTCGCGAACATACACCGTCGTGCCCGAACCGGTCCGGATCGGCGCATTGTTCAATTCATTGAAGTCGCCGCTAATCACTGCGTTCGACACGGCCAGGCGGGTCAACTCGCCGGTGCGGAGAACGCCCGAAGGAATGACGGTGTTAGCCTTCGATACTGCCGTAATCACCTCTTCCGGTGACATGCTGTATTGCCGCAACTTATCCGGATCCAGCCGCACCACGATGGTTCGTTGGTTCCCACCGAAGGGCGGCGGCGCGGACACTCCGGGTAAGGTCGCAAACAAAGGCCGTACCCGATTAATGGCAATATCTTGCATCTCCGCCGGTAGCCGGGTGGCGCTCGAAAACACTAACTGGCCGATCGCAATCGAACCCGTATCGAATCGAGTAATAAACGGCGGCACGGCACCGGGCGGCATAAATGACCGGGACCGGTTCGCGTAGGATACGACTTCCGCCATCGCCGCATTCATATCGGTGTCCGGAAAGAAGGTCAACTTGATCAGCGCCGCCCCTTGAATGGAACGCGACTCCACCCGCTGGATTCCGTTCACATAGAGCAGATGATACTCGTAGTAGTAAGTTGCGAAACCTTCCATCTGTGCCGGGTCCAGCCCGCCATAGGGTTGTGCGATGTAGATCGCGGGCGACCCCACGGTGGGGAAAATATCCACCTTCATTCGTTGCTGCACGAGCCAAGCGCCCAACAGAATCGTGATGACACCGACCAGAACGGTCACCGGATGGCGCAAAGCGAAGCGAACCAAACCCATCGCTTACTTCCCCCCGCCCACGGCAGCCTTCAAGAACGGCTCAATATCGCCCTGCGCCGTCGAAACCGCCAACATCGCCCGCCAAATGGCTAACTTCGCCAAACTCTCGTCGATCTCCGTTTGCGCCAATAACCGCTGCGCTTCGGCCACTTCGACGATGGTCCCCAAACCCGCTTTGTAACGGGCTGTCGCCTGTAACTCCGCGGCGCGCGCCGCCTCGAGTTGCACGGGAATCTTCTCGACTAACCGGCGCGCTCCCGTCAACTGCGCGTTGGCACGGGCTAGCTTCGCCGCTAAGTCTTGCACCACTTGTTCCAACCGTTGTTGCTCGGCCCGGGTCTGGCTGGCGTCGATGCCGCGTTGGATCCGCAAGCCCGGCAAGGCCATCGCCGGAAAAGTAACCGTAAGCCCCGCTCCCCAGTTCACGATATTCGGCCCTAGGCCAGAGAACGCTCCGCCCGTAGTGAAATTCGGATTAGCGCCGGTCCCTCGCGCGTAAGTGGACCCCTGTAAGTTGAACTTTGGGTAGTAAGCCTTATCGAGCATCTTCTGCTTCGCCTGCGACTCTTCCACCAACGCCGACCTCTCCTTAGCCACCGGATGGGACCGTAAGTCAGCTTGGGCCAGGATTGCCGCCGGAGGCGTATCCAGCAAGGCCCCGGGCGCGGCGGTAAATTCACTTACCATCAAAAACTGCGACAACGAAGCCTTCGCCATGGCGACCGCCTGCTCGGACTGAATCTGTTGCCCTTCGGCCAGTGCCACTTCGGCCTTCGTCCGCATCGCATCGACGCCGGGCCGTAATTCGGCTCGCACCTGCGCGCCCACAATCTCTTCCAAAGTCTTCGCCCGCACCACGGCCGCCGCGGCAGCTCGTACAATCTGCTCAGCGGCCAGCACCGTTAGAAATCCATCGGCAGCGCCCGCGGCGATCTCGAACTTGGTCCGCGTCAAGGCAGCCTCGGCGGACCGCTGGTGAGCCGTTGCCGCATTCACCTTCGCAGCCCGCAAACCAAAGTCAAAAGGCTCCCAACTTACCAGGAAGCCCACGGCGGTGCCCCACACATTGGTCATCGAATTCTCCGCCAATGGCGGCCCGGAGATGCCCGGCAGCGTGGACTGCGGCAGCAGCATGCCGAAGACGTTATTGCGCGTCGCGCGGTTGGCTTGGGCCAGAAAATCTGCTTGCGGCAAGTAGGCCGTCCGCGCCAAGTTAATCGCCTGTGCAGCTTCCGTCACTTTCTCGCTCGATACGCGGACACCCGCATATTTTTCCAGAGCCGTAGCCACCGCCTGGTCGACTGTATAAGTCTGCGCCAGTAGCGATAACGGCAGCGCAAGTATCACCCATCGCATCAATCGGTAACGATAGCAGACTTTTCGCTGCAGTTCGATGAAACTCTACCTCTTCATCTTCCGGTAGACGGCCTTGAGCGAGGATACATTAGCCGGTTTCGATGCGCCGATGGCGTGGCGAGTAAGATCGGTCTCGCCGACTTCGTCCTCGGTCTTGCCGGCGGCGATACCGTGGCGGACGGCGTCCACCATGTCGGCGAGGTAGGCGTGTTGGGCTCGCAGGTCTTTGATGCTGCCGATGGTGCCGTGGCCGACGACGACTTGGGTGGGCGAAAGCGCCGCCATACGGTCGAGGGCGCGGAGCCAGTTATCGAGGTCAGCGTCGGCGTCGGCGACGTTGTTGCCGGTGCCCCAGTTGACGCACATGTCGCCGGTGAAGAGGATCTTCTCCTTGGGTAGCCAAGCCACGGAGTCGCCTTTGCTGTGACCGGGGCCCATTTTGCGGAGTTCCACTTTGTGCTCGCCGTCGTCGAAGACGAGGGAGTCGCCGAAGGTGAGGCTGGGGTGGGCCAGCTTGTAAGGCTTCAGGCTGTATTCGCCGGTGGCGGTGTTCTTGTCCCAGCCGGCTTGGCCTTTGGTGACGGACTCCAAACCGCAATCGGTGGAGCAGACGATCTGCGCGCCTTGGTCGGTGAAAATACTGCCGCCGTAGGCGTGGTCGCCGTGATAGTGGGTATTGAAGACGAAGCGGATCGGCTTACTGGAGGTCTTGCGGATCGCGGGTAGAATCTCCTTGGCGCCCCAGGGAAAATTGGCGTCGATCACCAGTACATAGTCCTTGAAGATGACCCAGCCGGCGTTGGCGGGTTGATTGCGGGTCCGGTCGCCGAGGCGCACCCAGACGCCAGGGGCGATCTCCCTCACCGTGCTCGACGGGGTTTGCGATAAAGCCAATAGGCCTGCAAAGAATGCTGCCGGTAAAATCCATTTCCACATCTTCCGTAGCTCCTTAGATAAATCCGACTGAGCCGTCGGCGCGGAATTCGAAACCGCGCTTCCAACGCTTCGGCGGATTGCGCCGGACGTAATCTTCGTTTAATTCGATACCCAAGCCGGGTTTGGTCGGCAAGGGAAGATAGCCGTCTTTCACCATCAGCGGTTCCTTCAGGATATCCTTGCGGGGCGCTTCGTCGTCGGGGTGATATTCGAGGATGAAGAAGTTGGGTGTAGAAGCGGCGAAGTGCACATTCACGGCGGTCGCCACAGGGCCCATGGGGTTGTGCGGCGCGATGCGGACGAAGGCGGCTTCGGCCATGGCGGCGATCTTCTTCATTTCGAGGATACCGCCGCAGACGCAGATATCGGGCTGCACAAAGTCCAGGCATTGGGCGGCCAGTAAGGGGCGGAATTCGTGGCGGGTATAGTTACATTCGCCGCTGGCCAGAGGAATTTCTACGTGCTGGGCCAACTTACTCATGGCATCGATATTTTCGGGCCGCACGGGCTCCTCCAGCCACATGGGATTGTAAGGCTCAATCTCGCGCGCCATGCGAATCGCGCGAGTAACTTCGAAGAATTTCGCGTGGATGTCGACGCCGATGTCGATGTCGGGCCCCAGGGCTTCGCGCACGGCACGGACGCGCTGGCCGGCCATGCGGGTGACGTAGTTGACGGGCCGGGCGTTGGTGTTCGCCATGTGCGGCGACATCTTCACCGCGGTGTAGCCGTACTTCTCCACCAAGCGCTTCGCGGACTCGGCCACTTGCGCGGGCTCGTTACCTCCGGCGCTTTGGTAGACGCGGACCCGGTCGCGCACCTTGCCGCCAAGTAACATGTAGACGGGCAAGCCGACGGCTTTGCCGGAGATGTCCCATAGGGCGTGCTCGATGCCGCTGAGCGCGGAGTTGACCACGCTGCCGCCCGGGAAGCGGGAGAAGTTATACATCAGGTCCCAGAGGTACTGGATGTTGCGCGGGTCTTGCCCGATGAGCCAAGTCTTGAAGTCCTCGATCACCTTCACGGTGGCTTCGTCGGGCCCGCAGGAGTAGGCTTCGCCGATGCCGTGGATCCCTTGGTCAGTAAGCACCTTGACGAAGATCAGGTTTCGATTGCCCACGCTGGTGGGGAAGACCTGGATGTCGGTAATCTTCAAGTTGGGCCGGGTGCCGGTCTGCGCGGCTTGGAGGAAGGGAGCCGCCGCGGCGGGCGTCGCCAGAAAGCTTCGTCGTTTCACGGCGCTTAGCGTATCACTTGTTGCGCTCAATTGGTATATAATCACTGCCTCAGGGGCCGAAACCAAAAGTTCATAATGCCACTGACTGGAGGTTGCCTCGTGATGCGACGATTGCTGATTCTTACCGCCTTGTGCGCGATGACGGCCTTTGGCCAAGCTGGTTCCGGCGAAATCGGAGGTGTCGTGACTGACCCTACCGGGGCGGCCGTTTCTGGCGCCACGATTACCATTTCGAGCGCTGCCACGGGATTTCAGCGCGCGCTGAAGTCGAACGCGGAGGGCATTTACTCGGCGCCGGCGCTGCTGCCGGGTATTTACTCGGTGAAGGTGGAAGCGACCGGCTTCGGCGCGCAGATGCGCAATACGGTGGAACTCCAGACCGGCCAGGTGCTGGGCCTGAACTTCACGGTGCAAGTGGGCAACGTGGCCGAAGTGGTGGACGTGACGGCCAGTGCGCCGGTGCTCGATACCGAGACGACGTCGGTGGGCACGGTGATCGAGAACAAGCGGATTATCGAACTGCCGCTCAACGGACGCAATTACCTGCAATTGGCGTCGCTGATTCCGGGAGCCACGACGAACGGCCCGGCCTCGTCGCAAGGGCAGCAACGCATGGGCGGGGCGCGGAATAGCTTTGCGCTCAATGTCGCCGGCCAGCGGGTGCACTATAACCACTATGCCTTGGATGGCATGGAGAATACGGATCCGAATTTTAATACTTACCTCTTTCTGCCGTCGATTGACGCGCTGCAGGAGTTCAAAGTGGAGAGCGGCGTGTTTGGCGCGGAGTATGGCCGCGGCATTGCGCAGGTGAATGTTTCCACCAAGTCCGGTGGCAATCAATTTCACGGGGTTGCTTTTGAGTTTTTGCGTAACTCCTACTTTGACGCGCGCAACTTTTTTGCCCGAGTAAATCCTCCTTTTAAGCGTAATCAATTCGGCGGCACGTTCTCCGGACCGGTCATTATTCCGAAAGTGTTTAACGGCACCAACAAGCTATTCTTTATGTTCAACTATGAGGGCCTGCGGGAGCGCCGGTCCTTAACCCAAACCACTACCTTGCCCGATGCGCGGTTCCGATCGGGTAACTTCGGTTTCCTCAACCGTGCCGCCGGGATCCGGGATCCAATGAACCCGGGCCAGGTATTCCCGAATGCCACGATTCCGGATTCCCGAATCTCGCCCATTTCGCGGAAGGTACTGAACGACTTTTATCCCTTGCCGAATCAGGGCGGGGGCGGCGCGCTCGGCATTGCCAACAACTATCTGAATGACGAGGGTCGCCGCACGGACGGCAATCAGTTTACTTCGCGTGCGGATTGGACGGGCATCCAAAACCAAACTTTCTTCTTCCGCTTCAGCCAGACGCAGGAGCCGCAGTACATTCCTTCCGCCATTCTGAACCAGGGCAACGATGTGCAGATTCTGGGCCAACAAGGCGTCCTGGGCCACACGATGGTGATCGGGTCCAACAAGGTGAATGACTTCCGGTTCGGCATGAACTACTTCAACTCCCGCAATATTCAGCAGCGTGCGTTTCAGCGCAACGTGGTGGGTGAGTTGGGCTTGAGAGGTGTTTCTCAGGATCCGCTCTTCTGGGGCATTCCCGTTTTCCAGGTTTCCGGCTTCGGGAACGTGGGTGAGTGCAACGACTGCCCGTTCGTCAACTGGAATACGACTTTCCAATTTACCGATAACTTCTCCTGGACCAAGGGCAAGCATAATTTCAAGATCGGCGGCGAGTATCGCCGGTTGCGCTATAACCAGATCGGCGCGGTGGTGCCGCGCGGCCGTTTCAGTTGGAACGGCCAGTATTCCGGCGAACCGATGGCCGATATGTTACTCGGCCTGATGTCGACCACCGAGGGCCAAGTGGGCGCGCCGATCGCTAATTTTCGGAATAACTACATGGCGCTCTACTTACAGGACACTTGGCGCATGACGAATAAGCTCACCATGAATTGGGGCTTGCGCTGGGAGTATGAGTCCCCGTTCTATGACAAGCACGACGCGATCGTGAATGTGGACTTCAAGTGGGATAACTCGGTAGAGCCCACTTTCGTGCGCGCCGGTACCGGCGACTTGAATCAGGGCAACCCCGCGTTTCCCGCGCCGCCGACCTGGAAGCTGGTGCGCGATGGCCGCTTTGGCCGCGGGGCGAATAAGCCGGACCGGAACGATCTTGGACCGCGCCTGGGCCTCGCCTACCAATTGAATTCGAAGACCGTACTTAGGACCGGTGTGGGCATTTATTATGTCCGGGATATCGGCAACGCGGTGTTCGATATTGTGCGGAATATTCCTTTTACTATTCGGCAGGCGGAGACGGCGAACACGTTGGCCCCCAACCTCACTTGGGATCGCCTGTTTACCCAATCGGGGGCACCGAGCTTCCTCTTGATTAATCAATACGGCGAACGCACCTCCTATGTCGCGCAGTGGCAAGCAGCCATCCAGCGGCAACTGACAAAGGATATGTCCCTCGAAGTGACTTACATGGGCTCGGCGGGCATCAAGCTTCGGCGATTGGCCAGTTACAACTTGCCGCAGCCGCGCCCGGGTAACCCGAACGATAACCGGGCCTTCCCCAAGTTCAACGGGGCTTTCCAGAATATGTACGCCGCGTCGCACTCGAATTACCATGCGTTGCAGGCGCGCTTGCAACATCGGTTCTCGCACGGGTTCACCTTGCTAGGCTCGTATGCCTGGTCGAAGTCGATCGACAACGGTTCGGGCGTCCGCACGACGGACGGCGACCCGTTGACGCCGATGGACCCGGACCGCTCCTTATGGCGCGACCGTGGCCGTTCGGCTTTTGACTTCCGCCATCGCTTTACCAGCTCCTTCCTCTACGAATTGCCGTTCGGCAGGGGCCGCCGGATTGGGATCTCGAATGCCGCGGCGAACGCGATCCTGGGCGGCTGGCAGGTAGGCGGCATTCTCACTTTCCAGAGCGGTTTCCCTTTCAGCGCCTTTTGCGGACCCGGCAACATCCAGAACGGTGCCGGCGGCTGGTGCGCGCCCGATGTGGTGCTTGGCCAGAGCCCGGATGGGCCAAAGACGGTGGCGCAGTACTTTAACACCAGCGCGTTCGTCGACCGGATCGGCCAAAACCCGGCGGCGATTACGGATTTCCGCTTCGGCACCGGCGGACGCAATATCCTGATCGGACCGGGGATCGCCAGTCTCGATGCTTCCATCAACAAGGCCTTCTCCTGGAACGAAGGGAAGCAAAAGATCGACCTGCGCGGCGAGTTCTTCAACTTGCCGAACAACGCGAATTTCGGGCAGCCGGGTTCGACGCTGCGGACCCCTACGTATGGCGTGATCAGCAACACGCGCATTGACTCGCGGCAGATCCAGGTCGCGCTGCGGTACAGCTTCTAGGTTACGAAACGAACCCGGGAGTTGTTGATTCTATTGGGTCGGTCAGCTTGGAGATTGAACTCCCGACCGGCGAGGACGCCGGTCCCCCGCTTTGGGGATGGCGACCACCCTATTGCCTTAGGATAGCAGGCGGGGGTTAGCGTTTTAAGCTAAGCTGTTGATTCTCAAACGCAACTTTGTTGTCACCGGGGCCGATGCGGAGGGAGCCGTTGCGAGGGTTGAGCGTTAGAGTGCGGTTATGCCAGAGGGGGAAGCCGAGGAAGCCGGTGAGGCGGACGCCGAAGTAGGCGGAGACGTCGGAGAGGTGAGTAGTGAGGACCTCGCCGGTGTAGCGGGGGAGGCCCTGGAAGTTGAGCCGGATGGGCATTTCCCTGCGATTGGCCACCATCCCGCCGGACGCGCCGATGAGGTTTACGGGGCGGGCGTTGAGGCTGGGCACGGCCTCGTGGATGAGGGTGTAGCCGGCGCCGGTGTCGAGGACGTACTGAGCGCTCTCATCCTGGCCGTCTTCAAGAATCAGCAGATGGCCGAGGCGGCGGTAGGGGACGAAGCCGGGGGCGATCGGCGGGGGGTTGAGGCCGGCCCAGGGACGGTCACCGGCACCTTCGGTGCCTTCGTGGCCAGGGAATGGCGTAAGTTCCAGGATCTTCTTGCGGCCATTGCAGGTAATGAGGAAGTGGCTAAAGAGATCGGTGCCGATGAGTCCGTCGATGCCTTCGACGAATTGCTGGTCAGCGACTTCGACGACGACGTTGGCCAGTTCGAACTGGTGGATGGTGAGGCGGGTGGCGAGCATGGACCGGGCGCGCTGGTGGTGGCCTTCCCCAAAACCGCCGACGGTAGCTTCAGCCAGCGGAGCGAGGGCCAGGCGGGCGGCCATTGAGGCTGACGCGGAGAAACCAGCCGTGGGGCCGGAAGCTGTCCGCGCGGGCGACGGGCATGGACACTTGATAGGGCTGGTAGGGACTGCGGAGTTGGTTGACGATGCGTCCGGCCAGATGCTGCTGACGGGTGAGCCGCCATTGAGCGTAGAGACGCATATCGGGGGGCGTGGCGGGCAGGTTGATCAGGCGGCGGAGCAGAACGGCTTCGAGGCTGGGGTGGGCCACGGCGGCGGCGTATTCTTTTACGACGATGGGGGTCCTGCGGATGGCTTTGATAGGCGCGGGCTAGATTTTGTTCGGCCTGGATGCGGCGATGTTCGGCGGCATCGATGCGGCCGAGGCCGGCCAGGGCTCGCCCGTAGCGAGGCTGTTCGGCCAAAGCGGACTCATAAAGGTGACGAGCTTCGGTAATCCGGCCACTTCGATAGGCAACCGCCGCCCGGGCCGAGAGCTCAGCCGGATCAGCGGGTAGGGTTTCCGAGTACAGCGCTCCAGCCAGCGCTAGTACTAGGGATGGACTCCGCAACATGGAGAGAGTTTAGTTTCTTTTTGGGTGTCAATACAATGACTTTTTCATGAATTTGCTGGGAGCAGGGGCGTCAATGGCTCGCCGCACCGATGGAAAAACCACGTGGGCTGCTGCCTCTAACCCTTCAACGCTAACCTATTGAATCAAAAGCAGGTAGGCCAAAACTTCAGCTAAGTTCATTATTATCAATATTTTACGCGGAAACCCAGGGACACGCGTGGATGGCCCCGATTGGGGATAAGTGATTTATTTTGTTCGACTTATGAGTGTTTCGTGT
>ENA-ORBV01012249-ORBV01012249.1-microbial-mat-metagenome-genome-assembly--contig:-NODE-12249-length-13272-cov-8.339447_pt1 | contig 13272 bp, 10 predicted proteins | sample MGYA00237777_ERZ505514 | MGnify/ENA primary metagenome ERZ505514 (study PRJEB26160, sample SAMN06269048) | microbial mat metagenome | isolation source: Oligotrophic lake microbial mat | place...
CCGGCGATGTCCCCCGACCTCGCCCAAGCCACCGATCTCGTCCCCACACTCCTCGCCGCCGCCGGCCTCACCCCCGCAAAAAACCTCCCCGGCATCAATCTCCTCGATCCGGTCGCCGTCGCCGCGCGCAAAACGATCTACGGCGAATGCTTCACCCACAACTCCCTCGATCTCGAAAACCCCGCCGCGAGCCTCCGCTGGCGCTGGCTGATCGACGGCCACACCAAGCTCATCGTCCCCGACGCCAAGAACCAGCCCACCGACCCCGTCGAACTCTACGACCTCGCCGTCGATCCCACCGAGGAAAACAACCTCGCCGCGGTCCGTCCCGAAAAAGTTAAAATTCTCACCGCCGCGCTCGACGCCCGCTGGAAACCCTGAACCTTTGTTCTTCCCGTTTCGTCCCCCCGTTTCTCCCCCTATGCAATCGCGTTTCCTTCCGTCCCCGCTCGCCCTGCTCGTTCTCTTCATCGCGGGTGCCGCCGTGCTCTCCGCCCAAGCTCCCAAGCAGAAACGCGCCCCCGTCGTCGAACCCGATTTCGCGCCCGAGCCCGCCACCATTCAAGTCGCCGCCGGCTTCAAGGTGGAACTCCTCTACACCGTGCCGAAGACCGACCAAGGCTCCTGGGTCGGCCTCGCGACCGATCCCAAGGGCCGCCTCCTCGCCTGCGACCAATACGGCGACATCTACCGCCTCACCGTCCCGCCCCTCGGCACCGCTACGGGCACGAAGGTCGAGAAACTCGCCATCACCCTCCCCGATGTCCCCGGCGCTTCCGTGCCCAAGCGCGCCCTCGGCCCCGATGGCAAGCCGCCTTCCGTCGGCGCCCACGGCCTGCTCTATGCCTTCGACAGTCTCTACGTGATGGTCGACGAGCTCCCCGGCAAACAGGGCCTCTGGCGCCTCCGCGACACCGACGGCGACGATCGGTTCGACGAGGCCAAATTCCTCCGCCCCATGAACGGCAGCGGCGAGCACGGCCCGCATTCCCTCGCGCTCTCGCCCGACGGCAAGTCCATCTACTTCGCCAACGGCAACCACACCGATCTCCCCGCGAAATGGGAAAAATCCCGCTCCCTCGGCTGGGGCGAAGACCACCTCCTCCCGCGCATGTGGGACGCCCGCGGCCACGCCAAAGGCAAGCTCGCCCCCGGCGGCTACATCGGCCGCACCGATCCCGACGGCAAGGAAATCGAAATTTTCACCATCGGCTTCCGCAACCAGTTCGACCTCTCCTTCGACCAAAACGGCGAACTCTTCACCTACGACTCCGATATGGAGTGGGACCTCGGCTCCCCGTGGTATATGCCCACCCGCATCAACCACGCGGTGGGCGGCGGCGACTTCGGCTGGCGCAGCGGTGCCGGCCGCTGGCCCGAGTATTACGCCGACAGCCTCCCGACCACCCTCGACATCGGCCCCGGCTCGCCCACCGGCACCGTCTTCGGCACCGGCGCGAAATTCCCCGCCAAATACCAGCGCGCCCTCTTCGCCGCCGACTGGACCTACGGCACGCTCTACGCCGTCCACCTCAAGCCCGACGGCGCCAGCTTCTACGGCGAGAAAGAGGAATTCCTCTCCGGCAAACCCCTTCCCCTTACCGATCTCGTGATCAACCCGGCTGACGGCGCGATGTATTTCGCCGTCGGCGGCCGCCGCACGCAGTCCGCCGTATATCGCGTCACCTATGTCGGCACCGAGAGCACCGCTCCGGTCGCTGCGCTCGCGCCCACGCCCGAAGCCAAGCTTCGCCACCAACTCGAAGCCCTCCACGGCGTCGGCACCCCCGCGACCGCGCTCGACACCGCGTGGCCGCACCTCGCCAGCCCGGATCGTTTCATCCGCTTCGCCGCCCGCGTCGCCGTCGAGCGCCAGCCCGCCGCGCTCTGGGCCGAGCGCGCCCTCGCGGAGAAAAATCCTCAATCCGCCATCGAGGCGCTTATCGCGCTCGCTCGCGTCGGCGACAAATCCCTCCGGCCCCGCCTCCTCGCCGCGCTCGGCCGCCTCGACTATACCGCGCAGCCCGCCGCGCTGCACCTGCCGCTCCTCCGCGCCTGGCAACTCGCCTTCACCCGCATGGGCAAACCCGATGCCGCCACCTGCGCCGGCCTCGCGGCCAAGCTCGACCCGCTCTTTCCGCAGGCCGATCCGCTCGCGAACCGCGAACTTGCGGCGCTCCTCATCTACCTCGATTCCCCCACGATCGTCGGAAAAATCGTCCCGCTCCTCGCCGTCGCCGAGCGCCCCGGCTCCGCCCCCGAAGAGCTGGCCAGCCGGGACCTGCTCGCCCGCAACGACCGCTACGGCGGCGCGGTGAAAGCCACCACCGAGGCACGCCCCGATCGCCAGCAGATCGCCTACGCCTACGACCTGCGCAACGCCACCGCCGGTTGGACGCCCGCGCTGCAGCGCAAATTTTTCTCTTGGTTCCCCCGCACCTACAACTGGAAGGGCGGCGCCAGCTTCACCGGTTTCCTGAAGAACATCCGCACCGAGTCCCTCGCCAAGGTCGCCGACCCCGTGCAGCGCCTGGCCCTCGACGATCTCTCGAAGATTCCCGTCCACACCTACGCCGCCGGGGCCGTCAGCCCCAAAGGCCCGGGCCGCACCTACACGCTCGACGAAGCGGTCGCGCTCTTCCCCGCCAAGCTCACCGGCCGCGACTTCGCGCAGGGCAAGGCGATGTTCACCGCCACCGCTTGCTTGGTGTGCCATCGCTTCAACGACGAAGGCTCGGGCATCGGCCCCGACATCTCCGGCGCCGGTAACCGCTACTCGGTGCGCGACATGCTCGAGAACATCATCGAACCCTCCAAAGTCATCAGCGACCAATACGGCGCCGAGATTTTGGAGATGATCGAAGGCGACCCGATCATCGGCCGCGTCGTCGGCGAAGAGAAGAGCCGCTACCTCGTGATGACGAATCCCTTCGCCCCCGACGAAGTCTCGCGCCCCGAAATTTCGAAGGTGAAATCCCGCAAACCCTACAACGTCTCGATGATGCCCCCCGGCCTCATCAACGCGCTGAACCCCGAGGAGCTAAAGGACCTGATGGCCTACATGCTCAGCGGCGGCAAAGCCGACGACCCGATGTTCGCGAAAAAACTCGGCGCCCGCTGATCCCGAAAGAGTGCCGTGCTTTCCGCGCACGGCCTTTAGACGCCGGCACCCGAACCCCTGCATCGGTCACCTGTGCGCAAGGTAGGAGCAAATTTATTTGCGAACCACGCCTGCGCCCGCATCTGCAAAGCTTCCGCCCTGCTCGACCTGCTTGGAAACCTGCTCGCGATGGCGCCTAGCGCTGCGCGGGCGGCCGTTGCACGCGGCGCTACTGAAGCCTATGAAGCCGGCCCAAATTTCCCCGTCCATTCGGATCGCAAATAAATTTGCTCCTACCCGTGTTTCCTCGTTCCACCGGAATCGTCGGATTTTATATCGATACCGCCACCCCGGCGTCGTCTTTTTCCCACGCTCCCCATGCCCGTCCGCCGCGACGTCCTCCGCGCCGCCGCCGTCCTCGGCCACCGTTTAATCGCCCCCGTCATGTCCATCCGCTTCGGAGCCTTCTTCAGCCAGACACCCGAGTTCCGGCACAGCTTGCACGTCGGTGGTGATTTTCGCGCCTGGGGCAAAAAGCAAAAAACAGCTCGCCGCCAAAACCCGCCCCGCCCAAAGCCTCGGGAACGCCGCGTGACTCGCCTTTGCAGGCAAGAGTCCACACACGACGCCGTCCGGCTCCTCTTCTTCCGCCCGGCTCGGGTGAAAATCCTGTCGGTTTACAGCGACGATACGCCTCCCCGACAGCCTGGCCGTGCGCTCCGCGCACTCGGTCGGCTCCGAAAGACGCGGGACTTTTTCAGCAGAATCAAACCCCAAAGCCCGACCCCGTTTTTCGCGTTCGGCGCGGTGCGATGCCGGCTCGAAATGCTCGATGGGTGGTCACGCTGCCGCGGGTGATTTGAAACGCGGCGTGGACGCGCGGCGTCATGCTCCGGTAATCTTGGGCTGTTAGAGTGGCAACTGCCGGTTACCGGTTACCTCCATGCGTATTCTCGTCGTCGAAGATTCACCCCGCTTGCAACGCACGCTCGGCGTGGCGTTGAAAAAATCCGGCTACGCGGTCGATCTCGCCGGCGACGGTGAGGAAGGACTGTGGCTCGCGGCCGAGCACGACTACGATGTCGTGGTGCTCGATATCATGCTGCCGAAGCGCGACGGGCTCTCGGTGCTCGCGGAGTTGCGCCGGCGCGGGAAAAGCGTGCACGTGCTGCTTCTCACCGCGCGGGATACGGTCGCGGATCGCGTGCAGGGACTTGGCGCCGGCGCAGACGATTATCTGGTGAAGCCCTTCGCGCTCGACGAACTGCTGGCCCGCGTGCAGGCGCTGTGTCGACGCGCTTATGGGACGAAACAGCCGCGGTTGGCGGTGGGGGATGTGGAGATCGACCCCCAGGCCCGGAGCGTGCGCCGGGCGGGCGCGGCGATCGAGCTCACGGCCCGCGAATATCTGCTGCTGGAATATCTCGCGCGCCGCCGCGACCAGGTCGTTTCGCGCTCCGAGATCGAGGAGCATATCTACGACGGGCAGGTCGATCCGATGAGCAACGTCATAGACTCGGCGATCTGCGGGCTGCGCAAGAAACTGGCCGCGGGCGGCGATGCACCGTTGATCCATACCCGACGCGGGCTGGGCTATGTGCTCGGCGTGGCGGCGGCGGGCGGAGGCGCGGCGCCGTGAAATCGATCCGCCGCCAGCTCACGCGCGATTTGCTCGGCGCCATTTTGCTGCTGCTCGGCAGCGGACTGGCGGGGACGTATTGGGTGGCGCGCGAGGCGGCCGTCGAGCAGTTCGACGACACCTTGCACGCGAAAGCGCTGGCGGTGAGCACGCTGACGCGGAGCACGCGGGACGGCGCGAAGCTCGAGTTCACCGACCGATTTTTCCGGGGGTTCGACGACGATGAGGCGCGCGATTTCTTCACGCTTTGGGATGGGAACGACCGCGTGATCGCGCGTTCCGAGGCCGTGCCGAAGGGGACCGAGCTGCCGCTGCGGATCGGAAAGATCGACAAGCCGCAGCGGTGGAATCTCACGCTGCCGAACGGCAAGCCGGGCCGCGCGGTGGGTTTTCGTTTCAAACCGCGCGGCGAGGGTCGCGACGGTGCGGAAGTGAAGCTCGTCGTGGCGAGCGTGCGCGACGAGCTGGACGAGACGCTGTGGGAGTTGCTCGGGATGTTTGTCGCGTGCGGGGTGTTGATGTCGGTCGGCACGGTTTTGATCATCCCGCGCGTGCTTCGGCGCGGGCTGAAGCCGCTCGCTGCGCTCGGCGACGAAGTGACCCGGATCGACGCGGCGTCGCTCGGGCAACGACTCGGGAGCGCGCCCTTGCCGGCGGAATTACAGCCGATCGCGGAACGACTGAACGCACTTCTCGCGCGGTTGGATGAATCGTTTCAGCGCGAGCGGCGATTCAGCGCGGACTTGGCGCATGAGTTGCGGACGCCGCTGGCCGAGCTTCGCAGTGCGGCGGAGTGCGCGATCAAGTGGCCCGAAACCCGCGGGCCCGAGACCGACCGCGAAACGCTCGCGATCGCGCTGCAGATGGAGACGCTCGTCGGCCATCTGCTGGCGTTGACGCGGGCCGAGCGCAGCCAGCCGGGCGGCGAGCTGCAGTCGGTCCCGCTCGAGGCGCTTCTGGCCGAGGTGTGGCGGAGTTTCGCGGCGCGCGCGGCGGAACGGCAGCTGGCGGTGACGTTTTCCGAGCCGGGTGCGGCGGCGGGAACGGCGGCGGTTCGCGCCGATCCCGCGTTGCTGCGCGCGATCCTCGTGAATCTCTGCGACAACGCGGTGGCCTACGCGACCGGCGGGGGAGCGGTGAGCTTCGCGATCGAGCGCGCGGGCGATACCGTGGCGCTGCACATCGCCAACACGACGGACGAGTTGGCGGAGGAGGACGTGCCGCGGCTGTTCGACCGTTTCTGGCGGAAGGACGGGGCGCGCACCGGGGGACAGCATCTGGGACTGGGGCTTTCGCTGGCGCAAAGTTTCGCGCAGGCCATGGGCTGGAAACTGACGGCGCGGCTGGAACCGGCCGACGGGCGCGTGGTGTTTTCCCTGATCGGACCGGCCGCATGATCCCCTGCACTCCGGGTAATGTTCGGCTAACGTTTCCCGTGCTAGTCTCCTGTCCATGAAGTGCAGTTTCTCGTTCTCATTTTTATTCGCCGTTTCGGTGTCGCTGAGCGTGGCGTGGGCCCAGCCTGCGCCCCAGCCGCAGGTCGGCGCGGCGATCTCGGGGGTTGTGTTCGACCCCGCGACGGCGCGCGCCGTGGAGTATGCGACCGTGACGCTGAAGGAGACGGCGTCGGGGCAGACGGTGCGCACGGGCGTGACGGATGCGAAGGGGGCGTTCCAGATCGAGGGCGTCGCGGCTGGCAGCTATGCGTTCACTTACGGCGCGCTCGGCAGCGAGGAGACGCGGACGGCGGCGGTCATGGTGGAGGCACAGCGCACGAGCGTCGATTTGGGGCGCCTGCCGCTCGGGACACCCGCGGTGAAGATGGAACGCGTCGAAGTGCAGGCGTCGCCCACGGCGCTGCTCAATGGCATCGACCGGAAAGTCTACAATGTCGGGAAAGAAATCCAGAGCACGACGGGCACGGCCAGCGACCTGCTGCAGAATATTCCCTCGGTGCAGGTCGACATTGAAGGCAACGTGAGCCTGCGCGGCTCGGAGAACGTCATGATTCTGATCAACGGCCGGTCCTCGGCGCTGATGGGCCGGAGCCGGGCGGAGGTGTTGCAGCAGCTCGGCGCGGATGCGATCGAGAAGATCGAGGTGATCACAAACCCCTCGGCAAAATACAAACCGGATGGCACGGCGGGTATTATCAATATCGAGCTCAAGCGGAAGCGCGCGGCGGGTTACGCGAGCACGGTGAACGTCAGCGTCGGCAACGAGGAACGATATAACGCGAGTCTCTTGGGAAGCTATAACCCGGGAAAATACAGTCTGTTCGGCAGCTATGGCTTCCGGCAGGAATACCGGGAACGGCGCGCCGACGAGATCCGCAGGGTGATCAATCCGACCACGGGGGCGGGGACGACGCTCGAGCGCCACACGACCGAGCACGGCCGGCCCAAATCGCAATTGGGCCGGGTGGGCGTGGAGTTTTTACCGGGAGAGCGGGCGACGTTGGGCCTCGATCTGAGTTATCAACGCCGCGAGCAGCTGCGGCGCTCGCTGCAGCGCACGATCGAGCGCGACGGCACGGGCGCGGTCACGCGGGATTTCGACCGCGTGCGCACGAATCCCGATTCTGACGAAGAGCGGGAGGCCGCGCTGAAATTCGAGCACCGCTTCGCCAAGGAGGATCACAAGCTGCAATTGGAATTTAAGATTTCCTCCGAGCGCGAGGAAGACGACAGCCGGTTCGAAAATCTGCATCGCGCCCCGACGCAGTCACCCACCGCCGAAAATCAGCTCCAGAAGGCCACCGAAAGCAGCACGGAGTTTGTTGCGGAATATGCCCGGCCGCTGGGGGCCGATGCGAAATTAGAGGCGGGCTACACGCTGGAAGCGGACCGTCTCGATGCCGAGGTCGCAGCGGAGTTTCGCGATCCCGTCACCCAAAAGTGGATGCCGGATGGGTTGAAGTCGCACCGGTTCCGCTATCGGGAGTCGATCCATGCCTTTTTCGTCACGTATGGGCGCACCTGGGGAAAACTGGGCGTGCTCGCGGGGCTGCGGCCGGAGTTCACGGAGACCAAGGGGACGCTGGTGGCGACGGGCGCGACGGTGGCGAACGATTACGCGCGCGTGTATCCGAGTCTCCATTTCGCCTACAAACTCACCGAGCCGCATGAGCTGCAGCTCAACTACAGTCATCGCGTGAACCGGCCCGACGCGGATGAGCTGAATCCGTTTATCGACTACGAGGATCCGTCGCAGCTGCGGGCCGGCAATCCGCGCCTGGTCCCGGAAGACATTCACTCGATCGAGGCCGGCTATGCCTTTCACGGGGAGGCGTTCACGGCGACCACCGCGCTCTACCACCGGGCGCGCTACAACGGGTTTACGAGCGTCACGCGCGACCTCGGCAACTCGGTGCTCTTAACGACGCACGAGAATCTCGGCTCGAGCCGCTCGACGGGCCTCGAACTGACCGGCACGGCGGAATTCGGGAAACGCGCGTCGCTCAACTTCAGCTCGAACACGTTTTATAATACGATCGATGCCTCCAACCTCGGCTTCGCCACGAGGAAATCCAATGTATCGTGGTCCGCGAAGCTGGGCGCTACGGTGACGCTCGCGCAAGAGACGATGCTGCAAGTAAACACCCAGTATTCATCGGCCCGTCTCAGCGCCCAAGGCTCGCGGCGCCCGAGCTATGTGGCGAATGTCGGGTTGCGCCGGAATTTTATGCAGAAGCGCGCGTCGGTCGTGCTGACCGTATCCGATGTTTTCAATACGATGCGTGAGGCCACGCGGCTCGATACGCCGCTGCTCCAACAGGAAATTGTGCGGCGCCGGAGCTCGCGGGTGATCTATGTCGGCTTCGCCTATCGTTTCGGGAAACCGGCCCAGAAGGGGAAAGACGAGGCGCTCAAATTCGACGAGACAATTTAGGTCGGCGGGCGGATCGTGGTAGCCGGGGGAACCGGAGGGGGTCTGGTTTGTGGTTATGGGTGGGAAACTTGGCTCGGGCGGTCAGCACGAATTCAGCCGGATGAATGGCAACATACTGCGCAAGCCAGGCTCGGCGAAGGTCAGGAAATTTACCTTTACCATAAACCACAAAGCCAGACCCCCTCCGGCTTCCCCCGTTCGATGCGCTTGTCGGGCACGAGCCACATCAACGCGACTGCAACGTAAAGCACGCCGGCGATCCACGGGCGCCAAAACGACACTCCGATGGCGATGAGATGAATAACGATCAAAATATTGCCTTTGGAATCGCCTCGATTGCTTTCGCGGGCAGTTCTCCTTCCATCGCCCTAAGGTGTCACCATGCGGCACCTTTTATTCGACCACCATACGGTGATAATCGCGATCATCCATCGCTGAAGGCTTCGAGTCGTGCTCTTTCCATGTGTTAGTGATAGAATTACTAATTTTAAAAAAGCCGACCGGGAGGTTTTTAGTATAGCTTTTATATTTACCATAAAACCGACTGGCCTTCGAACAATAAATAACGGGAACGACTGTGTAGTATTTTCAGCGATCAATAAAATGCACTATATTTAGCTACTTAACTTTGCTTTTTTATTGAGTTTTAAACCAGAACCGTCCCCGTCCAGCACCCCTTCAATTTTTTAGCCTCTCTGCGGGATGGCCGTGCATAGTTTTTATTTATTTTAATTTTTTACTCACAGATATTCCGTTGTTACTAATTTTTATGATAGAGGTTTGGTATGTTCCCAATTTTTCTAAATACCTGAAGAATCGACCATCGTCTCCATAACCGTCTGTTACATTGTGCATGGTGTAAAGCCCGCCAACAATAAGTTTTGGCTCACATAACTTGAAGAAATTCAAGTAGCCTTCATCAGGTTGAGAACTCCAAGTAGCATCGGAAAAAACAAAATCAAATGTTTCGCGAAGAGACGGGATTACCTGCATAGCATCGCCCAATTTCATTTCGATCAAATGCGAAACGCCTGCTGCTTCAAAATTGCGCTTAGCTCTTTCGTATCTGCCTTTATCTATTTCTATGGTTATGACTTTCCCGCCGGTTTTAGCTACGGCTTTTGCCAACCAAATGGTGCTATGTCCAGTAGAAGTGCCAATTTCTAAAACCCTTTTACAATTGTTTTCGACAACCAGTTTTTCTAGAGCCTTTCCATCTTCATAAGGCACATTATAGTCTGTCCACTTATTGCGATTATCCAAGAGAAACTTCTCTATTTTTTTATCAAGTTTCTCAGAACTAACTATTGGTTGTGCGTTAGTATGAGCAGAGCCAAGTGTTACCAACAGGGTCATTGTTATTGTCGTGATAATGCTTTTCATTTTATAATTTATACGAGACTGAATTTTCAGGGAATAAGTTTGGAGGCCATCCGTTTTAACTTTATCGCGAATTCCGGAGTTAGTGTATATTCAGAACGGCGCGTAGGTAACGAACTGCTCGGCGGCAGTGCCGAGCGAGGCAAAAGGGACGAGGAAGGCGAGTGGAGTGATTGGCCCCATAGGTTAAATCGATTACTTTCCTTTTGAGTTCATCACTTTGGCTGCATCCACAAAGTCCATCGTGCCAAATGCCGGCGTGCAGGTTCCTCCCTCGAAGACAATATGCCCGGAGTTAAAGCCGCGAACCATCTCGCCCCAGGTTTCAATGGCATGGGCGCTGAATCCCCATTTGCCCAGCGTTGCCCCCCAATCCGACTCTGGCACACCGACGGGGGAAACGTCCCGCTTCAACACCGCTGAGACAGCGGCTGCCACGTCATTTGGAGAATACTCCTTCGGCCCATGAAGTTCGGTGATGCGTGGCGCGTTGGCTCCCGCCATCAGCGTTTCCGCACAGACGCGCCCGATGTCACTCGCTGAAACCATCGCAATCGATCGATCCAACGGGGCGAGGAAACTGGGCAGCACCCCGTCTTTGGTCGCGACGGCTAAAGCACCGGCCCAGTTTTCCATAAACCAAGCCGCACGCACAAAATGGACGTCCGCGCGGAGACTCCCGAGAGTCTGCTCCAGCAGATGAGTCGTATAGATATTTCCGGTGCCAGAGGCCAGATGAGCCCCGACAGAGGAAAGAGCCACGAGCGACTCCACCCCTGACCGCTCCATGGCCCGACACCACACCTCCCCCATGCGCTGGGCGGAAGCGAACATATCGGACGAATGATAGTCGGGCGGGTTGATAAAATATGCGCCCACCGCGCCATTCAAGCCGCGCGCAAGTGAGTCAGCGTCGGCGAAATCCGTCTCCATGACCTCGGCACCGCGTGCTGCCCATGCTGCGGCCTTGGCCGCATTGCGCACGAGCACACGCACCGAATGCCCATGTTGTAGAAGCGTGGATGCAACTGCCGAGCCGGTCTGGCCGGTGGCACCTGAAATGGCGAAAAGGGATAGATTCATATTAGGGATCGGTTTGTAAACCGCACTGGTAGAAATTGCTAATAAGAGACTGGATTTGCTCGGGGGTCGTGTCGGGAGGGGTTTACTGAATCAGTCACCCGCCTTGGTAGCGGCCCGAAACCAGGCGGCGACGTGTTCGGTTGCCCGATCAATTGTCTCGGGCTCCTCGTAAAACTGGAACTGCACTTGATCGCCGAGCCATACCAGTTCCTTGCGATCCGCCGGAATGAGGTCGAAGAGTTTGCGCGGAATGACCGGGCCGCTCGCAGCACGGTCGGCATGCACCATCAGCGTCGGGGTTGTGAGCTTGAGCAAAGCGTGATCGACCCGGTGCCCCCAGATTCCCGCTTCACTTGCCCGGGTGATCCGGTTCTCCCAGAGGCCGTGAAACGCCCAGGCCGGTCCTCGATCCGCCCAGCGAATATACCACTCGTAGATCGGTTTGGCGGTGAGCAATGCCTCGGTATCCGTCAGGCTCACGATGGGAATGTAGTCAACGGGTGAGCCGTCGGCCGGCCGCACGGGTGCGGCCTGCGAACGGCTGATTCGTGCGGCCACCGCTTCGGCGCCACCAAGGTAGAGGCTTGCCGTCTCGGGCGTCAGGTAGTGGCCCGCCACCAAGGCAATCGCTCGTATGCGTTTGTCCGCCTGCGCGGCATCCACGATCCAGTTGACTCCCTGGCAAACACCCAGCGCGAACAGAAGATCTGAGGCGACTTCCGGGCGGGACGTCAGGTAGTCGAGGGCTGCACTCACATCTTCCACTTTCATCACACCGCTTTCATGCCGGCGGGGCTCACCACCGCTTTCGCCGTGGCCTCGTGGATCAAAAATCAGGACGGCAAAACCGGCCCGGGCCATTCGCGTTGCATACTGCGAGGGCGATTGCTCCTTCACGAATGCGACCGGTCCGAGAATGGTCAGACCCGGAACCTTTACGGTCAGATTACTGGGCAAATAAAGAAAGCCGGCCAACTCAATTTCGTGGCTTCTGAAGGTAACGCGTTCTTTGGAATAGGCAGGCATCGCTAAACAGGTCGTTTGAAATCCAAGCCCAAGCGCAAATGCTGCCGCAGCGAGAAAAGTCGGTGATGAATTGGTCATGCCGGGAGCTTACCGATTGACCGCATTTGAGGATAGAATGTTTGCGCGCTTTGTTTGCGCGATTGCCTTTGCCCCTGGTTCGCCAAAATTCGGAGTCGTGGTCAAAGTTTGGCTTAACACATTCGGCTTATGGGAACGGCACACCGAATACTCGGATGAGAGTCCTTGGCCACCCTACCCCGCGCACAGCCATACGGACTACCAATTTTTACTCAGCGACGATGCGCCGTCGGCGATGAGGCTGAAGTCGGGGCTAATGCACGTTCCCGCCGGTGCGCTCTCCGTCATGCATCCTTTGGAGGTCCACGCTGCGGTTGACTTACCGGTCACGGAAGGCCGCACGGTTACGTGGCGAATGCTCAATCTGCGACCGGCCGCCCTTCACGAGGCGGCAGCGAGCTTGAATTTGGACGTTCAAAGTCCGGTCAGTTTTCTGAGCAACGTGCTGGCCGGAGAAAAAATCGCCCGACTGTTTCGGGAATGGCATGTCGCTGCTGAAACCGGCGGGACCACACCGCAGCTGAATTCTTTGGGACACACCTTTTTTGAAGAATTAATCCTCCGGCATCGCCGCGCTGAACCCCCACCTGAAGCCCACTGCGGCCGACTCAGGCCAGCGCTCCAACACCTGGCCGAGAATCTAGAAAAGAACATCACGTTGCACGAGCTTACCCGGCTCACTCGTTTAGATCGTCACCAGCTCCATCGCGCGTTTGTTGATGTGACCGGAATGTCCCCCCACCGCTACATGGTGCGTCTCCGCGTTGATGCCGCGCGCAGGCTGCTCGCCGCGGGTTGCCCGTTAACCGAAGTCGCCCACTCCGTCGGGTTCTCCGATCAAAGCCACTTCACCCGCCATTTCAAATTGGGTATAAAAGATACTCCGGGCCGGTATTCCGCATACTCTCGCGAGGCGCATTGATCACTAAAACGCACCCAGCCGCTACGGCGGCATCGTTACGTTAACGAACCCGTATCCGTGATCCTTTGACCGCAGCAGGTATGATCCGGGGAGATAGGTAACACTTTGTCCGGAGTGATGGGTGACAGTATTGGTCGGGGATATGCCCTGGCA
>ENA-ORBV01012250-ORBV01012250.1-microbial-mat-metagenome-genome-assembly--contig:-NODE-12250-length-13271-cov-3.610050_pt1 | contig 13271 bp, 10 predicted proteins | sample MGYA00237777_ERZ505514 | MGnify/ENA primary metagenome ERZ505514 (study PRJEB26160, sample SAMN06269048) | microbial mat metagenome | isolation source: Oligotrophic lake microbial mat | place...
CCTCTCTATTCGTCGGCAGCGTCAGATGTGTATAAGAGACAGAACAATAGTGATGGCTTTTTGAACAATGTTAAGTCGTGGCGCGCTGAATGGCCCTCCGTAGTCGATGTGCCTCAGCCGATGCGCAGGCACCTGAAGTATGTAATCAGGGAGCGCGATGAGCCGGGAAATGCTGATAGCCGCGGCGAGGGTCCAAGGCTTCTTGATGTGTTAGTACCATGCAGTAGCCGTGAAAGCGTTGCTGGCGATGAGAAGGAGAGTGGTGGTGACAACGCGTTTCATGAGAGGTCATCGCACAGACTTTCTTAAATTCACGGATGACCTCGCGGAAGGCTTTGCTTGACCTGCATGAGCACCCGAAAGTTCTCACTCTGCTCTCGCTTTTCAGAGTCGCGGTTGCAACTCCGCGGCACCCATCATGCCGCTTCTAGTTCAGTTAGCTTTTTATTCAGTTGGCTTCTTATTCAGTTGGCTTATTATGTAATTTGTCTGGATACTTGCACCGTTTCAATGGCGATTGCCGTGCATCGCGTACGAAGTAGCCGCCGCGAGAGAAGTGTAATATCGTACCGGGCTAGTGCGACTTGGTCTTTCTGCTGCAACGTAATCGGGGGAGCATCTATTAGGGTTCGGTGGCCGCTCTAAGAACGAGGGTCGCTCGCAGTCGCGCACGAGGGTAACGAAAGTAACAACGTTACTTGTTGGAAAGCAATTTTGAAGTTTTAGAGTGAATGACGGGTTCGCCAAGGTCGTTCAAGACTCGATTGATCCCGCTCTCTGGCTTACCGTTAAGCCGCACGGCGATCATGTTTCGCAGGCGCACGCCGGGAGTTTGGGGGGCTTCTATCGCGGTATCGGCGATGATCGCCGCATCCAGGAACACACAATAGACGCCCAGCGCGATTGCCTCATGGTTCTTCACATGATCCGCGACCTTGTATGAAGCGAAGCCGCGCACGCTGCCGTTCATCCACTCCTTCACCGAGGGTGGGTCGTAAGGCATTTCAGACTGATAGAAGTAAACGCGGCCGCGTTCGCCGTTCCAGATCGTCTGATACTCCTGGCAGTGCTCCACAAACAGCGCGTACATCGTTACGTCGTCGCCGTTTACAATCAGCCCGTGCGCGTTGCGGTTTGAGTCCCATTTCGCGCCCGCCCCGTGATCGGCCCGCCACAGCCATAAATTCTCTCCGACCACGTGCGACGAATGAATAGTTACGAACGTACGGCAGCGCCCGTTCTGAGCACCGCCAGCGCGGCAGGAGATGTCGAACAGAAACGTTGGATTCTTGGAGTGGTCGGCTGTAGATCCGGGCTCACCCACCTCCAGCAGATTTGGAGACTCTTTCTCCGAGGCCTCAAACAGCAACCCGGCGATCTTAAGCCCATCCACGTCTGCCAATCGCATAATAACATTACCAGAGGTCGCCATGAGCGTGGGATATCCCAGCCCCAGCACAATCGTGTCGGGCCGACTTACGTTGATCGGCTGGTCAATCTGGTAGTTGCCGGGCGTGAAGAGAATGTGCTTGCCCGATTCCAGCTGGGCGTTGATGGTAACTGCCGTGTCGCGGTCCGACCTTGCCACATGAAACCGCTCGATGGGGATCCGCTCGCCGCGTTGAGCGTCGCCGGTCCAGGAGACGCCGCGCCGGTCGCGTTGAAGCGGCGGCACCATTACAAAGTAGTTATCATTCTCAAAGAATAGGTACGGCTTCTCTCGCACTATCGGCGTCCGGTCAATTACGGTGTACGGCTGGGCTGGCCACTCGCCTGGGGGCGGATTCTCGACACCGACGAAGACCATGTTCCAGTTGCCACCTTGCCACTTTTCCCACGCCGCGTTGCGAGAGAACCACTGCTGCTGGGAGCCAGAGTTGATAACACCGTCGATCACGGAATCGGCGATGAACCCGCCGCTCGACCATCCTCCATCCCAAAGATTTATGTTCCCCTTGATGTGAAGTCGGCGCAGCCATGCGCCCTGGGAGACGGCCCAAGTGCTGGTATTGCTGTCGAGGGTTGGCGTCACCGCAAGATTTTCGGCACTTCGCCAGAAGTTACAGGTAGCGTTATTGTTCTTCTTCCATGCCGCACGCGACTCGAGCGTCCCAAAGACCTGCGCCTGCCCCGGTTCACTGCCCAGCCCCGCGACCTGGGTGTAGAAGCCGACATGAATGTTGAGATCGTGCCGCCCCGGCTTGAGCAGGATCGCATACCGATTCGCGTTGAACTCTCCGCTCTCTTGCGTAGCAAAGATGGAATCGATCTCACGCTGCGCATCGGGCGAGCCGGGCTCCAACACTCGCACGTTGGGTCCAAAGTCCGGGTGTTCACCCGCAACCGCGTGCGACACGCAAATGATGGCAATAGTTACGTAGCGCATCAAAAGGTTGCTGACGGTGTTTGCGTTGAGTAACATCGGTGAAATGATAGCCGCCGCCCCGGCTTGCCTAACTCAGTCCTGGTTGGGCGCTCCTCACCCTTGGAGTGAATACATAATCTGTGTAGCTATTAAAGGGGCGAGCTGTGAGTTAATCATAACTCAATCTATCCGTGCGCTAGGCGTGAAAAGCCGATGGTCCTTGTCATCGGCAAATCGGCAAAGCTATGCGAAGTTAGAACGCTACTTTGCCGCCCGCGATTTTTCGCACCGCATCAACGAGCGCTGTGGGCTCGGCATGTTTTGAGACAAATCCCCAGGCTCCGGCCTCCATTGCCTCATTGACGGTGCGTTGATCGTCGTAACCGCTGTAGGCGACGATTCGCAGGTCGGGTGTGGCACGTATGGCTCGGCGGATGGCTTCGATAGGCGTGATTTCGCCGGGCATCGTCAAATCCACAACCGCAACGTGCGGTCGCAGCCTCGCGGCGGCTTCGATCAGGCCAGCACCTTCGTAGACACCTTCAAGCGCTGTCATATCGCTCTCACAGTTGATAATCGCGCGAAGCATTTCGACCAGGTCGCGATTATCGTCAACGCACAGCACTTTAATCATGACACCGTCGCTCGGTGGGAGAGTGGCAGACTTAAGCAAAGCTTCGTGTGTCCGATGTGGTGTCCTTTCATAAGCGGCCCTCACCTCAGGGCTCAACGCTAACTCGTTGGCCATAACTTCTCGCACCGCTTGAACCAGCGCATCCTCGCCGTCGGATTTGGAAACGTAACCCCAGGCACCGGCCTCCATCGCACGGTCAATCAGTTCGAAGCGAACTTGATTGCTGAACATAACTGCTCGTGTTCCTGGGCACTGCGCGCCAAGTTCTACAAGTGCCTCGAAAGGGCTTCGACCCGGCACGTCGGTTTCAAGTATAACGATCTTTGGGCACACCAACTTAACAGTGGACACCAGGGCATCGGCTGAGGAGAGCCAACCGCTCCACGTAAAGCCGCCGCTGCGCTCAAACTTGAGCCGCAATGACTCCCCGACGTGCGGATTGTCATCAACGCAGAGCACACTTACCGGTTCTTCTGCGGCGGTGGTGGTCGCCTGCCTCGCAGATGTTTCGCCATGTGAGTTGTTCATACGTCGTGCTCGTTCCGCAGTTTCAGCTTCGCCGCGGCACGCAGCACTTCACGGACCGCCTGCCTTGGCCGGGTTTGAGCAATCTTGACGAGCACCATGTCCTTTTCTCCTTAGTATCGACACACTAACGGTTGCGCCGATGAGGGATGGTATGGCGTCGCTCGCGCGTTGCACAAGATTAGTTAAGGACTACATGATCGTTGGGTTGGAAATCTTCGAAGTCAGAGCTGATTCAGCACCCGGCGGGCCACCTTTCCAAAAGTTATTCCCTCGCGCCGCTATCCAACTCGCCTCTAGCGATGGGCCATCGCAACCTCAACGATTTCCTCCGCAGCCGTCACCCGCTCCTTGGTCTTAATGGCCACCAGCGAACGAGCGCGCTCTTCCATGCTCACGCGGTCGCTTACTTTCAAGATCACAGCGAGCAGCCTACGTCGCGTACACCACCTGCCGCAACGTAACTGACGGCCCTAGCCGCTCTGCCATCGTCGCATTATTTAACTCATCATTTACAAACGGCACGATCATCGTCGGCTTGCCCTGCATGCCATACCTCTACCCCTTATTGCAATCGTATTTCAGGCTGCCAAGATTTTAGACTCCTCGCCACCCGTGCTGTGGCATTTGGACAACAGATTAACCCTACCTCGTGTACTACTCGGCAATAACTTGTACTACTTGCCACTACCCTCTACTCATCATAACCGAAGCCTCCAACTTCGCAAGCCGTCAGGGCCGCTATCCTACTTGCTAAGGCAACCGCCTTTGCGTCACTCCGTGGCCTGTGTTTCTTCCGCGTCGCTTTACTTCGGCTCCGAGCCCACAAATGCCCACTGATCACCCCTCCTTGCTTCACCACCGCGCAGCCGTCTCACGCGGCGGTGTGAAGTTCACCCTCCTCCCTTGGGTTCTCTTCGCCGCGGCTGTCGTCGCCCTCGTAACCGTGGTTGTCAGCTCACGTCAAAGCCTTACACCAAACCTGTTGCCAGGCAGCCCGGTAATCAATCAGCCTTCTGGCGGCAATGTTCTTCCACCATCAAACGTTGTGAGCGACCCAGCCGCACCCACAGACCAAGATTTTCGCCGCATGATGGACGACGTTGAAGGCGGCATTGAGGTGGGCAACATCGCCAAACTTGGCGAGCCCACCGCCACCATACTGCTCACTCGTTTTTTAGAGATGATTGAATCTGAACCCTTGCCCTCAGACCACGATACGTCTCTTACCCGCGCCTTCGTACATTGCTCAGTATTCGGTAAGCTTTCAGAACTTGCCACCGCGCGTGGCGAGCACATTCTCGCGCAGCAGCACGCACAAGCAAAATACGACTTCCTACAAAATCATCCGGATAAGGGGTGGGTAAATAGCAACGTGGCTGCAAACGCTGGCGTGATGCTTATGTCTAAGGCATTGGTTAACCGAGACAAAGCCACCGCCAGAAGAATCGCGGAGGAGATCTTCTCCATGAAACAAGTTCAATCGATCGGCGAGCCGAAGGTTGAATCGAATAGCATGGTCGTCGCGGAGGCATTAAAAGCATTCGAATTTGACCTCCAACCCGAAATGGCCGCGGCGGTAGTTGCTGCGTACGACGGGGGCTGGTTGGCTGAACTTGGCGAGATTGCCCGTCCAGGTGATAAACTTGCTATCAAATCTGTCGTGCTCCGCGCATCACTAAGCCTCAAAAGGTTTGACGTCGCCGAGGGCATCTATGCCGAAAGGTGGAAGGCCCACCAGCAAACACCCACAGTCCGAGGCCTCCATGACGCAGCGGAACTTGCCGAGCTCGTGCGGGTTAGCCGTCCGGACGATTCTGCTGCCATTCTTCTCGCCGCACTCCAATCCGTAGACCGCGTCCGCGAACAGCTCCAAAAACCCAACGAAAACATCTTCAAGGAAAGCACCTTCAGCGAGAATATCTTCAACGAGAACATCTTCCCTCAAGCGGATGAGCGGGACGTGCGCAACGCCGAAATTACCATTTGCTCTCATCTTCAATCCGCTGGCAACTCCCGCCCAGACCTCGCCCTGGTAGGCGTCGAACGCTTTCTCGATCGTAATCTCGTCACCGACAAAAGTGGTCGCGATAATTTGCTTATGCAGCGCGCCGATCTCCTTAAGCGCCTGGAAACGTTCGTGCCCCCCGCCGCAAAGTAATCTTCGCCGTTTGCCCCCACCCCGCGGTTGCTTATGCCAGTGCCCCGGCCAGGAACGTCATGGCGTCTCCCCCGCCGACGTTACGATCACGCTGCCGCCGACGGACGATGGCGCCGGTGCTGTCTGTCGTAAGATTACTGAAGAGGTATTGCTGGAGAAAATCGCCAAGGCCACGTCCGCGCGGCTCGCCGACGATTTCCGGGTATTTCTTCGCGAAGCTGAAAAGATCGGCATCGAACCCGAGGGCCGTGATTCGAGCATCTCGCTGTTCTGGCACGAGCCGAACACCGGGCGGCGCTTCAGCTTCGGGTCCGTCTACGCCGAGGATGCGAGAGTCGAGACCAAGTTTGTGCGCATGAGCTATGGCAAGATCGGTCTGGACGAAGGCATCGGTATGAATTACATCATGCGGGTCGCCGCGATTGTTCCTGGCGCGACAGTTCACGAGAACATGAAAGACGGGAAAGCATGGCCGCGGGTCTGCGTGGGAAGCCGCGAGGTTTCGCTGGCCGATCTGCTTCCCAAATCCGCTGCCTGGCTCGCGGCCATGCAAATTGTTATGCAGGAAACCGAGGCCGCCGCCGCAGCGAAACCGACCGGCGTCTGAGCGAGGAACGCTACGGCCAGCGCTCCCCGCTGGGCGTCTGAGCAACCCTCGATTCGCCGCCGAGGTAAGTCCAGAGCTGGAAAGTTGCACGCTCTCAAGGCGGTGTGATGCCGTGTTGCGCTCTCTTCGCGCATTCTGCGGTGAATCGGTTGCGGGCGATTACGGTGAGTTTGGTTGACGGCCAGTCCGGCGCCAGTTTCGCGGCGTGGGCCTCACTCTGTCGGATGCACGATTCGATTTTCGCCGTGTTTTGTGCCCATTGGTCAAGCGCAATTGCCCGGTCCATTTCTCCCTGCGCAAGCTCCGCCCAGCGCACCACCTCCGCCCACTCCACGGCCGTGGGCCGTCCGGCGCTTGTCTCCTCTGCCATCCGCTCCCGAAGCACTCGCAGGCTCCGCTCGCCGTCACCCTGCAATCTGATCGCCCAAGCCCACAGCACTTCATGGAAGATCGCCCAGCCGTCGCCTCGTTCCAACAGATCTGGTGCGCCGTCAATGGCCTGCCTCGCGGCACGCTCTGCTTCCGCGAGTTTCGTACCCTGCGAAAGTAATGCTCGTGCAAGCCGTCCGTAGGCCTTGGTCGTGTAGAAGGAGTGGGGGCCAAGCATCGCCTGTGCGCCCATCAACTGCTGACGCGCAGCGTGCTCGGCCGTCGAAAAATCATCCGCTTGGATCGAAACAAAATATAACGTGCCCCACCATTCATATGACGACCTGTCCATGCCTCCGTAAAAACGTGTGGAAAGGTCCGTTCCCTGCTCAAGCGTCCGCATCGCGCCTGAGATGTCACCGGCAAGTCGCTGATACTCCTGCTTTTGGAAGAGCACCATCAGCGTCAGCGGGCCTGGATTTCCATCGATCGCCGCAGCCCGGTTCAGCAGCCCATCGACTGCCTTCGACGCCGCCACGGCCTCTGCCGCTGTGTTCGTCTTTGCCTGAAGCATCGATGCATCAAGTATGAGCAGCGATGAGTCATCTGGCAACGAACCCGCCGCCAACTGGGCGCGAATTTCCTCGACAGTCCCTAGCGCTTCTTCCTGCTGATTATGTTGTTCCATCACCTGCAGATACAGGAACGCGGCTTGATGAAGCAGCTTGCGATCGGTCGCGTGCCAGTGCCGGATCAATGCCAGATCGTGCTTCATGTCGTCTATCGGCGCCGGATTTCCACTGAGCACTATCGTGAAATGAAGCAGATGTCTCGCAGTGAGCGTTCGCCGATCATCAGGCCCATAGGCGCGATCAAGCAGTTCCGCCGCTCGCTTCTGCAGCACCTCAAGCCTCGGGTCGGTCAGCGATGAGGCAGTCTCGGCGAGTGTTGCCGCCATGTCTGCTTGTAACGCCCCATCACCCGGGAACGCCTGCTCCAGCCGGTCCATCGCCACGAAGATCAGATCACCCACGGTCGGTGCTTGGCCCGGCCTGGCCGCGCTGGGCCACTGCTCACCCGCCATGCTCCACTCAGGAGCAGCGGAGAGCGGTCCAATGAACTTGGCATCCTGGAACGGCCGCGCTGATTGTAAGATCTGCATCGCAAACCGCGACGTCTGCCTTGAGCGCTCCGCATCGCGCTTCGCTCGCGACTCACTCTCGCGAGCTCGGCTCAGACCCGCTTCAAGGCCGGCAAAACCGAGCGCAATCGCTACAAGAGCAATCGCGACCGCAGCCGTCAGCGCGCGCCTGCGCTTTGCAAATAGGACAGACTGTCGCCATAGCGAGGCTGGCCTTGCCAGAATCGGCTGATAGTTCAGAACCCGCCGGATATCTGCTGCCAGTTCCGCAACCGATTGATACCGCCGCGACGGATCGGGATCCATCGCCGCATGCACGATCGTCTCCACCTCGCCGCGGCACTCGCGCCGGTGCGATGATAACTTTACCGGCGTGTGACTGCACGCCAACAGGCCCGCCTGATGCGGCGTCAGCACCGCTCTCCCGCGCGGGTGTTGCCCACTCAATACCTCATACATTACAATGCCAAGCGCGTACACATCCGCTCGGATATCCAACTCCCCCAAACCCCGCTCAAAGGCCTCGGGTGGCATGTACGCCGGCGTGCCCGCAATCTCCCCAACAGTCTTCGCAGACGCTTCGCCGGAATCATCCACAAGCCTCGCCACACCGAAATCGATGACCTTGGGCTCGCCCGCTCCCGTCACCAGGATGTTCGAAGGCTTCAGATCCCGGTGCAGCACACCCTTCTGATGTCCGTGATGCACCGCGTCGCACACCTGCGCCAAAATGGTAAGCAATCGTCGAAGCGAAGGCCCTTCCGCTCGCACCCAGGCATCGAGCGTTCTCGCCCCGGGAATAAACTCCATCGCGAAGTACGGAACACTCACCGCCTGCCCCGGCGCGGCGTGCACGCCCGCCTCAAAGACTCTCGCGATCCCAGAATGCTCCAACTTCGCCAACGTTTTAGCTTCTGCCTCAAACCGCCGCCTCGCCCTTGTCGAGGCAACACCCACGTTCAACAACTTAATTGCCACCGGCCGCGACAGCGTCGGATCAAGTGCTTCGAACACAGTCCCCATGCCCCCGCTGCCCAGCAACACACCCAATGTGTAGCGCCCGATTTGCGATCCTGTGGCCGCCGCGGGCGAGTGAATTGCTTCTTCGAGCAACGCGCCAGGAATCCCATCATCTCTGAGCAACTGGGTGTCAAAATCAGACGCCTGCAGCAGCTCAGTTACCTGCGCCAGCAGGTCGGCATCGCCCTTGCACCGCGCACTTACATACGCATCGCGGTCCTCTCGAGACTGCTCGAACGCCTCCCCGACAATCTGCTTCACCACGCCCCAAGTATTCTGGGACTCAGCGGCGACGGAGTTGGATCTTTTCGCGCCTTCCATGAGCCATCGTTAACCACTCACACCAATCCCGACTTCATTCGATGCAGCAGCCACGCGCGGGCAACCAACCAGTCTCTGTTAATCGACCTGCTCGAAACCCCAAGCGCCAGCGCCGTCTCATCTACCGTCAGCCCCGCGAAGTACCGCAGGTGAACCACCTCAGCCAGCCCGGCGTCGTGCGCCTCCAATGCTCCCATGGCCGCCTCCAACGCGATCCAATCCATGGAGTCATCGCAGTTTGGTAAACGCTCGGTCTCTCCGGTCCCGCCTGCTCGCTGTTCTGCAAGCTCAAGCGAGACCTGTCCATCAATCACGCCACGTTTAGGGCCATTCCGCGCCCGAGCTCGGTCAACCAGAATCCGCCGCATCGCAAGCGCCGCTGCGGCGAAGAAATGCCGCTTGTCATTCCACGGACGCTCCGCCCCCAGAATCTTTAAATAGGCCTCATGCACCAGCGCTGTCGGCGGCAGCGATTGCGCCGCCGACTCACCAGCCATCTTGGCACGGGCCAGCGCGCGAAGATGCTCGTAGACCAAGGGCAATAACTCCGCCGCGGCACCGGGCTGGCCCGCCGCAGCTTGCTCCAGCAAACTCTCAATCAACGGTGCATCCGCCGCGCCGGTGGCCGGTTGCTCGGAGGCCTTCAAAGGGTGATCGGGCTGGGCGCCAGACATTGGGAGGTCAGAAAACGTGGGAAGTTAGGAAAACTGTCGCGGTTCTGCGGCGGCTCCCGCTTTTAAAGTAGGAGCTTAACGCAGTCGCCAAACAGGAGAATCCATGAAGATTATGCACGCCGCCCATTCTGCGCCCACCGCGCACCCCCAGACACCACCCAGACCCGTATTCGCAGGCCTTTGCTACGCGAGGGTGGCGACGACCATCGCCGCCCTGACCCTCTCTGCTGGCCTCGCAGCGGCCCAACCCGTGATCTTTGATCAGTTCACAGAGCCCAACTCGAGTTTGACCGGCTCCGAGGGAGGCCGCGGCTTCCAATGGCCTTGGGAGACGCCCAATTCTTTTCTGCCGTCGATGGTGGTGGCGCCAGCTGGTCTGGCCTATCGCGATTTGACCAATGGCATCGACCTGGCAACCTTAGGGGGCCGTGCAGTAGGGCCCCCCGGTCCCAATTACTCGTTGGGCTTCAACTATCGCGATTGGGGCAGTTCAGTCTTTTCATCAGGCACGTCATTTTGGGGTAGTTTCCTGGTGCGCCGAGATGTTGACTTCGGAGCATTCGGGAACATTTACCTCATCCTTCGGTCACCCGAGGAGTCAAGCTATCTTCCCATCGGTATGAGCTACTCCAACATCGAGATCATTACCCCGGGTGGTTCGGTCTGGGCTGGAAGCCAGGAGTTTGGCGCCACCACACTCGTGCTTTTCCGAGTCGATTCCGCGCCGGGCGGCGGGGGTCCGATCTCAGTTTGGGTCGATCCTCCATTGGCTGGCGAACTACCCCCACCGGCAGTCGTCCTCCCCTCGTGGGACTTTGGACCGAACGGGCCTTCCGGTGTCGAACTCCAGGCTCAGGGCGATAAATGTTCCATCGATGAAATCCGCTTCGGACTCAGTGCCGCGACGGTCCTGCCGCGAAGTCGCGTGATCTGGCCGTGCAGCGCAGGCGGGAACGGTCACCGGTATGAAACCGTATACACCGCCGAACCCATCTCATGGGATGATGCGGCTGCCGCGGCACAGTCGCGCGGTGGAAGGCTTGCCACGCTCACCAGTGCTGCCGAGAACCAACTTGTTTTCGAGAATCTGGTCGCTCGTGAAGATGTCTGGGATCGCCAGTTAGGTGATCTGTTCTTCGTGGATACACGCGGGCCGTGGATTGGCGCAAGCCGGCCCGCGGACTTCCCCGACATTCTTGCTGGCTGGGAGTGGATCAGCGGCGAACCTTGGGACTTTACTTCCTGGTCTTACGAGGGCCTCTTCGGAATCGGAGAGCGCTACGCCTCGTATTACATGGGGTCCGATGCGGCTACGCCCACGTGGCGCAACGCGAATTCCTTGGGTGATTCACGGGTACACGGTTACGTCGTAGAGTACGAATCAACTATCCTCCAGCAGCCTCTGAATGTTGCGCTCGTTGCCGACCCCTTCGCCGGCGGCACCAACGAGTTCAATGTGATTGTATCGGGAAACCCTCTCTCCTACCAGTGGTCGCGTAACGGCGTAGCCTTGACAGATGGTTATAGCCCCCATTTTTCGCTAATCACTGGGTCAAACTCTGCCACGCTGCAAATCACTTACCCCCAGTACCAAGATTGTGGCGAGTACTCGGTGCAAATAGTGACCGACTGCGGCACCATTCAAAGCAACACCGCGCGGTTGTTCGTGGATGCAATCAACTCAGGTTGGGTCGACTTTAACACCTGCCGGATCGTCCGCGTTGTGACTTCGCCCTCACCGATCGATTGGTATTCAGCCCTAGATGAAGCATTTAACCGGGGCGGCGAACTGCTTTCGATCCAACGCGAAAACAAACAGGCGCTCGTCGATGTTATTACAACGGAACCACAACTCTGGCAGACCAACACCCTCAATCAGCAGGTCGGTCCTTGGGTGGGTGGTTTCACTTTGCAGTCGCAGCAGTGGTATTGGCGGACCTTCCAGAGTTTCAACGAAGCCGGTTTCATCAACTGGGCGCCCGGACAGCCCGACAACGCCGACGGAAGGGAAGGTTTTGTACACCTCACGCGTCAAGACAACTCAGGGCTCACCCAGTGGGCTGACCTTGCCGCAGGCAATGTCGTTGGCGGAAGATTTCCCAATAGCTACATCATGGAGTGGTCTTCACCGTTCCGCAATCAACGATCTGGAGAACAGACAGTCTCTTGCGGCGGCGATGTTACGCTCGACGGATCGCTGTCTGATCACGGTGTGGAAGGCACTTTGCTCTGGCTCGGGCCCAACTTCTCGCCCGTGGTCGATGGTACTTCCCCCAGTGGTACCCAAATCAGCGGCCAAGGCACCCCAATCCTTCAATTGAACGGCATAACACAGGCCGATGCTGGGGACTATATCTTGAACTTTACTTCCATATGCCCCTGGTCTTTCACCCGCTCCATCACCGTCACTGACTGTGTACCCCCCTGCCCCGCCGACTTCAATCAGGATGGTGGCGTAGATGGCGCCGATGTCGATGCCTTCTTTGCTGACTGGGTAAACGCAACCGCCGCGGCGGACGTCAACCAGGATGGTGGCGTTGACGGCTCCGACGTTGACAGCTTCTTCATCGCCTGGGTAAACGGCGGCTGCTGAGGGACGAAACGACGGTGAAGTCACGCGAGAGTGCAGCGAAAGGGCCGATCCGCCTCATTCGCTGCACTCTTGCCGTTTAATCGCGGCTTTTCGGAGCGTCGGGTGTTAATAGGCGAGTGATAATGAACCGCCCCACAGGCGTAACCCGCATCGAACCCCAATAGCGTGCGGTGCGATCATCAACTCGCCGCGTGCCTCAGGTCGTCGCCAGATCTCTTCGCGCCAGCTTCACACCGGCGATGATCCAGAGGGCCAGCGATGCCCCGCCGATGATCGCCATGTCTTTCCATGGCCATGCAGCTTCGCGGAGGATCAAGGCTGGGCGGTAGTAGTGCAGCACGCTGAGGAAGCTGATTTTTTTTGCAGGCTCCCACAGCAGTTCAAGGTAGTTCACGAGCACGGAGCCAGCCGCGAAGATCAGCACGAAGAGGACCGCGCGTCCGCGGCGGTCGCTAAAGACCGAAGTGAGTAAACCACAGACACCGATCAGCAGGTACACCAGAGCAAGGTTGGCTAGGACGATGGCCATAACAGACCAGTCCGGCTGGCTCTCGGGCTTTACCCAAAACGAGCCGATATAACTACCGGCGAACATGGAACCGACCACGAGCGACGCGGTTGCAAGCCACGCGACAGTTTCGCTGACGAACAGCTCCCAGCGCGAGATGGGGAGCCCCAGGAGCACATCGAGCGTGCCGCTTTGGATCTCGCCCGAGGGAACGCGCGTCGTGACGATGATGCCGTGCGCGAAGAGCAGCACGATGATGACGGGATGCGACCAAGCCATCGTGTACGCGATCTCGGCCACTCCCGAAGCGCTCGAATCAACGCCCATCATGGTGTTGCGGAGTTGCACAAGCC
>ENA-ORBV01012251-ORBV01012251.1-microbial-mat-metagenome-genome-assembly--contig:-NODE-12251-length-13270-cov-5.967938_pt1 | contig 13270 bp, 15 predicted proteins | sample MGYA00237777_ERZ505514 | MGnify/ENA primary metagenome ERZ505514 (study PRJEB26160, sample SAMN06269048) | microbial mat metagenome | isolation source: Oligotrophic lake microbial mat | place...
GGCCCAACGCCCCTCGGCCGTGGTTTCGTCACCGCCAGCACCCAGCTCGGCGCCATCCGGGTCGACGATGACGACGCGTCGCCCCAGAGCCCCGGCGAGCGTTCGAGCAATTTCAACGAGCCCACCGCCCGCGAGCGCGACCCCGGTGAGCCGTTCCCTGATCGCTTCGGCGTCCGCAGGCTCTGCACCGTACTCGATCAGCACGACAGCCAGCACCGCGCCGATCACCTCGTTGAAGGAGGTGTGCTCGGCGACCAGCATCACCGGAAAGTCAAGTTCGTCGGCGATCGCCAATGCCTCATCTGGAAGCTTCTCGAGGTACCGCCCGGTCTTCACGGCAAGGCCCGCCAGCCCGAGGCGGGCAAGAGTTCGCACGAGACCGCCCAGATCTTCCGGATGCTCGCGAAGCGGATACGCCGTCGTCAGCAGCAGCTCGCCGGCCTTCACGAAGGACTCGATGTCGGGGACTTCCATCACGTTTATGCCGGTTACGGCGTGTTCGAGTCCGCCATGTCCGGCGACGACGAACGTGCCGCGCAGCACGGGCAGGGTAAGCACCTCGCGAACGGTTATCGTGCTCACTCCGTCTCCTTTGTCTTTTTCGGACAGTCGCAGCCCAGTCTGTCGTCCATTCCGGACCGAGCCAAGCGACGATTGATGACCCTACTATTCATGAGTATGGCGATGGCGGCAAGGATTGCAGCACCAGGTCGGGCGCGCTTTGACGAAACTCTCGACCGCCGACTCCTTTGCCATCCCGCTCGAATCGTCCATCTCGGACAATCGGCGATTGTGCTGCATTCTGCGAAGAACCCGCCACCGAGCTCGGCTCTTCACCCCCTGCAGGCGACCATCACTGATCGCGCAGTTGGCGTGACACCGGGCGGCATGAGCATCCCTCACCCGATCGAATACTCCCGGGTTCGGGGCGACTTCGTTCTCGCCGGGTTGGGTGCGATCGTTGATCTGGCCAGGTGGTCGGTCGACACCGCGTTCGAGCCCGTCGACTTGGTACTGGCGCCCGGGAACCTCGACCGTGCCGCGATCGTCGCGGTAGCTGCAGCGATTGCCTCCGGTGCAGTGTCGATCGCGACGATCGACGCTCGTTTCGACGGGGGCCTCGCCCGCGTGCGATCCCGCGCGGCCGACCTCGCGACGTCGGTGCTTTCGTTCGAGCCAGAGCAAGTTCTGCCCGACCTGGTCGGTGCAGGCCCGGGCACGACCCCGAGTGGCGACGACATGATCGTCGGATGCCTCGCCGCGCTCGCAGTGGTCGGCCGCACGGATGCCGCGCGACGGCTGGCCGAGGCGACGGCACCGCTGCTCGCGGCGACCACGATCACCTCGCGCCACTATCTCGAGGCCGCGGCATCCGGTCGCTTCGCTGAGCACGTTCACGACTTGGTCGCCGGCTTCGAGACTGGTCGCTCCGCTGAGCGGATACTCGAACACGCCACCCGCTGGGGTGCAACCTCGGGCGTCGACCTGCTCATCGGTATGACCGCCACGCTGCGAGCTGATCTGGCGGCCCGATCCGAGGAGGGGGCGGCGTGAGCGAGTCCACCGTCTTGTCGTCGCGGGTGTTGCCGCACTTCTACCGGGACTCGGTGGCCCTCATGGCGATCGCCTCGACCACGGAGAAGCGCGACGGCATTGTGCGGGTGGGCGCCGTCATGGCCACGCCATCCAACCTTGGGATTTTGGCGGAGTCTAGGATGCTCCCCGAGGGGCTGACTGCGGCACCCGATGACCTCGTCTTCGTCGTACGCGGCAGCGACGCGGCGACGGTGACCGACGCCCTCGACTCGGCCGAGGCTGCCCTCACGGCCGTCGACCAAGGGTCGAGTTCCGACGAGCAGCGGCCAGGAACCATCCGAGAGGGGATCGCCGCCGCGACCCAGTCCGACCGACCTGCCAACCTCGTCGCCATCTCGATCGCGGGCACCTACGCGCCGATCGTCGCCGAGCAGGCGCTGCGCGACGGGATGCACGTGCTGTGCTTCTCCGACAACGTGAGCATCGCCGACGAGCTGCACCTGAAGACCCTCGCCGTCGAGAAGCGGCTACTCATGATGGGCCCCGACTGCGGCACCGCGATCATCGACGGCGTGCCGCTCGGTTTCGCGAACGTGGTCGCGCAGGGCTCGGTCGGAATCGTCGCCGCATCGGGAACCGGCGCCCAAGAGGTGTCGCGTCTGCTTGACACCGCGGGGGCCGGTGTCTCGCAACTCATCGGCGTCGGGGGCCGCGATCTCTCTGTCGACATCGGCGGGTTGATGGCGAACCTCGCTCTGGACTTTCTGGTCAAGGATGCCGCGACCACTGTGATCATGGTGGTCTCCAAGCCCCCCGCGGTCGAGGTCGCGAGCGGGCTGCTCGCGCGGCTAGAGACGATCGCCGCTGGCGGCGTCCCGGTGGTCGCGTGCTTCCTCGGCATGGAGGACAGCGACGGCGGCGGGGCGGGCGGCAACGGCGTGATCGTGCGCGGCACTCTCGAGGGCGGCGCCCTCGCGGCGGCGGCGCTTGCCGGGCATCCGTTCACCGTCACCGAACTCGACCCGATCACGGCGCCGTCCGGGCGCATCTTGGGGCTGTACACCGGTGGCACTCTGGCCTCCGAGTCGAAGATCATCCTGAAGCGCGCTGGCGTGACCGCGGAGATCATCGACCTCGGCGACGACGAGTACACGGCGGGCAAGCCGCATCCAATGATCGACCCCGAGTCGCGCGCCGAGAAGATCGTGGCAGCGGGTTCGGATGAGACCGTCGGCACGATCCTGCTCGACCTCGTTCTCGGACACGGCGCGAACGCCGACCCTGCGACGCCCGTCGCGGTCGCCGTAACCGCGGCACGGAAGGCGGCCCGGGGGAGGGAGCTGATCGTGGTGGGCTCGGTGTGTGGAACGGCGTCTGATCCGCAGGGGTTGGCGCGGCAGCGCGGCATCCTGACGGATGCCGGCGTGATTCTCGCCGAGACGAACGCGTCGGCGGCTCGCTTGGTTGCCACGGCCGCGCACAACGCGAGTACAAAGGGGGGTGCAGCGTGAGCATCTTCACCGACGAACTCAGCGTTATCAATGCAGGACTCCCGCTCATCGTCGAAGGCGTGCCCGCGAGTCAGGTCACCCAACTCGACTGGCGTCCGCCGGCATTCGGTGATGCCGACGTAGCCCGGCTCGCTCTGACCCTCGACAACGACGTCACCGACAAGGCCAACGCCGTCGCTATCGCGAAGGTGCACGCGGTCAAGCCGCAACTCACTCGGGTGCGACCGGCCCGCGAGGTGATGCCCGGTATCGCCAAGGGTCGCACCCTGTTGCACGCCGGTCCGCCGATCGAGGTCGAGCGCATGTGCGGCCCGATGCGCGGCGCGCTGATCGGCGCGACCCTGTTCGAGGGCTGGGCCGACACCCCAGACGACGCGGTGCGGATGCTCGACTGCGGCGAAATCTCCGTCGAACCGTGCCACCACCTCGGTGCCGTCGGTCCGATGGCGGGAGTTATCGCGCCATCCATGCCGGTGCTCGTCACGACCGATCTCGACGACGGCCGGCAAGCGTTTGCGAGCCTGAACGAGGGGCTCGGCAAGGTTCTGCGCTTTGGCGCCTACGACTCCGAGGTGATCACCCGACTGACTTGGATGCGCGATGTGCTCGGCCCCGTGCTCGACCGCACGCTCGAGGCCTACGGCCCGATCGACGTCACCTCCCTCATCGGACAGACCCTGTCGATGGGCGACGAGGGCCACAACCGCAACGTGGCGGCGACCTCTCTGCTGGCCAGACGACTCGCGCCGACGATCGCCGCGCTCGAACCGAACGCGGACAGCGTCGCCGTGCTCGCCTTCCTCGCGGGCAACGATCACTTCGCGCTCAACATCTCGATGGCGGCGGCGAAGCTGGCTCTGGATGCCGCCATCGGCATCGAGAACTCCACTCTCGTGACCGCGATGGCGCGCAACGGCGTGGAGTTCGGGCTGCGCGTCGCCGGCAGCGGCAGGCAGTGGTTCACGACGCCGGTGGGTCCGGCGGATGGGCTGTTCTTCCCCGGCTTCGGACCCGAAGACGCCAACCCCGACCTCGGGGACTCGGCGATCACCGAGACCCTCGGCCTTGGCGGTTTCGCGATGGCGGCCTCGCCCGCGATCACCCAGTTCGTCGGCGGAACCCCGAACGATGCCCTCGCGGCGACCCGCTCCATGCGCAGGATCACGATGGGGCCGCATCCCGCCTATCCGCTGCCGCCGCTGAACTTCGCGGGCACGCCATCGGGCATCGACGTGCTCAAGGTGCTCGACACCGGCGTGCTGCCGCTGATCAACACGGGCATCGCCCACAAGGAGGCGGGCGTCGGCCAGATCGGCGCCGGGATTGTCACGGCGCCGAGCGAGGTCTTCCTCGAGGCGACGCGGTTCCTGGCCGAGCGAAGGGGCGCGAAGTGAGCGCCACCAAGAAATCCGGCAACGTCGCGAAGTCGGCCGCCAACGCGAGCCCAGGTACCGTCCTTATCGCGATCGGCGGCAATGCACTCGTGCTCGACGGGGAGCCCGGCTCGGTCGACCGTCAGCTCGAACGGGCGGGCCGGTTCGCCGAGTCGGTCGCCGGCCTGGTCGCTGACGGCTGGACCACCGTCGTCACCCACGGCAACGGACCCCAGGTCGGTTATATCCTGCGCCGCGGCGAACTCGTCGCCCCCGACGCCATGGTGGAAGGGCTCCCGGCCCTGCCGCTCTGGCTCGCGGTCGCCGACTCGCAGGGTGGCATCGGCCACATGCTCGCCGTGGCGATCGACTCCGCGCTCGACGCCCGGCATCTAGAGACCCGCGCGGTCGCAGTGCTCACCCACGCCGAAGTTGATGCCGACGACCCCGCCTTCCAAAAACCGACCAAGCCGATCGGTGGGCAGCTTACCGCGGAGGTCGCGCGGCTGCGCGTGGCCGAGGAGGGCTGGGCGGTCACCGAAATGGGGGAGAACACGTATCGCCGCGTGGTCGCGAGCCCGATCCCCAAGACGATTATTGAGTCGCGCCAGATTCGCGTGCTCGTCGACAGCGGTGCGGTCGTAATCGCGGCCGGCGGCGGTGGCATCCCGGTGGTGCGCGACGCCGCGGGATGGCATCCGGTCGACGCGGTCATCGACAAAGACCGCGCCTCGGCGCTGCTCGCCGGGCAGATCGGCGTCGGAACCCTCGTGCTCGTCACCGGCGTCGACGAGGTGTACGTGGACTTCGACGCTCCCGGCCAGCGCGCTCTGCGCACGGTCGGCATCGCGGAGATGCGCGAGCACTTGGCCGCCGGACAGTTCCCGGCGGGCTCCATGGGCCCGAAGGTGCAGTCGGCCATCGACTTCATCGAGGCGCGCGGCGAGCGCGCAATCATCACCTCGATCGCCCGACTTCCGGATGCCCTCGCCGGCACCGCGGGAACCATCGTCACAAAAAACGGCTGACCACGAGTTAGCCACCACAGAAAGGTCACGATGAACGACACCACTCCCACCACCATCTCGGTGCCAGCAGAACCCTACGATTTCACCTTCGACCCGGAGCACGTCGCGCTGCTGTGCATCGACTTTCAGCGTGATTTCATGGAGACCGGTGGGTTCGGTGAGTCGCTCGGCAACGACGTCTCCACCCTGCGCGGCTCGATCGCGCCGACGCGGGCGGTGCTTGAGCTGTTCCGCACGCAGAACTGGACGGTCATCCACACCCGCGAAGGTCACCGCGAGGATCTCACCGACCTGTTCCCCGCCAAGCGCGACCGCGGCAACCCGAGCCTGCGAATTGGCGACGAGGGTCCCATGGGCCGCCTGCTCACCCGCGGTTCCGCGGGGCACGAGATTATCCCCGAGCTCGCGCCCATCGAGGGTGAAGTGGTGCTCGACAAGCCCGGCAAGGGGGCGTTCTACGGAACCGACCTGGAGACCATCCTGCGCGCAAAGTCGATCACCCACTTGATTGTGACCGGGGTCACGACCGAGGTGTGCGTGCAGTCGACTGTTCGCGAGGCAAACGATCGCGGGTTCGAATGCCTCATCCTCTCCGATTGCACCGGCTCGTATTTCTCCGAGTTCTACGAGTCGGCACTCAACATGTTCAAGGCCCAAGGCGGAATCGTCGGCTGGGTCGGTACGTCGACGAGTCTCATTGACGCGGTCGATTCGGCAACAGGCAAGTGACTAACCCCAAGATTGGAGCACAGAAATGAGTAGCAACACTGCGACCACCACCTCTGCACCGGTGCAGATTAAGTGGTGGGTTAAGGGCGACTGGAACGGGCTCTTCGGGCTCGGTACCAACGTTCTGCTGAACGTTATCGTTCTCTCCGGCCTCTGTTTGGCCGTCATCCAGCTGCCAGACGATGTCGTCTTCGGCCGCATCCTGCCGGCGCTGGGTATCGCCCTGCCGCTGGGCAACATTTGGTACGCGATTCTCGCGAGGCGACTTGCGCGGCGCGAGAACCGAACGGATGTCGCGGCGCTGCCCTACGGACCGAGCGTTCCGCACATGTTCATCGTCGTGCTCGTTGTCATGTTGCCGGTGTTCCTGCAGTCGGGCGACGCGCTGAAGGCGTGGCGTGCGGGGCTCGCGTGGGCCTTCATCGTCGGGCTCATCATTTTGCTCGGCGCCGTGTTCGGGCCGTGGATTCGCAAGTGGACGCCCCGGGCGGCCATGCTCGGTGCGCTCGCCGGCATCTCGATCACGTTCATCTCGATGAGCCCCGCCGCCCAGATGTGGGAGGCGCCCTGGATCGCGTTCGTGACCTTCGGCTTTATCCTCGTCGGCTGGCTCGGCTTCAGGAAGATGCCCTTCAACGCGCCGGTTGGCCTTGTCGCTGTGATTGCGGGTACGGCTATCGCATGGATCGCGGTGTTGCTCGGCTGGTCAGACATCCTCAAGCCGAGCGCTGTCGCCGAGTCGATCTCGACGATTGGGTTGTACTTCCCGATTCCCGGGGGTGAGGTTCTGGCGGGCCTGCAGGATGTCGCACCGTTGCTTGCAACGGCCATCCCGCTCGGCATTTACAACTTCACCGAAGCGATGACCAACGTAGAGTCGGCGGCCGCTGCTGGCGACCGGTACTCCGCTCGCGCGGTGCTGACCGCTGACGGCCTCGGAGCGATCGTCGGATCGTTCCTCGGTTCGCCCTTCCCCCCGGCTGTCTACATCGGCCACCCGGGCTGGAAGAAGGTCGGTGGCCGCATCGGCTACTCGTTGGTCACTGGTATCGTCGTCGCGCTGGTCTGCTTCAGCGGTCTCGTTGGTGTGTTCCTCGCGATATTCCCCATCCAAGCCTTGGTGCCGATTCTGCTGTACATCGGTCTGGTGATCGGGTCGCAGGCGACGAACGTGAGTGCCTTGCGGTACGCACCGGCGATCATCTTCGCGATGCTGCCGAGCTTGGCGCAATGGGCGACCGGTCTCATCGACAACTCGCTGGGCGCGGCCGGAACAAACGCCTCGGAGGTCGGCTTCGACAGTCTCGCCGGCAACGGCGTGATCTACGAGGGGCTGCGCCTGTTCGGTTCGGGTGCCATTCTGGCGGGCGTACTGCTCGGCGCGATCACGGTGTTCGTGATCGACCGGCGCATGTACGCGGCGGCGGTGACATCGGGCATCTGTGCGGTGCTGTCGTTCGTCGGACTGATCAACGCGGTTGAGGTGGGGATCAACGCGTCACCCGGTGTCACGCTCGGTTACGTGTTCCTCGCGCTGCTGCTGCTCGGCTTCGGTTGGGCGGGTCGAAAAGACAACGAAGTGGTGCTTCAGGATGACCTGCTCTTCGTCAACGGAACGCTCATGCGCGGCCTCGGTCTGCACGGCAACCTGCTCGGCGCGGAGTTCCTCGCTGAGCTGAAGACGGCGCCCAAGTATCGGATGCACGACATCGGTGGCGCTCACCCCGGCATGTACGAGGTGGACAAGGATGGCGTCGCCGTATCGGGCGAGCTGTACACGCTGCCACTGGACGTGCTGCTGCGGGTCGTCGAGAGCGAGCCGGCTGGTCTGTACCGCGGCGCGGTCGAACTCGCCGACGGTCGCGTGGTGCCGGGTGTGCTCTATCAGGAGGACATGGCCAAGAAGCACCCGGTGATCGCCGACGGCAACTGGCGCAACCACACGAGCGCGCCCAAGTAGGGTTGTGAGCCAGAGGCCCGGCCGCGAGACGGCCGGGCCTCTGCTGGCCCCTACCGACCCCTACGGCGCAACCAGCCGCACGTCCGGGAACGCCTCGCGGTAGCGCCGAACGTCTCGGGTGACGACCGTCAGCCCTTCGACAAGCGCGTGCGCACTAACGAAGAAGTCGGGGAGCGTGGCGGCGCGGCTCCCCCCGCGGTTGCGATATGCCTGATGAGCTTTGCCAGCGAGAAACGCCGCCGGGTACGGGATCGGCAGTCGTTTCAGCTGGGGCGCGATGAGCTGATCAAGTTCGCGAGGATCCGAGAACCGCACCGAAACTTCTGCGTAAATGATCGGGTTCATGTACGCCGGCCCGGCCCTGAGGCAGGCCGCCAGGGTGCTTTCTGACCACTCGAGCCACTCATTTTCACCCGTCATGACGTCAATCAGCACGTTCGAGTCGATGAGGAACGCGTCTCCGACGCGGATATCAGTCGGTGTGTCCACGCATCATCCGGATGATCTCGTCGGTCGTCATCGTGCCGCTTCCAGCTCCTCGAAGACTCTCCACAAACAACTGAGCCCGGTCCTTCTCCTGAGCCTCCGCTCGACGCAACACGATCTGCCCGTCGACCTCGACAATCTCGATCTCGGTTTCGGGCATCAGCCCATGCCGATCCCGGATCTTCTTCGGGATCGTGACCTGACCTTTTGATGTGATGCGCACGCCCTCGAGCCTAGTCTTACCTCTCGCAGTAATACTCATCAGCAATACTCATCCGTACGCCCATTCAGGTACCCGGCCGCTGCCGATCAGGGCGTAGAGAAGCTGCGCCATCCCGTGACTCGGGTCGATCGCCAGCGCGTGATCAACGAACAGCCCGGCGGCGGATGCGCACCCTCGACTCCACAGCATCCACGCAAGGATGCACAGCGCGTTCGGCAGGTAGTGCTCGGGCGCGAGCGCGACGATCCGTTTGAACTGATCGATGCCTCGCTCGAGGCGGTCCACGTCGGGTCGAACGCGTCCGATGCCGGCGAGCAGCCCAGTGAACTCGTCGTCTATCGACCCCCGCCCGGCGTCAACTTCGCGCCGCACCACCTCGTCCATCGTTCCGCCCTGCTCGCGTTGCAGCTGCGCATACCGCAGGTTGTCCTCGGCGACGCTCTCCGCGACCAAGTCGCCGAATGCGTATTGCAGGCTGATCACATCCCGCATCGCCGGCGATTGGCAAATTTCGGCCAGGCCAGCCGCGAGATAGTCGGGCAGCGGTCCCGCCTGCCAGGTCGCACACAGCTCAACGAACGCGATGTCGTCGAGACCCTCCCACTCGGCCGGCAGGTCACCGGTGCAGATCGAGGTGAGCTCTTCGAGAAACCCGTGCCGCGCAGCATCCGTCACCTCGGGCATAACCGCACGGTCCTCCAGAGGGCGGATGCTCGCATCGACGACAATCTCGCTGAGCGGCCGCCCGTGCCGGGGGTAATCCCGGTCGAAGTAGTTCGCCCAGCCGTCGGCGGCGATGCAGAAGAAGCCCGGCAGGTGAAAGCCCTGCCGGTGCAGCGTGTCGCCGAGGTGTCGGCTGAACTCCAGCCACGGCACGCCGCGCTCGGCCGCGAAGGTGTCGTCGGTGTAGATCACGATGGCGGCGCCATCGACCCCGGGCATCCGCTTCAGGGCGTTGATAATCGACAAGGAGACGCCACGATAGTCGGCCGTGCGCTTGCGCTGCGGCAGATCCATGCGAAACGCCGCGGCGGTCTGCTTCCCACTGAATGCCGCACACACGAGGCTGTTCGTCGCGGTGAAGCCCGCGATGAGCGGCACCATGGCAAGAAAGTCAGCGTCGGACTGGGCCTTGATCACGTCGGTCATATGGCCAGCGTGCGGGGTCACGACGGCGGGCGACCGCCGATAGCCGGCTTCTGTGGAGAACTCCCGGAGTGTGGCCAGGTGTGGAGGGGCACAGCACCGAGCAGATCGCGAAACCCCTACGCAGTCTCCAGCCAAGCCCGAAGCGCGGCACGGATGACGTCGCTTCGCGAACTCTGATCCCGCAGAGCGCGCGCGTCCAGCGCCGCGTCGAGACTCGGCTCCAGCCGCAGCGTTGTGACTTTCGCCGGGGCGTCGCCCATCGGCGGGCGGCCACGAGGCTTGAGGCGCGAGACGTCGTAGCCGCGCTCGGCCTCGTCCGCCCACTCCTGAATCATCTCGTCTGTAACAGCGACCCCGTTGACCGTGGCCCCTTCAATCGGAACCCCGTTGACTGTTATGTGCGTCATATCTGCCTCCTGTCGAGTAGAGCCCAGAACTTTCGCCGCGCGGGCATTGCGTGGATCACAACAGACCGCCCGCTGCCGAGAACGATCACAACCGTCTCAATGAGTCTTCCAGACGAGTCGAATCCGAGCCTCAGCTCTCGGTCCTCGGCCAGTTCCGCCATCACGGTGTACTGAGTTGCGGCAAGGAGCGCGTCGGCGGCGGAAACGCCATGTTTCAGCGCCGACGCGTGGATCCCTAGTTGGTTATCGTAATACATAAATCACGAAGTCGCGCGGGGGTTCTCGGCCCTCGCGGCGGCCCATCGTGCGTTGCGCGGCCCGCACACCGCGCACGCGCATTCAGCGAACGGATGCGGCGGTGGAATCACCAAGACCCTCGGAAACTTGTCGCCGTCGACATAGCTTTCGAACCGGTGCATGGGCCCGCTCGAGCTCCAGCCATCCGTGTCATGGGTCTGCTGCCCCAAAAAGGTGAAGCCCTCCGCTTCAAGCTCGGCAACGACCAGCCGCTCGGAGTCGTAGAACTCGTCGAGGTCTCGACCGGGATAGCAATCCGCCACTCGGTGCCCGACAGCGAAGTAACGCACGCTTTCGCGACGCACGGCGTCCCTGATCGCATCAGCATGGACATCCAGGGATCCCTCGAACTTCTCGGCGAGGCGACCGAAGTGCACGGGTTGAAGTCGTTCGTCAAGGCAGGCGATCCGCAGCTCCCAGCTCTCACGGTCGGTCGAGTCGTGGAACAGGTACAGGTGAAGGCCGAAGCCAGACTCAATGATCATCGCCCGAAGCTACAAGCGCTGAAGCCGAGCAACCCGGCGATCTGGCCAATCAGTGGATGCCCGTCAAAACCGCACCCTTGGGTGGGGAAAGCCCAGCGCGCTCAGGGCCACCGTCAGGCACAAGAGAACGAGCACCATGATCTAGCCATGTTTCTACCCAGAGCCCAGAGCCCAGAGCCCAAGCCCAGAGCCAAAACGCGGCAGGCCGGTCGCGCGAATCGTGCCCGTCGACGACCCGACCGAGCACACCGGCATCGAACTGGCGAAGTGGCTTCACGCCAACCCGGTACCCCGCAGCTCCGCGCGAACACCCGAGGAGTTGGAGGCGCACATCGCCGCCGAGCGTGAAGCGTGCGATTGATCTATCTCGATAGCTGCATTCTCATCTATGCGGTGCAGGACGCATCCACTCGAGGGGATGCTGTGCGCAGCCGAATCGGGCGCGAAAAGTCCCGGCTCGCGATCTCCCCGCTGGTCATGCTCGAGTGCCTCGTCGACGCTCTTCGCCGTGACGACCAGCCCCTGCGCGACCACTTCAATCGGGTCTTTAAGTCGTGCGGGTTGCTCGACCTGGCAGTGCCTGAGTTCGTTCAAGCTGCCGAGTTGCGCGCACAGCACGGGATCGGCACCGCAGATTCGCTGCACCTGGCCGCAGCTCAAATCAGCGGATGCGACGAGCTCTGGACAAACGACACCAGACTCAGCTCCGCCTCGCGAAGTCTCGCCGTCAACCTGCTCGGCTGATGAAGCCGGTATGCGGATGCCGCGAGCCCAAGTCTCAGGCCGGCACCCGCCGAATACTGCCTGCTAGTATTAGCTACACCACATACTGGGAGCCCTAATGGATGCCGCAACGCTCGTCAAAACCGCGCGCACCGCCGCGCGTCTCGACCAGCACACGCTTGCGGCGCGGGCGCGATCATCCCAATCCCAGATCTCGTTGATCGAAGGCGGCAAGCAGTCGCCAACCTTTGACACTCTGGCCAGGGTGCTGCGCGGCACCGGACGGCAATTGATCGCCGTCGACGTACTTCGGGAAGATGCGGCGACGATCGCCAGCGAGATCGCAGCAGCGTTGGCGGCAGGTAAAGCCCCGCGCGCGCTGCGACTGTTTATCCAATTGAGCGACAACCTCGCGGCAGAGCACGGCGCCAATCGTTTCGCACTCACGATCGCCGAACCACCACTGACCGGCTTGAAACGATGGGATGCCGCACTGGCCGCCCTCGTCGCTCACTGGCTCGGCGAAGAGGGTTTGCCCGTGCCAACATGGGCGGAGTCCCACGAGCGATCCCTCACCCGCGCGTGGGTGTTCGGTGACTCGCTACTGCGACCGCCACCCGAATCGGTGCCGCCCGACTTTCTGCGCCGAGGAGTCCTGCTCGACCGCGACACCTTGGCCAGCGTGTGACGCTCCTCGATCGCGACGACCTTGAGCGCGGGCTCCGGCTGCTCGTGGCGGAGTTGCGCAGGCGGGGTCGCCCGGCCCGCGTGCGGATCATCGGCGGTGCCGCGATGGCGCTTCAGTACTACGACCGCGAGAGCACTCGCGACATCGATGTAGCGGTAAGTATGCCGGACTCCGAACTCGAAGAGATCGCCTCGATTATCGCGACCGCGGAGGGCTGGGCCAGCGACTGGCTCAACGCCGCCGCCGCGAAGTTCGTGCCGTCATACGGTCGCGCGGTCGAGTGGGTCACCATCCATGAGGAAGCCAGTATCGTCATCCAGATTGCCCCGCCAGACGCGATGTTGGCGATGAAGCTCCGTGCCAACCGGCCAGGCCGTGACGAGGCAGACTTGCGAGTCTTGATGGCGATTTGTGGGCGCTCGACACTCAACAAGCTGGAAGATCTCTTCGAAGAGTTCTACCCCGGAGACGCCCTGAGCGACCGAGCAATTCGACTTGTCGAAGCGATCAATGCACAGGGCGCGCCAGTTGTGCCGAGCCCGCCAGCGCCAGTGGATCTGACCACTTAGAGCTCACGTAATAATCGAGCCTTCAGATCCCGAACGCCAATAGCCCACGCCGCCGCCCGCCCCACGAATCACCCAGCCGCCCCATCCCGCTCACCCTCCGTAAACC